>Ga0268262_10001846_pt1 | contig 25359 bp, 20 predicted proteins | sample TergutNc150P3_FD_190354 | JGI IMG/M metagenome (GOLD analysis project Ga0268262, IMG submission 190354) | Nasutitermes corniger P3 segment gut microbial community from laboratory colony in Florida, USA - Nc150 P3 (SPAdes) (version 2) | ecosystem: Host-associated > Arthropoda: Insects >... | reverse complement strand
TTGTTGTTGTTGAACAACCAGTCAAAACGACGTTGAACACCAGCACAAATACCAGTATTCCCGCAAAAAGTTTTTGGTTAGCCATTGGTTTCATTTCAAAACTCCTAAAAAAAATATATACAACCCAAAAGGGCGGTATTGCTGAATAAATCCCTATAAATTCAACGGTTCTACAAGAAAGGTGTATCTTGTAAACAATACTTGATTATATACTTATAGGGATTAAATGTAAATGCATAATATGCCCCTATAGAACATTGAGGGCTAAACTTAATACCTATTAGCATATAAATATGACCTTGAAACAAATATTTATCCAAAATTTGAAGGAATTTCGCAAAAAAGAAGGGTTTTCACAGATGAAATTGGCTGAATATTGCAACACAACGACTAGTTACATTGGGCACATTGAAACTGGGCTAAAATTTCCTTCTATGGATATGATAGAAAAAATGGCTGAAATACTAAGAATAGAACCGTATCTTTTTTTTAAAAACCGAATAAAACAAGATGCCAGTAATGACACTGAAACTATCTACCCTAAACTGCCAATCTCCATGAAAAATGATATTAATAATGAAATGGACTTGACAATTAGTAAAGTAATTAAAGAAATTCTTAATAAATATTGAATTATATGCATTGCTTGACAGAATAAAACTACTTTTGGGCGGGCGTGGGCAGGAACGGGCATGACCTTTTGCGACAGACGAAAAAATGGGGGTTGGGCAAACCCCCGCCTTCGCGTCCAGCAAGCCGCAGGCTTGCGCGCGAAGGTGTCCAATAAAGAATTGGAGCAAAGAGAATGCCCGATACTGACCACGCCCGCCCGTTTGCAGTTTCTATTTAGTCTTTGCGCGACAACTTCGAGCTTAGTCGTGTTTGTTCTGGTAAAGTAGGGATTTTGCAAATCTGTGAGTCAAGTTTAGGCAGTTTTACACTGACTGATAATATTGGCGATTACCCTGTCTGCCTCTTCGTAGGGAACCTGGCAGGTACCGACCTGGGTGTGGCCGCCTCCGCCGTATTTATAAACCATGCTGCCTACATTAACCGTGGCGCTGCGGTTAATAATACTGTAGCCGACTGTAACTGAGCAGTTTTGCTTGTTTTTGCCGTCTACGATCCAAACGGAGATATTCTGCTTCGGGTAAATGGTGTACATTAAAAAACGGTTACCCGCATAAATCGGGTCTATTCCCCTAAGGTCTGCCACAATGACATTGTCTTCCACACGGATAACCTTTTTGAGCATATCCACAAACAATTTTTCCTGCTCATGATAAACAGCTACCCTTTCCTTTACATCAGGCATGGCCATAATTTCTTCAATATCCATATTAGAGCAGGCAGAAGCGAGTTTCTTCATCAAATCAAAATTGCTTATTGTAAAATCCCTGAACCTGCCCAGACCGGTTCTTGGATCCATAATAAAACCCAAAAGCACCCAGCCGCCGGCATTTGTAATCTCGTCGGGAGTAAGATCCGCCGAATCAACCTTATCCACATAACGAATCATCTCGGCAAACTTTCCAAGTTTTTCGTCCCCGCCGTAAAATTCGTAGACCACACGGGCGCAACTGGGCGCTTTTCTGGAAACCCCCTCAAAATATGAATTGGCTCCCAGTCTCTCCGTTTCGCTGGAATGATGGTCAAACCACAGTTTGCAGCCCGGTATATAAGGAATATTTGCCAGGATGTCGTGGTCGTTTGCCTTTACAAGACCGTCCTGTATGTCCTTCGGGTGGACAAATTCCCACTCGTTAATGATACCCATATATAAAAGGAGAGCCCCACAGGCTAATCCGTCAAAGTCCGATCTTGTTATTAGTCTCATTTTAAAACCACCTTAATTCTGGATATTGTTATAATCCCAAATAAAACAAAATACACAATCACAAATAAAGTGAATATTTATTCGGGAAAGTCAGACAAAAATTGTCTAATCCTATATAATTATCGGCATGAGTAAAACACTGACGCGATTTTTCGCCGTATTTTTTATCACTTTCTCTCTTGTTTCCTGTGCCGGAAGCGCGAAAATTGCTTCCAGCGGCCTGGGAAAGGCTTCGGACTTGGTTCCGTTTATGGAAAATGCAAGAACCGGCGTGCTTCCCTCCGGACTGCGCTACTACCTGCTGGCAAACTCCCAGCCGGAAGGGCGGGCTTTCCTGACCTTGGCGGTAAACGCGGGATCTGTTCTGGAAACCGAAGAAGAACGCGGGCTTGCCCATTTTGTTGAGCACATGGCCTTTAACGGCACGACCAGGTTCGAAAAATCTGAGCTGATAAACTACCTGCGTTCTCTGGGTATGCGCTTTGGCCCCGAGATTAACGCCTACACTTCTTTTGACGAGACAGTCTACGGCATTGAAGTCCCTGTCGAAACCGGCTCAGGCGGCCAAAAAACCGTCCCCGCAATGGCTTTGGCGGTTCTTGACGACTGGTGCCACAGCGTTACTTTTGACCGGGAAGAGGTAGACAAGGAACGGCTGGTGGTAATGGAAGAATACCGCGCACGGCTGGGGGCGCAGGAACGCATAAACCGGCAAATATACCCTGTTATATTCAAGGGTTCGCAGTATGCTGACAGGCTCCCCATCGGCCTTCCTGAGGTAATAGAGAACGCCCCGAAAGAGCGGCTGGAGGGATTTTACAAGAAATGGTACAGGCCAGAAAATATGGCCGTTATAATCGTGGGTGACTTTGACGACGAGTACCTTGAAAGAACCCTTGCGGAACATTTTCACAACCTTTGGCCCGCGTCCGGCAGTTTTAACCGCCCCCGCTATAACCTTAGCGCGCCAAAAAAAGGAAACTTACAGACGCTGATTTTGACGGACAGCGAGCTTTCAGAATCCAGCGTGGAACTTTACTGGAAACAAAAGGCCGAAAACCGCCAGCCGAATCTGGCGAATTACCGTGAAGGCGTCATCGACTATCTGATAAGCATAATGCTTTACCTGCGCTTTCAGGAAGAAACCGCAAAAAGCGAAACGCCTTACATGTGGGGCGGCTCGGGCTGGGCCAACTATGGCTATTCAACCAGGTTATACGCCCTGGCAGCCGAGGCAAAAACCGATCTGGCAAAGGCTACGCTTGGGGATCTTTTATTACTAAAAGAATCCCTTTCCCGTTTTGGTTTTACCCAGTACGAGGCTGATATTGCTAAAGCCGCCATCATTTCGGAGATGGAGCAAATGGTTGCCGAGAAGGATCGCCAAAACTCTAACCACTATATTAACGCGTTTACCCAGCACTTTTTAAAAGGCGAATCTGTCCCCGATCTGGAATGGGAACTAAAGGCGGTACAATTGTTAAGTACGGGGATTACCCTGAACGAGATAAACAAAAGGGTTAAGGGCTATTTTTCCGATGACGATCTTTTTGTAATTATCAGCGCCCCGGACACTGAAAAAGCCAGTCTTCCCACAGAGTCAGAAATAAAGACAATGGCGGCTGAAGCCAAAAAAGCCAAAATTTCGCCTCCTGCCGCGGGCAATGCCGGTGGGGCGCTTCTTGACAATATACCCAACCCACAGCCGATTGTGTCCGAAACAACCGACAGCGAAACCGGGGCCATTCGCTGGAAACTTGGCAACGGCGCTGAAATAATCCTAAAGGAAACGAAAAACAAAAACAGTGAAATTAGCCTTTACGCCCAGGCGCGGGGAGGAACCATGAGCGCCTCCGACGAAACAGCGGTTTCCGCTTATCTGGCGGCGGAAATGCTTAACGCCTCGGGGCTTGGCCCTTATTCAAGGTCGGAGCTGACCAAGGCTCTTCTGGACAAGCAGGTTTCGTTGTCCTTCTGGACTCAGAATTACATTCGGGGCTTTCAGGGCGCCGCAGCTGTAAAGGATCTTCAAACCCTGTTCGAGATGCTCCATATCAGTTTCACCCAACCCCGTTTTGATCCGGAAGCGGTAAAAGCCCTGCTGGATCAGCGCAGGACAAGCATGGCCTTTCAGGAAAACGATCCCAACGCGGTTTTCCAGCGGGAAATAACCCGTACTACAAACAGGAATCCCCGCTTTCATCCGCTTGAAAAGGAGGATCTGGAAAAAGTAAATAACGACCAGGCTCTTGCCTTTATCAAAAAATCCCTTAACCCAGGTGACTATACATTCGTCTTTACCGGAAACCTGGACATTCCCCTGCTCCGTTCCCTGACAGAAACGTATCTGGCTTCAATTCCGGCTTCCGCTCCTTTTAACGCCTGGGCCGACATTGACGCAGGCCGCCCGCCTAATACGACCAGGGAGATAAGAAAGGGAAAGGAAGAAAGGAGCGCAGTTTACCTGAGTTGGTATAACCCTCAGCCTTATACTGAGGAGAGAGGCACCGCGGTTTCCGTGTTGAACGAGTACCTTGATATTGTGCTTATCGATGAAATTCGCGAGGCTCTTGGCGGGGTTTATTCAGTCTCGTCCTGGGTCTCTGTTTCCCCCCTCCCAAATGGAGAGCTATCGGGGGGCGCGTATTTTACCTGTGATCCAAAAAGGGTCGAAGAACTTGTTACAGCTGTAAAAGAGGAATTCGCAAAAGTTTCAAGGGGAAGCATAGATAGCGGCGTTCTTCAAAAAGCGATTGAAGCCCTGATTAAGGAGCAGGAAGAGTCGATACAAAGAAACCTTTACATAGCCCAGAGCTACGCCAACTCGGCGGTGATTTACCGCTCTCCGCTTAGCCGGTTGGATAAAAGGCCTGCTTTGTACCGGGCGGTAAAAGCGGCGGATATACAGAAGGCCGCGCAGGAGCTTCTTGGGGGAAGTAATGTCAGGCTTACCCTTTACCCGGAATGATCCTGAATAGTAACTGATGACCTCCGCGTTGCGGCACAAAATAATGTCTCGTATCAGGAGCAACGGTACTTCTATAGAACTCTTGCTATGCAAGGCATTGTGGCGTGAAGGCATTCGTTACAGAAAAAACCTGAAAACCTTGCCAGGCAAGCCGGACATTGCAATAACAAAGTACAAAATTGCTATCTTTTGTGACGGCGAATTTTGGCACGGCAAAAATTGGGAATCCAATAAAAACAAAATCAAGGAAAATCATGATTTTTGGATTGCCAAAATTGAACGGAATATTACGCGGGATAATACAAACGAAAAAAAACTTGCGAATATGGGATGGTGTGTGCTTCGCTTTTGGGGCAGGGATATTAAGAAGAACCTTAACGAATGTGTCAACGAAATAAAAGAAGCAATTTACGAAAAGACAAACGGCGTAGATAATATGGACTACGACAGCATGGTTGATTTATACGTTGCCGAAAGCGATACTGGCTATTCACAAGAGAATCTTTATAGCCCCAATTCATCTCATTGAAACTAAACAAAACTGCCTATTTTCTCAAAAATTTATGGGTACATATGTATTTACATATTCAAAATAATATGTTATACTATATTTGGGGGGAGGTATGCCATATAAAGCTCTAGATTTCTTTGCTGGCGCAGGTGGTCTTTCAGAAGGGTTAAGAATGGCAAAAATACAGGTCATTTATGCAAATGAAATTGATAAATGGGCCAAAATGACTTATGAATATAACCACAAAGATACAATTTTCCACTGTGGTGATATTACTAAATTAACTGTTAGTAGTATTAATTCTACTTTACAAGAAAAATTTGGTTTTGGTGTCGAAAATATTGATATCATAGCGGGCGGCCCTCCATGCCAAGGCTTTTCAATTATTGGGCAACGTAATATTGATGATCCTAGAAATCGTTTGTTTCGTGAATTTTTAAGGCTTGTAAAACAAATAACCCCCAAAATTTTCATTATGGAAAATGTTTTTGGATTGCTATCTATTCAAAATGGCAAAGTAAAAGACGAAATAATTGAAGCTTTTACAGAAGCTGGATATACGATGGCTGAACCAAAGGTACTTTCATCATGTGATTTTGGTGTTCCTCAAATCAGAAAAAGAGTTTTCTTTCTTGGAATACGCAAAGATTTATCATCTTCTCCCCTAGTATATCCTTTACCAACTCACAAAGAAATTTCTGGCAATAACTCATTTAAATTAATAACAGTAAAAGATGCCATCTCTGACTTACCAGAAAAAGTAATTGAAAGCAGTGGCATTGATGTTGGAGAAGCTGTTTCTTATAGTCATACTCCTACCAATAATTATCAGAATTTAATGCGAGGTAATTGTGAATCTGTTTATAATCATCATACTAAACGTTTACTTGAAACTCGAATGGAACGCATATCAAGATTAAGTGAAGGTGCAACAAAAGAATCACTTCCCAAAGAATTGCAAACTGGTGGACATGAAAATAAATATAGAAGACTTTCGTTTAATGAGCCTTCACCAACATTAACTGCTCATATGAGTAAAGATTTGAGCGATTTTATTCATCCAAAATATAATAGACCGATAACAGTACGTGAAGCGGCCAGGATCCAATCATTTTCTGATAATTATATTTTTTTAGGGAGTGAATTTCAACAATTAAAACAAATAGGCAACGCAGTTCCCCCATTACTTGCAAAGGCGATAGGTAATTCTATTGTTGAACAGCTAAATTCTATTGAGATTTTATGATGTTAGCATACTGTTCTTAAGTTTTTTAAAGGTTTGCGTTATGCATGATTGTAAAAATTGTATTTCTAAATGTCTTGAAAAGAAAAAGGATTCAAAAGTTGAAATACATGGAAATCGTGTCATTGCTTGTGCTTATAATAATTCACTTCCTAATGGTGATCTTAGTTCAATTTTAGATAATTTGGAAAAAATGGTTGAAAGCTGTCGTAAGCAGATTGGCTTAAATGGAAAAAATTTTCAAAGCGCATATAATAATATAAGAGGCGCTTGGACTAGATTTATCTTTGGGGCATTATGTTGGAATACATTTTGCAAATACACAAAAACTAATAATGCTTGTATAGTAATGTTACCATCTATTGCTCGCTTAAAATTTACAGATTTATTTGATTCTGATTCTGCAGAAGCATTAAAAAGAGGACTTTTAAGCAGACTCGCTGAACATGGTATTGAACTTACAATGAGTAATCCTGACTTTATTTGTGTTAGTGACATACCTCCAGATATAATATTTGAATCAGAAATCCATGATCTATCCCTTTCAAGTCAGAATATATTAGAAAATGCATACGAAAAAATTATTAATTCTTGCCAATATAACTCAATAAAATTTGGAATTGCATTAAAAACATCGCTAAGATCTGATAGAAGGTATCAAGTTGTTTATGAGGGTAGTACCTTAAAAGCATTTATTGCTCATTTGCAAGTCAGATATTGGGATATTAGCTTTAATACTAACTATTATGCAGTAGTAGCAAATGATGTTAGTAAATCTGATAGAATAGTACTAAGTGCACCTGCAGTCCATAGTATTGTTGATGTTCATACTAACCCAGTTAAAGCTATTGATGAAATATACGAAGTTAGAAGTACAGAAGATATAAAAAAATGTTTTGAAAAAATCATTTCCATTAATTTTTTTTCTGAAGAGAAATAATTATATTTTTATGAGCAAATTTAATCCATTTATTGTCTTATGACAATACCATTCATTTTCAATCTGAACCTCTGGTATAACAGAAAAATCAGATGGCTTTTTAATAACCGAATAAGTTCCTTCTGGTACAGAATAATTAATAACTTTTGAAGAGATAAATAAAATTACATTTTCAAGATACTTGAATTTATAGAAATCATAATTCAACGTTATAGGTGTAATACTAGTCATTTTAATAAATAGTTGAACAATAGAAGTAATCTCATTACTGATTATAACAGTATTTAAGTTGCCCGTCGTATTCCCTCTCATTTTCTCTCTTAGAATTTCTGCATTATTCTCATCCATTTTACGTTTCGTTCCAAACTCATGGGATTTTTTTCCTATGTAAGCAATATGCTTTTTATTTTTATACTTAAACCATTCAATGTATGGAAGATTCACCATAATTGTTTCTGGTTGATTCCGACTACTTCCTGAACCATGTAAAGTTTCATCAACATGAACCGCTGGTAATTCGTTTAATTTATCCCAAAGTAATTTTAATTCATTTAGAGGTCTTGTCTTTTTTATCCCTGTTGAATTAGTAATAATTACTCGTCCTTGTTTAGAATTAACTTCGTTCAAAATAATATCAGAACCTGGCTTTATACTTTCAATTCTTTTACCAATTAGCTGTTGTAAATCTTTTATAACTGTTTCAAACGTCATTATATCACCTCCATCCTGGTATAGGTGGTGGAAACTTTAAAATTTTTGCATCTTCATTGGCATTTTCAATAGCTACCACATCATCGAGCCATATTTTTAAAAATGATTCTGTTATTTTGTCTTCACTTCCAGCACGTTTAAATGTAACTCTATTTGGAAGATCTATTCTTGTGATCTTTTCTTTTTCATTCTTTCCTTCTTCAAGTTGCTTTTTTAAGTCTAAACCGACAGCAAAACGTCTTATGTCCGAGACAAAATCCAAAACAATAACATTCTCTTTATCTTCTGAAATTCTTAATCCACGACCTAATTGTTGAATAAAAATTCTTCTTGAATGAGTAACACGTTGAAATACTATTATATTAACATCAGGTACATCTATTCCTTCGTTAAATACATCAACAACACATATAACATTAATAACTCCATCTGAAAAGTCACTTAATATTCTATTTCTTTCAAATTGAGTCATAGAAAGACCCGTATTAGTCTGTGAGAAAATTGCTGCTGCATTACAGAAGCTTAAAGAATTGATTTTATTCCGCATTGTTATTGCATGATCAATCGTTCCACAAAATACAATTGCACGTGGATTATTTTGTTCGCTCCATGTTTTTCTTAATTCATAAACAACCGCATCATCCCATTGGTTAATGAATAGCGTTCTATTTATTTGTTTTGCTGAAAAATGCTTTCCATTTATATTTTTCATTGCATCCCAATCTATATTATCTGTATGCATTCTATAGTCAACATTTGTTAAAAATCCGTTTTTCATTCCAGAGATAATATCGATTTGTATACGAGGAGTACCAAAATATTTTTTTATATCTATTTCATCTGGACGCCATGGCGTTGCTGTCAATCCTATGGCAAAACTACCATTAATCTGTCCTGCACGCATATAATTAAGTACATTTTGATACATTTCAGAACCTGCATGATGACATTCATCTACTAAAACTATTCCAAAATCAGGCAAGTTGGTTCTACTATTTATATAATCATTTATAGTGTTTATACATGCAAAAATTATGTTAGTATTATTTATATTTTCTAATGATGGTTTTTCATATCCATTCCAAATCAACGTTCTTTGTGATGGTGTTAAAAAATTCCAGAAAGATCTTTCCAACTGGTAGACTAATGGATTTGTATGTGCAAGAACAAGAACTTTAATTTTATTATTACTATTTAAAATTCGTCTTATTGCCTCTGCAGCAACAAATGTTTTTCCAAGTCCTGTAGCAAGAACAATAAGAGCATTATTTTCACTGTTGTTAAAGAACGCCTGTACAATTTGACAAATTGCGTCTTCCTGATATTTGCGAGGTTTGTTCTCATTTATGTATGTTTGTGGCAGATTTTGAGTTCTATTTATTAACTCTTTTAAGTCCCATAATTGAAGAGGTATTCCTCTAGAAAGTAAAACACTTTGATACTTTTTAGTATCTTCATCAAACCCGCTGATTGCCACAATAACTGGTATATGGGCATTATATTCATTCAATGCTTTTAAGGTTTCATCAACAACAACAATACCAACTTTAGTTTTCCAATATTTTGCTTGAAATAACCATCGTTTATTATGTTTTGATGCGATTATATCTGCTCCCTTGTCCCCACTTTGTCCGACAATCCGTACACCAAAGTAACCCTCTGAAACAAGTAAACGACAAACAATTCTTTCGAATGATTGCCAGTTTCCTGACATAGCATCTTTTTCACTGATAAACATTTAAATAACCCATCTTCTTTGTAAAAAATTAAGTGATAGTTTAGCTCTTTGTAATATCAAGTTATCAGTAGTATCATTTGTAGTAAACATAATTAAATCTTCAAGACAGTTTTCATACGACTTTTTTATTTTTTGCCATGCATGTTTTGTCATCTCTTCTGTAAGGATTGGGGCATATTTACTATCATATGAAATATCCCAGACTCCTCCATTGAAAAATTTATCTGGCCTTTTTGAGAAAATATTCATTATAAAGCTCTCGGGGATAAATCTCAGATAGTTACCAGATTTTTGCATTTCATCAAATTTCGCTAAGTCACCATTTGATGAAATTATATTATTTACCATGGATTTCTTTTGTGGATTGCTCATTTCATCTATTAGATTGTCTGCCTCGGCACTAAATAATTCTACCAATCGGTTCTTGATCTGTTCGAAAAATATTTTTATTTCTATTTTGATTTTTTCTGGATTATCTTCCATAGCATCAATCCAGCCTTTTGATATAATTTTCCATGTGATATTTGAAAGATTATGCTCTTTGTAATTGCTCAAGGCTCTATTAGTATCATAAATAAACATTGCTACTTCTGCTGCAATTAACTCTTCTGGTCTTATATTGCATGTCCTGAATATTCTATGCATTTTATCAATAAAAACAATAATTTCCCCAATATTTTTTATAGCAATTATCGGTAAACCGTCATCATCATTTATTGAAATTATGGGTTCAGAAGTAATATAAACATTTATATTTACTGGAGTACTACTTGTACCATCTGCTAGTTTAATTGACAAATTATTCAGCGATAACTCATCACTTTTATTTGACACTGTTAGCAAATACTCAGATGTTAAAGGATTGGGAGTACCTTTCGGCCGAGCACATTTTTCACAAATATTTACTTCTGGTCTGTTTCTAGTTGAACACACATCACATGTCCATGGTGTTTGAATTTTTGGTATTTGGCTAATACCACATATTGGGCAATTCTGGGCTGTTAATGGTATAGTCGCTCCACATTCATTTGAAATGCATTGTTTACCTTTAAGAATATGACCACAAACCACACAAACATCACTTTCTTTTAGGTTTTGCGAACTGCATGAAGGGCAGTTTATTAAAGTTTCGAATGGTTTTTCATCAGCTTCTTCAACTCGTTTCCACCATTCTGCATCATCATAAAAACCTGGTATTCTCTGTTTAAATTTTTCGTAATACTCTTTTTCTACATCTCGGCTAATCCTTCGTGCTGAATTCGACTCAACATCCCAATAACCCATATACATATCTGCTTTCCCAAAATTTCTTACCCTTCTATAACCTTGGTATAATTTAAATACAATAGAATCATTATCATCTGCTCCTGGCTTTGTTGGCTGCAATGAACTCTCCCCCCTTAAAAATTTCATTGCTCTCTGCCATTCGTCACTACTTCTTTGAAAATCTTGTTTTAAGAAATCTACTGGTACAAAATCGAGTGATACTTCACCAATTATTCTGCCGTATTGTGAATCTATAGGGTAGTCCTTAGTTACGTGTTTTAAATCATCAACAAATTCAAAAAAGGCGCTTTTTTCCGCTATTCTGATTGCTCTCCCATTACGGATTAAATCTATTCCAAAACCCTCTGCGTCATCAAACCTTTGTATACCTATCCAACCATTAACCCGTTCTTCTATTGTTCTTATTGAAGAAGATCCGCATGATGGGCATTTCACTTCGCCTTGTGGCATTATAGCTGTACACTTCCCACATCTGCTTTTATTTCCCACAATTTTATCAAATCTAAAAACCGCAGGTACTTTTCCATTTCTTCGATCTACATAACGTTCATCACTCCAAGCGCAATGTTCAAAAGGCTCACATTTTTCACTGTTAATTATTATTAAAATATTTCTTTTCCTTAATATAGTCGCATATCTACGACCAATTTCTTCTCTTATTTTTTGTATACCATAATGGACAAGTTTTAGTATAAAACCTTTATTAGGGTTTCCTTCTGGCCACCAGTTACTAATTTCAATTATAGTCCCATTTGTGAAACCTTCCGGTTTTTCTGTTTCTGTTACCGGCAATCGGTAATCTTTACTTATATTTATCGCTTCAAGGTCTATTTTTGTATCTATACAATATTCATCCTCGTTTCTTGCAGTTCGGAATCTAGTAATCCTTCCAATCTTTCCAGTGGAAATATTAAATCCCATTCCAAAAAGCCCTAAACTGTCATAGGGGTTATTTCCAGAAAAACCAGCCTTTATTGCATTTTCAGCCATATCAGGTGTCATTCCCGGCCCATTATCTGCGACTCTTAAAAAACCTGTATTATTCAAAATATCTCGGCGACTTGGTAGTATAATTTCTATTAAAGGTCTTTCTATTGTTATACCTTGTATATTTGCTGCAGCAAAGCTGTCAATAGCGTTATCTATTAACTCACATAAAGAATCAAGTGGAAGCATTGGCGTATGTGTCAGTGCTATTAAAACCCTAGGATCAGGTGTAAAGTCAAAAAACCTACTCATTTACATACCTCATCTTTCTCCACATAGGTCATATATTATCGTGTCGTTGCATTATTAAAAGATGCACCATATATAAACCATGAAACTTCTTACTATAAAGAGTAAAATATCTTACCTATATAGCATAATACAAGAATTCATCTAATATTACAATATGAAAAAAACCCTGTTCCATGCGGCTATGTCATATTAAGTGATATAAGTTTAAGGAACTGTTTTATCATGCGCTTGTTTATTGGTATGTACCGCAACAGCTATTCATGTACAATTTCGTCAAAGCAGGCTTTAATGTCTCCTTAAGTTACTCACTGCACCTAAATCTTAAAAGACAGAAATTCAGTTATTGCAAGACAAAGTTAGGGTCGTGCGGAGGCTTTCTTTAGCATGACAGAGCAAGGAGAGCCAAAAAAAGGTTACCCTTTATTCCCTAATATCCTCAATTTCCGCGCCGTCTAAATTACCGGCAACTTCTTCTACGGCGGCGCGGCTGAGGCCTGTTATCTTGAAGGTTGCGCGGCGGTGAGCCACATCGTCGCCTTCTGAAGAAACGGAAGCAACGATATTGCCTCCCTTTTCCGCTATGGCGCCGGCAAATGCCGCGAACTGGCCGGGCTTCTCTTTGAAATTAATCGTTATCCGTATGCCTTGGTGGCGCGCCCCGTAAGCGTTAATAAAAAAATGAAAAATATCAGTGTCGGTAATAATGCCGGTTAAAATAGAGCCGTTCATCACAGGCAGGCAGCCGATTCCCTGATCCGCCATGATCCTTGCCGCCTCTTCCACGACTTCGTTTTCCTGAACGATGATCACCGTTTTTTCCATCACCTTTCCCACGGTAAGTTTTGAAAGCAGGTAACTGATCTCGTACACATCAAGGCTGGTCGCGGACGATGGGCCGGCTTTGAGCAAGTCCGCTTTTGTGATAAGACCCACAAGCTCATTGTTTTTATTGAGTACCGGCAGGTGGCCGATCCTTTCCTTGTCCATTAGCGAGCGCGCTTCGGTCAATGAAAGCTCAGGATGTGTAAAAACCGGATTCCTGGTCATAATTTTGGATACTAACATGTCATCCTCCTAAATAAGCAGCTTTTACCGCTTCATCCTTCATTAGATCCGTGGTTGGGCCGCTTTTGACAATCTCCCCGGTCTCAAGGATATACGCCCGTGACGCGAGTTCCAGGGCTTTGTAGGCGTTTTGTTCAACGAGCAGCACTGTTGTCCCTGTTTCATTGATTCCTTTGATGACCGAGAAAATTTCGTCAACAAGGATGGGGGCAAGGCCCATTGACGGCTCATCAAGGAGCAGCAAACGGGGGCTGGCCATCAGAGAGCGGCCCATCGCGAGCATCTGCTGTTCGCCGCCTGAAAGCGTCCCCCCTATCTGGCGTATACGCTCTTTTAGCCTGGGAAAAATATCAAACACTTTTTCCATGTCGCTTCGTATGGCCTGTTTTTCCGCCGCGGTAACAGAGCGCCGCGAATAAGCGCCCATTTCCAGATTGTCACGAACGCTCAAGTTTGCGAAAATTCGCCGGCCTTCCGGAACCTGCACCAGGCCGGAGGAGACGATACTGTCAGGCGGTGCTGAACTTATATCCCTGCCGTCAAAGACCACCGTACCGGAAGTTTTCTTTATGACGTTGGAGATCGCGTTAAGCGTCGTACTTTTCCCCGCGCCGTTCGCACCAATCAGAGTGATTATTTCCCCTTTGGCGACTTCAAAGGAGACGCCCTTCAGAGCGCGTATGGCCCCGTAATTGACAACGAGGTTTTCAACTTTCAACAGAGTCTCAGCCATCTACAGCATCCGTCCCAAGGTAAGCTTTTATCACCGCCGGATTCTGCCGGATTTCTTCCGGGGAGCCTGAGGCGATTGTCCGTCCGTAATCCAGCACTATAAGCCGTTCGCATATCCCCATTACCAGACGCATATCGTGTTCGATCAAAAGAATCGTCAGGTGAAATTCATTCCTGATAAATCTGATTATCTTCATCAGATCTTCGGTTTCCTGGGGGTTCATTCCTGCGGCAGGCTCATCCAGCAAGAGGAGACAGGGGTTTGAAGCCAGGGCGCGGGCAATCTCCAGTCTGCGCTGTTCGCCATAAGGAAGATTGCGGGCCAGTTCATCCTTCTTTTTCTCGATCTTGAAAAGGGAAAGCAGCTCTTCCGCCTGGGCGTGCATCCGCTCCTCATCAATCCTGAAAGGCTTAAGACGTAACAGCGCGTCCAGTGGGCCGCTGGTCCTGCCGGAATGTAACGCTATGCGGATATTGTCCTCGACAGAAAGATTGGAAAACAGGCGTATATTCTGGAAAGTCCTGGCAAGGCCAATCCGGTTCATCCTGGCGGGATCCAGATTTTTCACAAGGTAGGTATTGCCGCCGCGGTCGCGGAACTCAATTTCCCCTCCCGTTGGGGCATATATTCCGGAAAGCATGTTGAATACCGTCGTCTTGCCTGCCCCATTCGGGCCTATAAGACCTACCAGTTCCCCGTGGTACAGCTCGCAGGAAAAATCGCTGACGGCTTTAAGCCCCCCAAAATCGATGGAGAGCTCCTGTACCCTTAAGCGTAATTGTTCCTGGCTCATGCATCCACCTTCTTTGCCCGCCGGAAGAATTTGCCGCAAATTTTATCAACAAAACCCACAATGGAAAATTCTTTCATTCCCATAAGGCCCTTTGGACGGAACAGCATGACAAATATCAGTATTATCGGATATATCAGGAGGCGGTATTCTTGCAGGAAACGCAGAAATTCCTGCAAATAGGTAAGGACATAAGCCGCAAGAATCGAGCCGGTCATGGAACCCATACCGCCCAGCACGACATAAATAAGGAAGTCAATGGATCTGAGGAACTGCGCCATATCCGGTCTGACAAAGCCGACAACCAGCGCGTAGATACAGCCGCCTATGCCGGCGATAAAAGCGGCGATGACAAAGCCGATCATCTTGTAGCGGAAAATGTTAATCCCGTTTGCGTTAGCCGCAATTTCATCCTCCCTGCACGCCTTGATCGCGCGGCCATAGGTGGAACGGAGAAAATTCTGCAGCAGCGCAAGAATGACGACCAGCGTTGCCGTTGTGAATATAAAGGCCAGTTGGCCATTCAGTACAATGCTTGTGGTAAACGACCTTCCGTTTGGGCCGCCTGTAAGGGCTTTAAGGTTGATAAATACCACGCGGATAATTTCGCCAAAACCAAGGGTAACAATTGCCAGGTAATCTCCGGTAAGCTTCAGCACCGGAAAGCCGATGAGAAAACCGGCGATGGTGGTAACAATAACAGCGCTAAATACCGCAAGCGGAATTGGCAGCCCCATGTCGAGATTGAAAAAAATGCAGGAGTAGGCGCCGATTGCCATGAAACCGGCCTGGCCCAGGGAAAGCTGGCCTGTGATGCCTACAATCATGTTCACCGACATTGCCATTATCGCGTTCACTCCGCCCATGGTAAGAATGCGGGTGGTATACGCGTCAATGATCCCCACCTTCATCAGTAAAAGCGGGAAGGCTACCGCAAGGACTCCGGCAACGGCCAGTATTATGGTTGAACGGAACGGAAATCTGGTCGCCATATCAAACCTTCACCCTTGTTTTCTTTCCAAGTATGCCGGTCGGCCTGATTAAAAGGACAATGATCAAAATCGAAAATGAAATCGCGTCGCTGAACTGGCTGGAGATAAATCCCTTGGTAAAAGTCTCGGCAATGCCCAGAATGAAGCCGCCGAGCATGGCCCCAGGAATGACACCGATGCCGCCCAGCACCGCCGCGACAAAGGCCTTGAGGCCGGGCATCATGCCCATCAATGGGTTTACCTGCGGATAGGCCGAAGCGTAAAGAACGCCTCCTGCAGCCGCCAGGAACGACCCAAGGGCAAACGTAAAGGAGATGATCCCGTTCACTGATATTCCCATCAGGCTTGCGGCTTGCATATCAAAAGAGACAGCCCGCATTGCCTTGCCGCGTTTGGTGTAATTGATAATGTAGTTCAACACGAGCATCAATATCGCCGAGAGAAGTATCACGATAATCTGGATGTTTGAGATGGAAAGCTCTCCGGCTATTTTGATGTTAACTACCGCCGGGCGGGGAAACTGCCGAGGATTGGGGCCGATAAAAGGAATAACCCTTGCGCCGTTTTCCAGAATCAAACTGACGGCAATGGCTGTAATCAGGGAATTAAGGCGCGGTGCTGTACGAAGCGGGCGGTAGGCAAGCCGTTCTATAGAAATGCCAAAAGTGGCGCAGACGATCATCGAGACCACAAAGGCAAGTAGCATCCCCACCGGCCCTGCGCCAACGGCGCTCAATACAAAAAACGCGGAATATGCCCCCAGCATTAAAATATCGCCGTGGGCAAAGTTGATCAAAAGGACTATGCCGTAAACCATGGTATAGCCCAAGGCAATCAAGGCGTAAATTGAGCCTAGAGAAACGCCGTTTATAAGCTGTTGTAGTACAATCATGTGGATAAAAGAGCAGGGAGTGGGGGAACTCCCCCTACTCCCTATTCCTACTCTCTCTTACTTCGGATTTACCGTTGTCTTGTATACGTTGACGAGCTTGCCGCCCTGCTTGACAATTTCAAGAATCGCCGCGCCCTTTATGGGGTTGCGGTCAGAGTCAAAACGGATATTCCCGGTAACATACGAACCGCTGAGTTTTGCCATGGCATTTTTGACAGCAGTCGGATCAAAAGACCCGGCAGCCTTAATACCATCGATAACAAGCATCATCGTATCGTAGCCAAGCGCGGCAAACTGTGAAGCAGACTTGTTAAACCTGGTTTCGAAAGCCTTAACAAAAGCCACGCCTTTGGGGTCCGTTGTATCCGCGGCAAATCCCGAAGACCAGAAACCGTTAAGCATCTCGTCTCCCGCGTTGTCAGTGAGGCTGTCCCAGCCGTCGCCGCCGACAAGCGCGCAGTTTACCCCCTGAGCCCGAAGCTGTTTTGCCTGGAGCGATACGTCATTGTAGTAATTGGGCAGGAATACCACATCGGGGTTTACGGCCCTGATACGGGTAACCTGGGCGTTAAAATCCACGTCCCCGGTTTGATAGGCTTCATCGGCTACGACCTGGCCGCCCCGCGCTCTGAACTGATTCCTGAAAGACTCGGCCAGACCGGTATTATAATCGGCGCCCGCGTCGTACAGAATAGCAGCACGGCGGCTATTAAGGGTATCATAGGCAAAGTCAGCGCCCACCACACCCTGGAAGGGATCGATAAAACAGGCCCGGAAAATAAAATCGCCAGGTTTGGTTATATTGATATTGGTCGCCGAGGGGGAGATCAACACAATTTTGCTGCTTTGAGCAAGGGGAGCCATGGCCTGGGTCACCCCGGAAGTGCTGGACCCAAGGATAAATGAGACCTTGTCCCTTGTGGTAAGTTTGGTAAAGGCATTTACCGCCTTCGCGGAGTCGCCTTCATCGTCTTCCGACAACAGGGCAAGCTTTTTGCCCAGAAGTCCGCCCGACGCATTGACCTGCTCAAGGGCAAGCAGCGCCCCATCGCGTGATTCATTGCCATAGAACGCAACAGCGCCGGAAAGCGGGAAAACCGCGCCGATTGTAACAGTGTCACCACCGGATGCTTGTGATCCTGCGGCAAAAGCCATCGCTACAACACAAAGCGCCAAAGCAAACAATACAAAAATCTTCTTCATTCATTTCCTCCATGGGGGCATTTTACAAAATTTATGGCTTCTATGTATAGATATCTTGAATGGCTGAAGAACCGCTACCGCTTGATATTTTTACGCACAAGGTGGGGAGTAAAACACTTTTGCGCCGCCCGTTACAGCAACAGACCGACTTCTTCATCGCCGTGAACACCTACCAGCTTTTGCTGTTTGGGATCCACCATAAGGTCCATATACTCAAGAGGTATAACGCCTAAAAGGATTCTCCCGGCACTTACGACCCAAGGTTGAAGGGTCATAGAACGGTTTTTCCAGTGAATCTCTACCGGTTCGGCTATTTTTACCGTCCTTTTAGTATTGTCAGCCAGGGTTGCTTGGCTTTCCCCCACCACCCCAAGCCCTAACTGCTGTCTCATTTGCTCATTGATAACCAGGTTCATCGCTCCGGTATCAACCACGGCTTGTACCGTGGTTTGGCGGATTTCAAATTCCTTAATGTACCCTTCTTCGGCTTTCATTTTGTCCCTGACGTTTTTCAAGGTAATTTCTTCTTGAACAATTCCCATTTCTGGCTCCTCCGGTATTAATATTATACGGATTTGGTAAGATTTTCTAAATTACCGTTGGCGTTACATCCACCGTGTCAGGCGCTTTCTATTGTTCAAATAACTCGGGGTACAGAACACTTGCATGATGGATACCGCGTCTTTTTAACGCGTTAACAGCAGCATCACAATCTTCTTTACTGGTAAAATTAACTGCGACATGTGGATACGGTATGTTTTTGAAATCAGGGGCTTTACGGCGAATTATCTCCATATCCAGGACATATGAACCGTTCTCAGCTTCATAATCATTATATACACAAACAGAACAACTTTCATTCGTCATCGGAAGTTCCGTCATACCATACACATCACACCCTTCTTTCCGCAAAAAAGTATCCAAATAAGAAGAAGCAGCTCTCCCTGCTACTACTTTTGTAGCCATTTTAAGCGCTTTAAATCCTATTCCTGTTACTACTTTCCATTCTTCTTCCGGCAAAAACAAAACACGCTGATTTGTGATAATCATTGTGGAAGGCGCCCCATTTCTCTTGAATTTAGGATTTCCAAACAATGATACTTTCACCTCGATAATATAAACATTTGCAATTTCTGCATATATCTCTTCTTCTTCACCCAATTCAAAACGCGGCATTTATTTCTCCTCTCTTGGAATGTTATAATACAGCGGTTTTTACTTTGCGGCAATGGTTCGCACGACTATTTCAAGAACCGGATAAATTATGGTCTTTGGCGACCTGTAACCTTTACCCTGAACTCTGGTTTACTAGAAATAGTCTACGCGTCCCTGTATACTTAGGCATTATTATAACTTCTATCGGAGTAGTTTTGAACAAAAAACGCTTATTGGTCTTGGCGCTTGTTTTTCTTCCCCTACTGGCAACTGCGGCTGAAACGGTAACCCTTAGCCTGGACGACGCTGTCCGCCTGGCGCTGGACAATAGCATCAATTTGAAAAAGAGCGCTATTGATCTTGCCGAAGCGGGGTACTCGGCGAACAGGCTCTGGTCAGAGATTTTTCCCAGTTTTAGCCTTAGAACGGGCCTGAATTTCCTTCCCTCTACTCCGCTTATAACAGAACCTGGCTTTCAATACAAAGATAACGACCTTTCTTATTCAATTAGCCTTGGGCTTTCGCTTCCACTGAATCCTGCGATTTATTCATCGATGAAGCGTATCGAATTGGCTTATAGAACGCAGCTCCTTTCGTATGAAAACGCTTCAAAACAGCTGGAGATTCAGGTAATAAAGAGATTTTTAAATCTAACCACAATGAACGCGAATGTCTCTAATATGCAGGAAAACCTGGATCTCGCGTTACAAAAAATGAACAACGACAGGATCGCCAGAGCAAACGGCCTTTTGAGCGAGCTGGCCTGGCTGAATTCCCAGCTCAGCGCGGAAACTGCCCGCTACAACCTGCTAACAGCCCAAAACTCATATAAAAACTCCCTTGGCGAATTCCTTGCTATTTTGGGAATAGATGACGGTACGAACGTAATATTGAACGGGACTGTTGAGATTGCCCAACTGCGTTTGGATCCTGAAAAACTTATTCTGGGATACCTCCCAAAAAGGCCGGACATAGTAGCACAGCGCCAAACTATTGAAAGACTTGAGCTAAACAGAAACGTTACCACCAATAATTTACGCTCACCTTCCCTGAGCCTTTCAACCACATGGCAGGGTTCACCGGGAAGAGGGGGTCTTAGCGCTCCTTTTAATGACAGTATTTCAGGCAGTCTGAGTTTAAGCATTCCTATTGATTCCTGGATTCCGGGGACACAGCAGAATAAAAACATCAGGCTGGTAAACACCGAGATTGAAAAAGCAAAACTGGATTTGCAAAATACGGAAACCCAGGCTAAAACCCAAATACGCTCGCTTGTATCGAACCTTAACAATACCTGGGAGAGCCTTGAAATTGCTCGCTTGCGTGTATCGGTCGCCCAGCGTACAGTTGATGCTACTACCGTAGGGTTCAGAAACGGTACGGTGGAATTCAGGGACCTTGAAGACAGGCGCAGTGATCTAAGTAATGCCAGGCAGCGGCTTTTGCAGGAAGAATTGTCCTACCAATCCCTGCTTTTGGATCTAGCCGCCGCCCTGAACGTGGAATGGAAATCGCTGACCGGACAGCTTGCCGGCGGCATTTCAGGGAGCCAGAAGTGAAAAGAAGTATTGGTAGTGTAATTGTAACGACTGTTATTGTAGGCTTAATTTTGACTTTTGCGGGTCTTGGGGGCTATACGTTTATTCAGCGGAGACGGCCGATTGCGGTCCCGGGAGCGCAAATGCCGGGCGGTGGAGCCGCGCAGCCGGCCGCTGCTGGGCAGGGCCAAAGGCCGGCCGGTGGGGCGCAAGCAGGCGGCGGAAACGCGCAAGCAGGGGCCGCTGGACAGGGACAGAGGCCCGCTGGTGGTGGAAACGCGCAAGCAGGTGCCGCGCAGGGACAGAGGCCCGCTGGTGGTGGAAACGCGCAACCAGCCCCAGCGCAGGGGCAAAGAGCAGGCGGGGGAAACCAGCGGAACGCTTCGACAGTGCGTGTAACGCCAGTGGTGCGGGGTACAATAGAAAACAGTGTGGTAATAAACGGCGACGTGCTGGCGATAAACCAGGTTTCTATTTACCCCGCAGCAGCGGGAAAAATAACGAGAACTAATTACCAGATTGGGGACAGTATAAATCAGGGAGCGGTAGTTGCCGTGGTAGACCCATCGCGTCCAGGCCAGGTTTATTCGGAAAGCCCTGTGGTGAGTACAATCGGCGGTACGATTTTACAGGCGCCGGTACGCAGGGGAGACACCGTTTCAACCCAGACAGCTATATATGTTGTAGGCGATCTTTCAACCTTGATGGTCGAAACCTTTGTACCGGAAAGGTTCAGCAGCGCCGCCCAGCGCGGGCTTAAAGCCCAGGTTTCCCTCGCGGCTTTTCCCGGTGAGACTTTTGAAGCCACCGTGCAGGAAGTCAGCCCGGTACTGGATCCGGCAAGCAGAACCGTGCGAATACGCCTGGGCTTCGCAAGCCCCATGGACAGCAGAATTAAAGCGGGAATGTACGCAACGGTAAGTCTTGTTACCAATTCCCGCCAGAATGTGCCGGTTATTCCACGCGTGGCGGTAATCAACACTTACGGGTCGTGGATTGTGTTTACCGTGGATGAAAGAAACATCGCGAAGCGCAGGGTGGTCACACTTGGGCTTGAAAACGAGAACTACGTTGAAGTTCTGGACGGGCTTGAAGTGGGAGACAAAGTAGTCAGCGCCGGACAAAATTTTCTGAGCGATGGCGATCCTGTCCGGATAGTGGAATGAGGCGCAGATGAATATTTCCGAATATTCGGTTAAGCATCCGGTAACAATTATCATGATCTTTGCCCTGGTCATAGGCATGGCTGTTACCATGCTTCCCACCCTGGCGGTAGATCTTTTCCCATCTGTTCAAAATCCGGTTCTTTCGGTCTTCGTGACTTTTTCTGGGGCGGGACCTACGGACGTTGAAAAGAACGTAACGGAACGCCTGGAGAGGGCGCTTGCCAGTTCCCGGAACCTTGTCAATATGACAAGCAGTTCACAATTTGAAAGTTGTTTTGTCAATCTTCAATTCGCCTACGGTACGGACATGGACAAGGCCGTAGTAGACACTCAAACCATCGTAAGCCGCCTGGCCAATTCCCTGCCCGACGGAGCGGGAACTCCGGTTGTAAGGCGTTTTGACTCGTCCGCTGCGCCCATCATGCGCCTTTCGGTCAGGGGAAACTATCCTCCGGATCAGTTGAGAATTTTTGCGGAAGATGAAATTCAATCACAAATAGAACGGATTGAAGGGGTTGCGCTCGCTGAGGTAACTGGCGGAACTACCCAGATAGTCAGAATAGCTGTGTCGCTGAACCGTCTGGCTGCTTTTAACCTTACCCTGTCAGATGTAAGCTCCGCTCTTAGAGGTCAAAATGTGCTTTCTTCCGGCGGGAACCTCAGAAGGGGAACCAGGGAATACCAGATCATGACCCAGGAAGAGCTGGTCAGTCTGAATCAGATAAAGCGGCTTGTGGTAAAAACAATCAACCTTGGCGCTATAGGCCCCAACCAGGCAAACCGCTCCCAGGTGGTCAGGCTGGAGGACATCGCCGATGTAACGCTTAGTTACAACGAGAACGCCTCCCGTGTTTACAATAACGGGCAGAGCGGGGTCTACATCCAGGTTACAAGCGAGGCGGACAGTAACCAGGTACAGGTATCCAACAGGGTGAAAGCCGCTCTGGCCGGTATTAACGATGCACTGCCCAGCGGCATTACCCTGGAAATGCTGTCGGATAATACCACCATGATCACGGCAACTTTGGATCAGGTGTATAAAAACGCCATTCAGGGGGCGCTCCTGGCCATGCTGATTCTTTTTGTTTTTCTCAGGAATATAAAGGGAACCCTGATCATCGGCCTTGCCATTCCCATTTCCATTCTGCTTACCTTGATGTGCATGGCCTTTTTCGGTTTTACCCTTAACCTCCTGACCCTGACCGGCCTTGTCATGGGTTTGGGCATGACCGTGGACGGTTCCATAGTCATACTTGAAAACATCCATAGTTACCGCCTGCGCGGCGCAAAACCGGAAATAGCCGCGATACTTGGAAGCCGGGAAATGCTCAGGGCAATTATCGCTTCGGCTGCTACCACTCTTTGTGTGTTTATTCCTCCCATTATTTACAAGAACAGCCTTGAAATGATTGGGCAGCTTGCCAATGATTTAATTTTTACGATAGTAATTTCCCTGACCTGCTCTCTTGCCGTAGCGGTTACCCTCGTACCGAGTCTATGCGGCAGCATCTTAAAACTGGATACCAGAAAACAAAAGCCCCTGAAGATACCCCCGCTCAGGGCTATTGATAACGCGGCTGAGGCAGTTTTAGTCGCTATTGAAAACGGCTACAAAAAGGCGCTTGGCTACTGCCTTTCACACAGGCTTCTGATAGTAACACTTGCCATTACACTTCTGCTGTTTTCCCTTCTGCAGTTCGGCAGTATCGGGATGAATATGTTTTTTAGAACAAGAACCGATGACAACGTGAATATCAATGTTTCCATGCCGCTTGGCACTACTATAGAAGAAACAGAAAAAGTTCTTTTTGAACTGGAAGGAATAATTAAAAACGAGATCGAGGGATACAACAGCGTCATTCTTACCGCAAGGCGCAGCGGAACCACCCAGGGTTCCATTCAGATTACGCTTCCCGAGCCAGCCAGGCAGATCGATACTCCCGATTCCATCATCGCCAAGTTGACCCCTTACACCACTTCCATACCGGGGGCAAGGGTGAGTTTTCGGGCGGGCCGTTTCATAGGCTCAGGTTCCCAGGTGGAAATTGCGCTCAGTTCCAGGAGCTACGGCGCCATCATAGAAACCGCCGATGAAATCCTTCACATTTTTGAGCGGTATCTCCCTGAAATCGAGAATCCGATAGTGAACATAGAAGAAGGGGCGCCTCAATTAATCGTCAATATAGACCGCGAAAGGGCAGCCGCCCTGGGAGTGTCGCTGTCTTCTATCGCTTCGGAGATTCGTACCGCAATGGACGGCTCTACCGCCGCAACCATGAGCGTAGGGGATCGCTTGCTGAACGTTAGGGTAATGCTCCGCGCTGAAGACCGCATGGGAATACCAAACCTGGACGCGATCTCTGTGATGAGCCGAAACGGCTCAAGGATTTCCCTTTCCAACGTCGCTGAAATTGTTGAAAGCCGGGCGCCATCTTCCATACGCCGTGAAAAGCAGGAACGGGTCATCCGCGTAACGGGATCCCTTCCCGCGGGAATTGCCGTGACCGATATGCAGAAGCGGCTGGAAGCGACGGTAAAAGAATACCTTATCCCCCGCGAAGGCGTAACGATCCGTTATTTGGGGGAAGCCTCGGAAATTCAAAGTTATTACGGGCGCTACGTTCTGATCGTAGCTACCGCGATCTTCCTGGTATTCAGCGTCATGGCCAGTCAGTTTGAATCTTTTGTTGACCCGTTTATAATTTTCTTTACAATTCCCATGCTTTTTATCGGGGTCATCTGGATATACAAATTATCAGGCGAAGCGATGTCCATGTTCTCGATCGTCGGAGTTGTTGCCCTTGTTGGAGTTGTAGTCAACAACGGCATTATTCTGGTGGATTATACCAACACCCTAAGGGCGCGCGGCTTAAAAGTACGTGAAGCCTGCCTTGAAGCCGGACGCAGCCGCCTGCGCCCCATTTTGATGACCAGCTTAACTACCATCCTGGGTATGTTCCCAATCGCCTTCCTCACCGGAGCCGGAGCGGAATCCATTCAGCCAATCGGCAAAACCTTTGTCGGCGGTCTTTCGGTCAGTACCTTAATGACTCTTTTTATTATCCCTTCGGTGTACTCTCTCGTGAACAGCCGCCACGACAAGAAAAGAGCCAGGTTGGCAGGATCAACTTAAGGGTATTACTAAAAAATTCATCACACAAAGGCACGAAGCAAGAAAAACAAGGGGAAATTCTTCCATCACATTCCTGAACCCTTTGACAAGACAGATAATTCTCTCATCGCTTCTGTAAGTTTCTCTGTCATTTCAATCATTTGCGTATAGCTTGTTTTAACTGCCGAACTCTGCTCTTTTAGGCTTACAAGTGAGTCTGTAATATTAACGCTTTTCGC
>Ga0268262_10001845_pt1 | contig 25371 bp, 43 predicted proteins | sample TergutNc150P3_FD_190354 | JGI IMG/M metagenome (GOLD analysis project Ga0268262, IMG submission 190354) | Nasutitermes corniger P3 segment gut microbial community from laboratory colony in Florida, USA - Nc150 P3 (SPAdes) (version 2) | ecosystem: Host-associated > Arthropoda: Insects >... | reverse complement strand
ACCATTAACCTTTTATCTTTATTTTTTTTCATTTCATCAGAAAACATTTCCACTATAACAGCCGGATTATTTACCGTACTTTGATAAAATTTTTTGTATTTTTCATTCCCTCTCTCTATATTATTATTTATATTTTTAGTTTCTATTAATCCCAAACTGTTTATTATATCGCCGTCCTTTTTACTTACTCTTACTATATCTAAAATACACTTCTCGCCTTTTTCATAATAATCACAATATTTCTGAAACTCGATTTCATCATTTGTTAACGCTATAAGCTTTTCACCACCCGATATTCTTATATAATCATTTACCTTATTTATATCAGAAACTTTGTCATACACCCACGATACTATTTTATTATAACTGTCCAATACCGCCAACGCCGTAACAACTTCTTCTTTTTTCATTACTCCTTTAAATAACTTCGCTATCTTTCCAGCTCTATCTATTACCTGTGCAGCATTTCTTTTCATCCTCTTTTTTTCATTTTCCTTACTTAAATCTTCTTCAAATTCACCCCTCTCCTTTATAAGAGTTATATCCTTTTTATTAACTTCATCATAAACAGGTTTTAAATGCAAATATTTATTCGTATCCACTATTATATGCCCTAAAAATTTATCCCCTAAAGCTTTTAAATACATATACGTTACATTTTCATCATCTAAAGAAGGCTCTATATTTCCGCTCGGATGATTATGTGCCATCATTATATAATCCGCTCCACATTTTTTCATCATTTCCTCTAAATAATTAAAATAATCTTTCATTACCGCTCCTTTCGTAAATGCAGACGCTGCAGGTAATGCTGATACTCTGTTCATCAGCCCGCAAGTCCACGCGCTGTGATAAACCACCTCCTTATTCTTATTTAAAAATACCAGATTAAATATCTCTATTCTGGGGTCCCTAAATACCGCGAATAATTTAGCCGCCCCTTCCGGATTATTTACTTTCTGCCCTACTATATTTACCCTTCTTAATTCTTTTAAATTTCCCTTATCTATCAGCGTTTCTCCGTTTCTTAACCTTGCTTCTTCATATTCAGCAAGTTTTATACTCTCTTTGCTTTTTATATCTCCTTGTATTTCCTTTGTAATCCTTTTCATTTCTTTTTTATATTCTTCTAACGAACCATAAGACAGAGTTATTTCCTCTAAATCCCTATCGGTTAATATTTTATCGCCGTACTTAAGAAAATAACCCGCTATATCAAATTTCTCTTCCAATTTTTAAACTCATTTTTAAATTATTTTTTATTATTATTCTAAATTATCTTTCTATATCTTTTTTATTATTATTTTTCTTTCCTGCTACCGCTTCTTTTCTCCTTTTATGGTAATCATCATATTTCTTTTTTATCTCACCATCTTTCATAAATCTTACAATATTTTTTTCCACAGGAGAAAATTTTAAAATATTTTTTTCTAAAGAATCTAATTTATCCACAAATTGTTCAATACTGATTATCTCCATTGCATTATAATTCATTCTTTTCATTTCACGCCTAAAATCATATTTGCTTATCCTGTCATCTATTAACTTTTCAAATATACCAAAATTCTCCCCTATGACTTTCTTAATTAAACTTGTCTCCCATTGAGGATTTTTTTTCTGTTTTTCTTCATTTTCTTTCTCTTTATCCTTTTTCCATTGCTGATATGGATACACTTTTTTTCCATTTTCATCTTTATACCAGTCATCAGGTGTATAAAATCTTTCTATTACTTCACCGTTATCAATATCCTTTATTGCCCTATTATAATTATCATAGGCATTATAGCTCGCTACACCAACAGGACTATATTTATCTCTTACTGTTATGCCGTTGTTTATTCTTTGTATTATTAACCCCTTATATTTTTTTTCTTCATAAGAATCAAGACCACCAAATTCACTTGCCGGACGCATTTTTAACCCTCCTTCTTTTTCTCTTATTCCCTTCAAAATTTCCAAAAAAGCAACTAATTCCTTATGATTAATAAAAATAACTTTTCTTCCTGCTTTTTTTTCTTCTTCTGTCAATATTCTTATATCAGAAAATAAATTAAAATATTCATTTTCCTTTTTTAAAAATTTATAACCCTCTTCTGTGATCGAAAAATATTTTACCGTTACATCTTCCAACCTTTCCCTGTTTTCCTGCAATGAAACTTCCAATCTTTTTTCTTCTTTTGCCATCTTTATTACCTCAACGATGATCCTGGTAAATAAAAGCCTGTTCATCTAATTTGGGAATATTACTCAGAATTCCCTTTCTTTTTTCATGATATTCTTTATATTTCTTTTTTATCAATTTTTCTTTTAACATTTCCATTTTTATAACAGCGCCCCTTAACTCTACATCATTTTTCTTATCACTTTCATTAAATAAATCATTTTCACTTCTTGCTTCTTTTTCTTTAATACTTTTTTTCATACTCTTACCTCCTTACTATGCAATTTATTTTTTTTATGCCTGCCTCTCCTAAACCCTTTAGGAATTCTCTCCCTTATCGATAAATATTTTACCGATACATCTTCTAATTTATCCATCTGTAAAACAATCTCCATTCTTTTTTTTCTTCCATCTTTCTTACCTCGCTAAATTATTTTCTTTTTTAATACTTATTAACGCCTCTTTTCTTTTTCGGTGATATTCTTTAAATTTTTCTCTTTGTTCGGCAACTTCTCTCATTCTTTCCGCTACTTCCGGTGTTACAGGATATTTTTCAGCGTAATATTTATCCTGCTCTTTCCGCGTTTGTTCCCTTACGCTTTTTCTCGCCTTAGCTCTTTGCTTTTTTATTTCTTCCATACCATAATTAGAAGTACCGCTAACTTGAGATAACAATTTTCCTGTTTTAATATCAATTTCTTCCAATGCCCTTCTCCGCGCATTATGATCCAAACTTGCCATTATCAATACCTCGCTAAAATATTTTTATCTCATTCCTTTCTTTCATTATTATTTTTCCATACTATTTACTTTTTCTTTTTTATTAACATTCCTTCTTCTTTTATGATAATTATTATATTTCTGCTTCCTTAGCTTCTCTTCCTGGTTTTGTTTCAGCTTTTCTATGCCTATTACCATACTTATCAATTTTGTGTGATTCTTTCCATCAGATTCCTTAAAAATATTATCCCAATTATTACTATCTACCTTGTTCTCCACCCTTATATTTTCCCTTTTATCTTCCCCAAAATTTTCATACCACTCTTTTATACCATTTTCATAAAAACAATTTTCCGTTGTATCCCAATACGGATATTCTTTAAGAAATTCAGTACCATCCTTATCGCATTTAACTTTATCTTTTCTTCTATAACTACCAAAATTATTATTAATAAAATCATTTATCTCCTTGTAATCAATTCCTGTTTTACTTGCTTCTCTCTTAATTAATATTAATAAATCTGTATATCCTATTCTGTTCATATTTAATAATTTATTATCTTCTTCTTTCGATAATATTCTAAAATTATAATTATATATAAATTTAAAACCTGGATGTGCATAAGAATCTTTATCTAATATATAATCAAATTTTACTTCCTTACCGTTTATCTTTATCTTATCTGCGTACTCTACTAACTTTTCCGCTAATTTCTTATCTCTCTCCTGTATCATCGTATTTCTTTCTTTTATATAATCATCTATCTCCTTTAGCACAATTTCATTTTTTTCATTTTTCTTATCATATTTTTTCATTGCTTTTATTTCCTGCTCACCCATTAAATCATAATAAGTATCTATAATATCTATTTCCTTTTTATTAAACATATTATCTTCCAATAAATCTCTTAAAACATTTCTTTTTACTCCTGCTTCTTTTCCTTTTGCTAAATTATGAGCTATATAAATATCAGGCACATTACTTATTCCTTTCAGCGGATTCGCCCATCCGTTTTTCGGAAACCAATCTTTATGCTTTAATCGTAAATTATAAATTACATTTCTTGTTATACAATTGCTACCTTCTATTTTCCTGTCTTCCTCAAACTGTCTTCTCTTGCTATAATATATTCTTAATTTTTCAGCTTGCTTTCTTTGCTCTTCATTCATATTACCCATATAATTTAAAAACATATCCGCTTCTATTCCTTCAAAATTATGCTTTTCTATCAGCCATTCTCTCATTTCTTTTCTGTTTTTTGACTCTTTTACTTTTTCCATATTTACTTTACTTGATATTGTATTAGCTATTTTTTCTTCTGTTATATCCCTTTTCAAATCTACATATTTAAATAATATGCAATCAAATTTAGGTTTTTTAACTACCTCTTCATAATTAACATTATTATATCTTCCTGGAGAATCTTTATCATTTCCTTTTAATAAATAATCGTATAACATTTTTAAATCCTTTCCATTTCTTTTTCATTATTATTCTCTAAAGTTTTTCTTTTCCTTCGTGATATTTCTCATATTTTTCTTTTTTCTCTTTTTCATCTCCTTTTATTTTATTATTTTCATCCGATAAAGCATGCTTTAAATCCATAAATATTTCCAAATTTTTCTTTGTGTACATTTCGGCGTTCATAACAACACCTCTTGACTTTTAAAATGATTTTTATACAATTAAACGATTATTATTCTTAAATTATTATTAATGAATTATTATACCATAATAATCTGGTCTTGTCAATCAGGTTACCAATCATAATTGTGGAAAACCCTGTGGATAACTAAACTTAAACCGCAGTACAAATGTTATTATAAACACCCTAAAGTATTACACAAATGTTAACAAAGCATAATATAAATGTTACTAAACTCATTAAATTGTGACGATCTTCCATATAACATATAGTCTTCATATTTATTCATTTATTTATACATGTAGTAATAATAAACCTAAATTGTGGAAAACTCTTCTTCCGGCAATTTTTAAAAAAAGTCAAGAAAATATAAAAATCAAAAACCGCTTTACTTCTTCCCTTAATAACATTTATATACCACTTTTTAAATTTCAATCTATTTGCACGAGAAAGCCTCTAAAAGAAATCCTATTTTAAAAACATAGTTTAATATCTTTTCAATATTTAAATCCAATAACGGCTTTCCTCATACATTTTGAAAGGTTTTAAAAGATAATCCCAAGCAACTTTTCATTCCGCTTGCTTATAATAACATTTTTACTACACTTTTTACACGCAATTTCTATCAATTACATTATTTATAAAAAAAATAAAATTAATAAAAAACGACACAACTAAAATCATTAAACAAAAAATAATATTAAAATATTTAAATCTTAAATATATAAAAATGTAAAATATAACCGAATACACCACAGACTTAATCAACATAACTAACATATCTTTCTGAAATTTTTTTAAAGACTCTTCTTTTCTTTCTACTCTTCGTATTTCTTCCCTTTCTATAATATTTTCAACTTTCTTAATCTTTTTATCAAGTTTTTCAATTTCCTTATCAAAAATATCCAGCATATTACACCTCTTTTTCCTCAAATAAAACCTCAAACACAGCCAATAATAACGCCGCAAAAAATGAAGCACATAATCTAAGCAAATGCATATCTTCCAAAGACCACAAACGAAGAAACATTAATATCCATAATATCCAAAAAATATTTATTAAAAAATTTTTTAAAATCCTAATAATCTTTTTATTCATTTATTCCTACTCCACTATAACCATAACTTCATAAGGTTTTGTTACTGTTTCATTACTTATCCTTATTTTGGCGGCGCAAGGAGCTATACCCGCAACCAATAATTTATTCCTTTTTTGTTCTACCCTCACCCCGTAAGCGTTTTCTATAATCTCAAAACTAAATTTATCTTCATCTCCAAGAACCCCGTTCAATACATACATATTTAAGTATTTAACTTGGTCTTTTCTTAAAATCATCGGGCTTTCACTTGTTTCTATCCTCGGAGATTCAAGCTCCGGCTGTTTTAAAACATCAAAATATATATACCCAGGCGATCTCGCTTTCGGATGCGTTACTTTAACATACTGCTCCCCTTCCCTGACAGCCCTTATTCTTACAATATTATTTTCCCCTGTTGCGCTTATATTATCCTTTTTAGGTTCCACTGAAATTCTAAAATTATATTCATCCCCGCGCTCCTGCTCATCCAGCCTTACTTCTATCTTTGTTTCCTGCCCGACAAAAACATATTGCTTTTCTTTCGGTACTTTTATCTGCCTATACAAATCTTCTACCACCTCCAAAACAAATCCAGTGCTTTTCCCTCTCCATTCAGCATTTATATATGTAATTCCCTTTTTTAATCCTAATATTTCAATATATTCATTACTGACTTCTTTTATTTTCGCTATTTCCCTGTTTTCTATCGAATAATTTATTCTGCTTATTTCTAATAATTCTTTAGGTTCCGCTTTTATAAAATATGTTTCGCTTACGCCTACACCCAATACAGTTTCATCATTTTCAAATTTAAATATATCATCATTAACTTTAACAATACATATTGCCGTACAATTTTCCGCTTGTATCGTTACATTATCGAATCCAGGAAAAACCGCTTTTATTCTTACTTCTTTATCATTTACATTTTCTATTATCAAAGACGTTCCTTCGCATGATATATAAGGTACTATATTCCTATTCGATACATATCTTATTATTTTATTTTCCCCAATATTCATTATAACTTCTGGTAATTCCCAATATAAAACAAGTTCTTCATCATCTTTATTTTCATTTTTATTTCCTTTTTCTTTATCCTTTATTACTTTAACCGCTACAGCAGTTGTAGTTCCGAATATAAATAAAAATAAAATACCTATCAATAAATATTTTTTCTTCTTGCCAAATAATTTTTCAATTTTTTCATTTAAATTCTTTATTATTTTCAATTTCATGATTTTCCCTCTTTTTTATTCTTAATTACTTAATATTTTATTATATATATTCTCCACATCTTTAAAAGCTTCCTCTTCCATATCTGTTACTTAACAATTCATATGCCTTTAATAACTCTTTAAAAGCTTCCTCTTCCATATCTGTTACTTTTAATAACAATTCAAATGCTTTTAATAACTCTTTATAAGCTTTTTCATAATCAACTTCTTTTTTAAACATATATAACCTCCTATCTAAAATTTTTATCCAATTTTAACACATAATCCAAACCTCTTTTTTTATACTCTTTACCCAAATAATTTATTAAATTTTTCTTTTTTTCAAATCTCTCAACTATTCTTTCATTCCAAGTTAACATATCTTCAAAACTGTAATGCTCTAATACAACCAATACATCTTTCCTGCTGTATAAATAAATTAAACCTTTATCATTTTCCTTGTCATAATCATAATCATACAAATAAACTTCCCCTCTATCTATATTTTTAACCAATACCTTATTTTTATCCCTAAAATGTAAAAATCTTATTTCCGATTGCTCCCCTTCGCTTATTCCCTCATAAACCCATAAAGTACCGTCCAAATTGCTTTTTAATACTTCAAATGCTTTATTCTCAAATTTTGTTTTTATACTTAATATCAATACAATTAACATTACAAAACCTAAAACAATACTTAAATAAACAATTTTATCATCATTTTTTTTCTTTTTACTATTTTTTAAATAATTCAATATATTCACTTCTATCTTCCTTCTATTCCTAACGGAACTATATTATTTTTTTGAATCGTTTCCTTTAAATTATCCATCCTTACCTTATTTTTCTTTTCATAATTCATCCTTATTAACTGCGCTCCTTCTATAATCTTTATATCATTTTCCCTTTTCGCCACCGCTACCACAAAAAAATTATTTTTATATATTACCTGCACGTATAATAAATTATTATTTTCAGGATAACAAACTAATCCTACGGTAAACTTTCTATCACTATTATTTACTATTTTTTTTTGCTCTTCTTTCATCTCATAATTTTTAGATATAAATACATATCTATAACTCTGATCTGTAAACTGATCCAATACCATAACTACTGCTTCCGATCCCTTTATTCCAGATAATTTTAAATTATCTATATCAATTTCCTGAATATCCAATATCACGCCACCATCATTTTGTGCAAATATATCAACGGCTAAATACATTAAAAACATCATTATAAACAAACCTCTCTTCATTTTTACTCCTCTATAAATATTTAAAATTAAATATAAATCCATATTTATATATGTCTATACCGCCCCCAGCCATACCTTTATTAACTACATGATAACCTGCTAAACCAGTTGTTTTTATATCCGTATCACCCCTTGTATTCTTAACAGTCTTAAAATCAAAAAATAAATTTAAAATAAGATTTTTTTTTAATATAAAATCAATATATACATCTAAACCTAAAAAATACCCTTGTTTTAACTTATCTTCATAAACTAAATATTTTTGTTCCTTATCATCTTCGTCTTCTTTTTTAAAAAAATGATTATCTATACAATTCCCCCATATTAAAGGAGAATATTCAAAATCCAAACCAAATCTCATTTTTTTACTCTCATACATAAATCCCGCTTCCGGTTTCAAAATAATCCATTCTTGTATATATGACATTGACATGCCATATAAATCATAATATCTTTTATAATTCCAATCCTCACCCCTATTTACCTGATTCACATATCCGTTTAAAGCTTTAACATAAAACCTCGAATACCAGACACCTGCCCCCGCTTTCATTAAAAAAACGTTATTAATCGGTATGCCTACACCCAATAAACCATCAAAAATAAAACTATCTTCCAAAAATATATTACAAGCTACTTCACTGAATCTATTTCCTTTTTCATCCCAATCAACATCTAAAACATTTCCCGCCCCTGACGGAAAATACCAACTGCTATTTAAACTAAAAAATAAACCTAAATTCTTTAATTCATTACTCGGCTTTAAATCCAACTTTAAATCAAATACTCCGCAGGAATTAATTATCCAGTCTATTTCACTTTGTCTTTTATCACTTTTATTATTCTCAAAAACAAATTCCTTTAAATTTAAAACCGAAAATGAAAATCCAACACCCATATTTAAATTATATTCTGTATTTATAAATTTAAACCCCAAACCATCCTGAGCTTCTAAATTTTTACCAAAAATCAATATCAATAAAATAAATAATACTTTTTTCATAATCCTCTCTTTCTTAAATATTTTTTAAATTTAATCTATCGCAACCGCTCCGAATTTCATTACCTCTCCCACATCATTCGGACCTACGCCGCCTTGTCTGTATTTAATTAAAATAGATTCAGCTTCATCATAAGAAATCACTTTTCCTATCCTGTCATAAGCGTCTTTCGATTCAATTCCAAAATCATACCAGTCTACTATCCTCTTCCTGCCTAAATTCATTAACAAATCCAAATACTCTCTATTTATGCTATATCCCAGCTTATACATCCTTTAAAAAGCTCCTCTTTGCTATATTTTATACATACTACACCTATTTTTCAAAATGTCAAGAGATTTTAACAATTTTTTACATTTCTTATTTCATTACTACATATAGACTTATAAACATTTTCAACACTTTTTCAACAAGAACATCCTCAAAAACCGGAACAAAAAAAAATAATACAATGCCGCCCTTTTTCCTTGACTGCGTTCAAGGAAAAACCCCGGCACCCCACCCAAGAAATAGTCGTTGTCCGAAAGATAAGATAAAAGACAGACCATACGCACCTGCTATGGTCTGTCTTAGACAGCGGCGAGTAAGAGACAAATTTTTTTGAGTATTGAAGGGGGTATAAGGGTAATTTATATTTGAAATGTATATTATTATTTTATGAAAAAGACAGGGTATGAAGAAGCGAGAAAATAAAAAATATAACGGATTGAATTAAAATTTTCTACTTGACTTTTTTTGTGTAATGTGATATAATACGATATATATTGATTACAGTATTATAAGGAGAGAATATGATTGATAACAGAACTTCAATGCAGAAAATTAATGACCATTTTGAAAAAATGCTACCTTGCAACCTGACGGTAAGGAGACGGTATGAATACTGGAAGCGGACGGAAACAAGAAATCGGAGCTAATAGATAATCTCAAATATCAACTAGACAACCATAAAAGGTTTGAAAACCACAATTAAGGAGGCGAGAAAATGACAAGACCAAAACCAGCTGGAAAGTTTAACGATACCGCCATATTTGGAGACGGCAAATACAACAGCGGTATGGCGGAACACAGAAAAAAGGGAAAAAAGGAGTAAAATTATGGTTATAAAAAATTACACGCTTGAAGTATTGCAGGAAGAAGACGTTAATTTGTCGGACTATTTGCATGAAATTTTTGGAGACGTTGACAGCGTTTTATCTGTCCATTCTACCTTTTCTGTTGGGCATAATATTAACGATCCCTTGAAAGAAAGCGTTATAAAATTGCATAATAACGGAGAAAGTTGTAAAGGAGTTTTTTATGCTTGAAACAAAAAATGGAATAAAAATTGACGTAGAAACAGCAAAAAAAGAATTCTACGACTGGTTTGATCGCTTTTTCGATTATAAAACTGCTTCGGCTGTCCGAAAAGACCTTTTTTTCCAAAATATGGTTGAAAAGGAGTTAAACGGCTTGACTTTTGAATTAGGTTGTGCAGATACCTATAAAAGGAATCCTGCGCTTTTTCGCCCTAGTTTCAAGGTTGTTATCGAGAATAACCAACCTTGTTTTTACACTTTGTAAAAAGGAGGAAATTATGACTTTTGTTTTATCTATTATTGGTTTTGCTCTTTTAATTGCTTGTTTTGTTTAAGGTTCTTAAAGGGAGGAAAAATATGAAATTATATCGGATAAGCGTTAAGTACGGAAAAAGCCCATATCAAATATTTGCTTATGTTGAAGCCGACACGCCGAGCGAAGCAAAATCAATCTATGCATTGTATTTAACAGGAAAAAGACTTGAGGATTCTATTCTCGAAGGGTATAAATATAAAACCGATCTTTGCACTTTTCCTGATAATTTTTTTGATAAAAAAGAATATATCAGATGTGATTTTTTGCCGAAGCAAAATGAGTTATTAAGTGAAACAGCCTAAACTTTGTAAAAACTGCTATTATTCCGATACCAACGCAAGTTTAAAATTTGGGCTTGTAAAATGGAGACACACTTGCCGGAATAATTCAAGACCTAAAGACTGTAAAGGCAGATTAAAAAAAGAATTAAATACGCTTTTTGATATTTACAGTGGACTTGAAAGTTTAATGTATACAGGAAACGGCGAACCTATCTTTTTTAATTTAAACGAAAAAGAAGTTGATGAATTTTGCAAAGATAATAAAATAAATACCGCTGATTTTTTAAAAGGCGGTTTTTTTAACGGTTTTTGGTTGAAATCTAACGTAGTTGGAAAAGGAGATAAGAAATGGAGAAAATATTTGTAGTCGAAGCTGAATATACATTCTGCGCAAGATTTTGTGTTAAAGCGGAAGATAAGGAACAGGTAAAAAGTATAGTTAAAGATACCTGCGACTTAAAAACGGACGGTATCTACGTCTACTCTTCCCTCTCTGATTATAATAATATTTCAAAAAATTTTGTGTCTATTATTAATATTGCCGAACAAGGAAAAATTTTATGATAAAAAAAAATATTTACGATATTAAAAAGAGGATAAAAAACAAACTTTTTATCTCTTTTTTAATTATTTCTGGACTGTTTTTATACGGCTGTGATCTCGACAATAAATATTATTATGAAACTTTTAGAATTTCTAAATTAAGTTATGTTCTTACAAATGAACCTTTATTTCGCTCTTACGATTCTATAAAATCTTACAGAAATACTTTGAAATTATACACTGTTGAATCAATTAATTCTAATTCTAATGTTTCTAAAAGTGATGTTTTTTCCCAAATGAAAAATATTAATATCTCTCCTAATGATATTGACGAATTTATGTCTTATTTGAATACTAACGGCAATAATATCCTTTATTGCCAATACAAACCTAACAATAACTACCTTGTTATTTTTTATGCCGAAAAACTTTAATTTTTTTAAAAAACCTATTGACATTTATTTTAATATGTGATATAATACGATATATCAAAGAAAACTGGTAGTTTACCAGAATTAAAACTGTTTTATCTTTTGGTAAAACAAATATTAAGGAGATTATTTATGAATAATCTAAATTCAATTTTAATTGAAGGAAATCTGGTCAGAGACCCTGTAACAAAATCAGTAACAGGCGGTTTGCAAATTTGCGAATTTACCATAGCGTCAAATCGCTACTATAAAAAAGAAACAGGTTTTGAAAAAGAAACAAGTTTTTTTAATATTGTAACCTTCGGCGCGTTAGCCGAAAGAACATCCGAGAAAGGGAAAAAAGGCAGAGGCGTAAGAGTTGTCGGCAGACTTAAACAGAACCGCTGGACGGACGCAGAAGGTAAAAACCATAATAGGATACAGATTATTGCCGAACACGTTGAATTCCGCCCCGAATTTAAAAAAGATAAACTTCCCGAAAACGGAGAAATTTCCGCAGACGATGAACGGTACGAAGAAAACGACATGGATCAAGTTGCAGTCGAAGAAAAAGAACTTGAAGTTATACCGTTTTAAATAACCACTAAAAGGGAAATTTTATTTCCCTTTTAAAACTTTTATAAGGAGTAATAAATGGAAAATATTAAAGTTGGAGAAATCAGATATTACAGCTGGGGAGATGAGCCTATCGGAAAAGTGTCTACATGGACGGTTAGTGAAGATCGTTCCGTTAAAAATTTAGGCTATATGGACAAAAAAGAAGCCGAAGAAAAAAAACTTCATAGAGAATGTCCGTATTCGTAAAAAGGAGAAAGTATGAGTGTTTTACAAGTCTTTAATAGTATAATTCTTCAGGGAAATATGATTTTTCAGGGAACGGAATTTGATGATTTTGTAGATGACGGTGATGACGGTAATGTATGGTCGCAGGTTTGCCAAAAACATTCCAAAAAATGGGGTGGTAAAGAAAACAAGATATTACACGAATGCGCCGGAACACCGATTTGCGGAGTAAAAGGCTGTAATAAAAAAGCGAAGTATTATATAGATTTTCCGTCCGATGAAAAAACCATTATAGGAGAATAAATTATGTTTACAAGAAGATATCCTATTGATGAAAGAACAAAAATCGCACAATGGGACTTTGTGGATAATTCTATCCATGAATTATTAGAAGAATTAAACCCCTCTGCTAATAAAGAACTGGAATGGAACGGCACGATCAATGCTGAAATAAGGGAAGTAATATTAAAGTATTTTGTTGATGAGCTTAAAATCTGTACCGAAGATGAATTTTATCCGTAAGGAAGAAACAATGAAGTTTACTAAGGAAAAAATGGATTGATGAAAGCGACCAAGTTTTTAGATATTGGTGTCATAATTATACTTATAAAGACTGGAAAGAATTTTTATCAATAACAGGCTAAATCCTATTGACATTTATTTTAATATGTGATATAATACGATATATAGAGTAAAAGGAGAAAAATTATAATGAGTATATTTAGAGAAGTAGTAACGTATGGATTTAAAAAAGAAATTATCGGTATTGCTCACGGCTACACGATTATGAGGTATCAGTCAGGCAAAACGCGGACAAGCGCAGGGTATAAAAGATACTCGTGTATGAAAATTGTCGAATTTGAGGCAAATGGCAAAACGGAAAAAGGAGAAATTGGAATTTCAAACGCTTCTAATTGGATTGACATTTACAATTTTATCAAGGGAGAATAAAATGAGTTACGAAGACTTTGAACCGATACTTGACGGATCGTTTCCAGACGATGTTGACGACGATGATCCGGAAACAGAGCAAACGAAAATCGAGCGCTGGGATTTTGTAGACAATTCTATCCATGAGCTGATAAAAAGCCTTAACCCTTCAAAGACAGAAATTGAATGGAACGGAACAATTAACGCTGAAATCCGTGAGGTTTTAGTCAAATATTTCGTAGATGAATTGAAAGTCTGCACAGAAGACGAGTTTTATCCGTAAGGAGATTATATGCAAAGCAGTACCTGTCTTATTTGTAAGCGAAAATTGAAAGACGTTACCAGCATAAAGTTTGGAATGGGACCGGTTTGCAGAAAAAAGAAGAAACTTGTAGAAAACGAAAAACAAGGAGAATTATTTATGGAAGAGGCGATACAAGATTTTGGAGACGTTGTTTGTTCTCGTGATGAAAACGGAATAATCACTAACGTTCCACGCAGGATAACGAAGCATAGTCCCGACGGATTTGAATGGGGATACGGAGGAAGCGGACCTGCCGACTTTGCGCTCAATATTCTATCGGCGTTCATCGGTCAGGAAGAAGCGCAGCGCGGTGGATTATATCAAGACTTTAAGTGGGAATTTATATCGAAACTTCCAAAGCAAGGTGGAACAATTAAACGTGAAGATGTTTTCCAATGGCTTGAAAAAAGGAGAGAGGAATGAGTGTTATAAAAGCGGAAGCAGTTGATAAGGCGAAAGCCGCATGGAATAGGAGGGTTGAATGAAATACCCGACAGCCGCTTTATCGTTGATAGCCGCGCGAATGTTTCTCAACAGTAATATGACACTTGAAAGTAGTGCAGATTTTCATTTGCCGGATATACCAGAAAGCGAAAGAATAAAAACACATAGCCCTAAAGGATTTAGAAGAGGCAGAAAAAGAAATAATAAATTGCATTGCAGGAGAAAAAAATAATGAAACAAAAGGTTATACGACTCTATACGATAGAGCTATTACAAGACGAAGATTTTAACCTGACTGATTATTTTTTCGACGTGGCAGGTAACTGTACTGATACGCAATCAGCTATTGTTCGCTCGTCTAAAGCGTTCAAAGTACCTAAAAAAGACGAAGAAAGCGTATTGCGTGATATGGATAACGGTGTTAGTTGTATCCCGAATGAGTATAAAATGGAGGTAGTCAACAAATGACAGCGCAGGAACTTAATACGGTGATTGGTCAGAATATAACCTTCTACAGAAAACAGAAAGGCTGGTATGTCAGAGAGTTGGCAAAGAAAATTGGTGTTAGCGAAACCACTGTAAGTTACCATGAACACGGTCATGTATTTCCTATACCCAATGGCGAAATCTTCTGTTGGAAACCTTAATTGAAAGACTTAAAGAGTTGAAAAACCAAGAACAGTGCGGAATTGTCAATACGCATAAAATCGTTGAAATAGAGTGCTTGATGGCGGACTTCGGGAAGCCCGTCCAAGCGCTTGGATAGAATTACAGGATGGTAAAATGGACGTACTTAAAAACGAAATATGTGAGTTTTGCGGAAAGAAGAGAAAATGGTTGTCTTCCAATGCAATACACGGGTATTATTGCGAAGATTGTCTTCGTAACGCACGGAAAGAAGATGCAACAAGCCTTGCCTCAATAAGAATCGCAAGGCACGACGAAAACGCAGGAGGAAAGAAAAGAAAATGATATTTGATGGCGTTGAGTTTGACGATTATGTAGATGACGGTTGCGACGGCGGTAAATGGTCACAAGTTTGCAAAAAACATTCCGAAAAATGGGGAGGCAAAGAAAACAAGATATTACACGAATGCGCCGGAACACCGATTTGCGGAGTAAAAGGCTGTAATAAAAAAGCGAAGTATTATATAGATTTTCCGTCCGATGAAAAAACCATTATAGGAGAATAAATTATGTTTACAAGAAGATATACTGATGATAATCCTATTGATGAAAGAACAAAAATCGCACAATGGGACTTTGTGAATAATTCTATCCATGAATTATTAGAAGAATTAAACCCCTCTGCTAATAAAAAACTGGAATGGAACGGCACGATCAATGCTGAAATAAGGGAAGTAATATTAAAGTATTTTGTTGATGAGCTTAAAATCTGTACCGAAGATGAATTTTATCCGTAAGGAAGAAACAAGGGAAAATAAAATGGCGTTCAAAACAACAATCCACAATTTATTATTTTATTACTCTTACCGCAATTTTTTATTCTGCAAAAGAAAACTTATCCCCAGAAGAAAATATATGCCCAGAGTTATTTTTTTTGACGCACTGCCAAAAGGTTATTATAAAAAATCTCCACGCCTACAGCCTTACGAAATCTATCATATTTCTTTACGCTTTTTTTATAGGAGATACATTAACAATAAAAATTTACAAAAAGCATTGTCTTTTCTTTCTCTCTTTTTTACTAAAAAACACAACTTAAAATATAATTATTTTTATCCCATTATGGAACAGGCATATAAATTAATTAGATTTTCTGTTTCTTGTGATACTTTATATAAAGTAAGGGAAAATTTAGAGATGAAATGTCCATTAAAAAAGGAGAAAAATAATTGAGAAGATTATCTTTTAATCCGCAGTTTGTAAACGAAGCTGGTAACGATCTTAAAAAGGGGAAAATACATACAATACGCCAAAATTATAATTTTTGGAAAGGATTTGAAGGGCTGGACGTCGCCTTGTATACATGGGACGGGACGCCATACCGTAAAGGGAGCGCGCATAAAATATTTTGTGTGAAAAAAATTATTTACGTTCAGGGGATAGTTTATGACGGAACCTTTAATGCGGATATGGGCTGGGTCGTTCCTATAGACGATAAACAAAAACTAGAAGACATCGCAAAAAATGACGGATTTGAAAATTATCGGGATTTTGCCCGTTGGTTTCGGGATGGAAACTATAGACATGGGCGAATGGCAATTTTGCATTTTACGGATTTTAAATATTAAGGAGAAGGAAAATGAATAAATTATATTACGGTATACTTTGCTACAGTAAAAAAAATGGTACATACTATGCCCGATATTTATGTACTATCTCAAAAAACGCGCTTACTTTAGAAGAAATAAAAAATGAAGCGTTTCCATCAGCTGTAAAAATTTTTACCGCCAACACAAAAAATAAATGCGTTAAAATGCTGTCGAATTTAACAGGATTTAAGGACCCACCGCAAAAGGGTTTATTTGATTAAATACAAATAAGGAGATATATTATGATTATAACTTTATATAAAAATTCTCAAACGGAAAGCGATGACAATAACCTTTATACCGATCTTTGGCAACTCTCCCCCTACTCTCCTTCTTCGATGTTTTGCACAGGATTTACGACCGAAACCGCCAACTTCATATTGCCCAACGAATTTAATATTTTATCCGGCAAAAACGGGGAAAAAACTATTATAAAAAATAAAACTCTTTTTGTGCTTGTTAATTCACAAGAAGGCAAACCCGCTCTTAAAGTGTCCGGCAGTAATATCATTTCTCTAATCCTTCAAAAAGAAGGAGAATTATTTACCCCTGTTGAAACTCAAAAAATATCGCCTGAAACAGAAAAACAGCACAAACTTTTAAAAGATGACGATTATTATAACGAGGACGGCTCTTTAAATATTTGGTAAAAAAACAGCCGAACCCCTTTTTTTCTTGTAATTTATATATATATATTTAAAGTAATATTTAAATTTAATTTTTGTATTAACAATTATTATTTAAAAAGGTAAAACTCATGGAAACCGCCGATAAAATAATTTTAAAATCTTTTCCAGTTCTTTTATCGTTTTTAGGTTTTGAATTTATTATATATTTTTTTCTTATTGTTTCCTTTCGCAATGATTTTTCTTCCGTATGGTTTTTTGTGCAATTCCCTTTAATCTTACGGATACCTTTATTTTTTGCTCTTGCTATATCTTTTATTACATTCATAAAAGCTGAAAACCAAAAACATGTATTTTTAGCTATCTTTATTAATTTATTAATTATTACTCTTTATTTTGAAATTAATGTTTTTAAATCAATCCCTAATCCTTTTTTAATAATCGGAAATTTGGTAATATCTCTATATTCGAGGATAACCGCATGAATTACTTGACAGCAAAACAAATCGCCTTAAAATACAATCGCTCTTTACCTCTTGTAAATAATTTTGCTATCAAAAATAATGTTCCTTTTGAAAAACAAAAAAAAGGTCTTTCCTACGTTACTGTTTATAAATTTTCTCCCCTGCATGAAGCTCTTTTTGTAAATAGAAAAAAATCTTCTAAAACTTCTAGCTTATTAAAAGTCTTTGTTTTGTTACGGCAAACACATGGTAAATATTCCACTCTTGTCTTCAACGGCTTTCACTCCGCGCGTGCTTATCTAAAACATACGCTCGAAAAAAAACCTGTTTACCTTAAGCCTTCCGGCATACATTTTGATAAATTTATGCAATCCCTATCAGCCAGCAATAGGGGGAAAATTACCACCTTTTTACGAGAAAATAAAAATTGTTCTTTCTTTTCTTTTTTTCTTCCTGAAAACTCCTATCCTATTATTTTCGACATTTCTTCCATCGAAGGACAGGAACAATTTGTAAAATATTTTTTTCTGTCTAAAAATAAAAGTGTTTTTTGCCTTATTCAAAAAGAAAAAGAATCTACTTCTGAATTCAGAAAAAGAATATTCCTTACAGATAACGAGTCCCCGAAAATAGATAAAAACACCCTTAAACTTTTATTCCCCTCTAAAGAAGCTGGCAATGACTTTTAAAAATAATCCTATTTTTTCTTTGTTAAAATTCTTTTTCATGATTTTATTTATACTCTCTTTTTTCTTCCCCTACCCTCTTTCCGCTTTTTTTATGTTTTTATCACTTTTTTCTTTCGTTATTATAAATATCATTGATCTTGTTATCTTTATTCGGTTTTTACGCAAAAAGAAAAATACCGATATTTCCTATAAAATTATTAAAAATTAATAAATATTTGCAAAATACCTATTGACATTTATTTTTATATGTGATATAATACGATATATCATTAAAAACATGAAATAAAAAGGAGTTGGATACGATGGTAGCAAACACAATTTTAGAACAATTAGGCGGTAACAAATTTATCGCTTGTACTGGTTCAAAAAATTTCATATCAGATGGTAATTCTTTGAGAATGATGCTTGTAAAAAATAAATCAACTGCAAATTACTTGACTATTACACTCAATGGACTTGATTCATACGATATGGAATTTTGCAGAATCATAGAACCAAAATTTAACCTAAAAACTGGTGAAATGAGAAAATTTGAAAATATAAAAATTACCAGTTTAAAAGGCGTAATGTTTGATCAATTACAATCATTTTTTACCAGCGTAACTGATCTTGATACTCACTTATAAGAAGAAGGAAAAAAAACATGAAAGATAATTTTGGAAATACTATAAACTTCCCTGTTACATCCGAAATAAAATGTAATAAATCATCTTTAAATAAAATTATACTTTATACATCTTCGCGGTATAACGCATGTAAAAAAGCAGATGTTGTGTCCGATATAATTTACCATGTTGAAAGGGGAGAAGATTGTTTTTTTACTTGGGAATCAGGAATATACACCGAAAGCGGTTATCATAGCGGAAAAGAAAAAATTCCAAACTGTAAATATACCCTTGAAATAAATAAGGGTAATGCTGTTCTCTATAACTTTACACCCGATACTTACCATATTTACCCCAAAACAAATTTTGCATATTGCCTTTTAAAACCTCAAAAAAATATTTATTTTCTTCCAGCAAAAAAAGTTTCATATATCCTTGCCAGTGTTGAAACAGGCAGGAAAGGATTATCTATAAATACAAATGGAATCAAAACTCTCTGGGGAATCCCCGAAGGTATTTATAACGTTTTTGATCAAAATAAAGATTGTTTTTTTACGGAATATGAAGGCAGTAAACGTCATCTTGAAAAAGAATACTGCTCCATACTCTATACTGAAAATTTAGGAATTGTTTAGAGTTTAGAATGAATAATAAAAAAGAAAAAACATTAAAAAAACTGGAGGCAAAAAAGGTAAAAAGCTAGACGTATTGACTTTTGTTAAATTATGTGATATAATACAATAATTAAAATAAAAAGGTCTTTTTCGTAAGTATTAATCTGGTAATTTAGTAGAAATCCAAAAAAAGGTTTAAATATTAATTCCTTTTGGAATTAATAATTCTATTATTAAGGAGGAATATTATGACATTAGTTTTATTTCTTATCAGTTTTGGTTTTTTTATTGCTTGTTTAGTTTAATGGTTTCTATCCGATTCGTTGAATTGGAAAAATACGGCTGTCAGCCGTACCGCCGAAAACAATTTTCGGTAAATATTATATTAAGGAGTTGTATATGAATAATACAATTTCAATTAAGTTAAAAAATTTTGATTGCAATTTTATTTTGGAAGAAAGGGAAAACGGAGATATTATGGTACAAGTACCTTTTATCGACACAGATGAAAATTTTGAAGATTGTGTAGAATACAATGATGTTGAAATTGAAAAAGGTAAAAAAGAACAAGTAATCCGGCAGTTTTTTGAAGAGGATAAACTGACTATTATAAGGGGTGGGGTTGCTTATAATATTGAAACTATCCTCTTTGATGAATGTGAACTTCCTGAAAATGTTGAGCCTGACGCCCTTGATGGTTAAGGAAAAAATATGAATTTTGAATATTTAGAAGATAATGAAAAATGGGAATTGGCACAGTTTTTAAAACGTGTTAGTTTTGCGACTGCTTGTGAGTATTCGGAAGGCGAAGGGGAAAAACAAAAGGATAACGCGTATTTTCTTTTGAATGTTTTTGAAAAGGTTCGATCCGAATTAGCAGAGGAAGGATATGCCCCTAGATGAAATAAAGAATATAGTTTAAGATGGTTTTTTACAAAGGGATTGAGTTTTACTCTTTCCCTTTTTTTATGCCCCTTCTCTTCTCTATCATTTTTAAAATTTTTTTCCAGCTTTACTGAAATTTCTCCTGCGTATTCCCTCTTTCGCTTTAGATTATCCCTAGAATTGCAGATTCTTCCTGATTGTAATAGTTTTTTACATTTTATATTCTTCCTAATTGTAATAGTTTTTAATTACCAGCTGTATAGCTGTCTCGATATCTAGCTTTAAGCTAGAATTGCAGTGTACACTACATTTTATATTCTTCCTAATTGTAATAGTTTTTAATTACCAGCTGTATAGCTGTCTCGATATCTAGCTTTAAGCTAGAATTGCAGTGTACACTACATTTTATATTCTTCCTAATTGTAATAGTTTTTAATTACCAGCTGTATAGCTGTCTCGATATCTAGCTTTAAGCTAGAATTGCAGGAAATTAAAGAAATTAAAGAAATTAAAGAGTAATGGCAAGATAAAGGGTGTGAATTATTGCTTTTAATTCCTTATGTATCAATAACTTTCGTGTTATTTTTTCGTTTTTTTGTGCCACATTTTTTTCTTTTTTAACTCTTTTTTCCTTATCCTATATAGCTTTTTACGATGTAAACAAATCATTTTATTGTTTTTTAATTGATTTTATTGAAATATTGATATATCCTATAATTCTGCTGAATAGTAAATTATTAAAAAATTGTCGGAATTATTTATGAGCCAAATTAAAAAAAGATTTCATTTTAATTTCATAAAAAATTTTTATAGTGGATATGAAGAAGATACTGTTTTACATCCTAAAACAAATTTTGAAACACATATCTACAAAGCAAGAAAAACAAGATTTTATAAAGGTAATTCTTTTTATGGCTATAGTAAGGGCGGTTACAAATCAAGTTATGATTTCAAAGAAGTTAAACAATTTTGCACTTTTATTTCCAGTCATAGGTACGAAAAAATTCTAAATAAAAAAAACTTTGATTATATTCAAAAAGAAGGAAAAGGGCTTAATGGCGCAGACCCAGAATTGTACGGCGCAGACCCAGAAGGCTACGAGAAACGTATGGCAAAATTGAGTTTTCGTTGGATAGTATCTCCAGACAATCCAAGTGTCGATTTAAATGTTATGGTTAAAGAACTTATAAGAAGGGTAGAAATTAATACAGGATATAAGCTGGATTGGGTAGCCGCAAATCATTATAATACTGATCAGCCGCATGCTCATATTTTGATAAATGGTTTTGATTTAAATCGTAAAAAAGTAAATTTTTCTAATTTGGGTAAGGATTATATAAGTCATGTTATAAGGGAGCATTGTAGGGATATTTGTACCGAACAGGTTGGTACGAGAACAACCGAAGAGAGGGAAGAAACATATCAAAGACAAACAGTAGGAAATTATTTCACAGAATTGGACAGGCAAATAGATAAGTTTTTATTAAACTCCAATAGAGTAAAATTTGATCATTTACAAAAAGCCTACAATTCTACTTTACTTCATAAACGCTTAGTTTATTTAACAGACATCAAACTTGCAAAATACGATAAATCTTCAAATCTTTACATTTTTAAAAACGACTGGAAAGAACAATTAAAAATATATTCCAAGTATAATACTTTTTTGGAAGGGTTACGTTTTACAAAAGCTCATCAATCCAGATACTCTTTACATGATATTGATAAACTCGGCGTAATCACAGGTAAAGTTGTCAAAAGATACTTTATGCAAGAAAATTCAAATAATCACGCAGTTATACTGGAAACAAAACCTGATCACTTTTTATATATTCCGCTTTTTGAAGCCCCTGTAAATGCACCTGTTGGGAAAAATGTAAAAATTGAATTTCAAAGATTAAATACTCCTACAGGGGGATCAAGGAAAACTATGATAATCACAAATGTTTAACATTTTTTAAAAGAACTATTGACAAATTTTTCTTTTTAATTTATTTTCAAAATGTAGTTATTAAAAAAAATAATCAATAATAATTTTTTAGGTAAATAATAAATATTTTAATTTCTCAAAAGGATTTTTATTATTTATGCCTGATAATTTTATAAAAGATGGAAAAAACGAATTCCGAAGAGAAAAACCTGAAAATTCTTCCGGTTTAAATTTTTCTTTAATTCATGTTTTATTACCTTTCACTATAGTTATTTTTTCTTGCATAATAGCTACTCAATTTTTTGCTCATAATGTTAATTACAACCCAGCTTTTGTTGGTTATCCCTGGTTTGTTCTTTTTGATAAATATCCTGTTTATTATCCTATAATAATATTTCCTGCAATCTTCTATGGAATTAGAACAAATAACGCCGCTCTTGGTCCGATTATTTTCAATTCCATTATGATTTTTATTCTTGGAGTTGCTACCGCCATATTAGTTCGGTTTATTCTTGTTTGGGTAAGATCAGCGCTAAATAAAAATAAAAATATTCACGGTACTGCACGTTGGGCAAATAAGAAAGACATTAAAGCTGTTGGTTTGCTTGAAGAGAGTGGTGTTGTACTTGGACAAACCGAAGACGCAAAAGTAGATTATTCAATTACTGGTGGTGGAGTTAAATTAAAACTTATAGAGCCAGGTGAAATCTTGCGCCACAGCGGACAAACTTCTACTATTATGTTTGCCCCCACAAAAAGCGGTAAAGGTGTTAGCTCAATCATTCCAACTTGCCTTGACTGGAAACATAATCTTATTACTGTAGATCCAAAAGGTGAAAACTTTAATATTACAGCTATTCTTCGTCTTTCTCCTGTTAATAAAGACACTTTAAAATTTAATATTTTAGATGAACTTACAGAAGAATCCGCTTTTAGAGACGCTTCCATGATTGCCGATATTTTAGCTACTCCAGCAGACGGTAAAGTTGATGGAAGCTCTAAGCATTGGGTAGACACCGCAAAAGATTTGCTAACAGGCGCAATTCTTCATTGTAAATGTTCCGATTACCCAGATAAATCATTATATGGTGTTTTAAAGTTTCTTTCCAGCGCAAGTAAATCAGGCGAAGATAACGATAAAGGAAATGCGCTCCTTCAAGGCATGATTGACGCTCCTCATTGTTCGGCACAAATTCATGATATTATAGCTAGCGTTGCCCAAAGAAATTTGGCAAGACCGGACAATGAAAGAGGATCGGTTTTTTCCACAGCTGTTACATCATTGCAAATTTTTCAGGATCCGATGGTTCGAAATTGCAGTTCTGAAAGTGATTTTTGCTTGAATGATTTTAAAGTTTCCGATGTTCCAATTAGTCTTTATATTACGGTTCCATTTCCAGACTTAGACCGTCTTTCATCTTATATAAGAATTATTATTACTTTTATTCTTCGTAAATTTTCACAAGATGAAGTACAGTTTGGAGAAGTAAAACTAAAACATCCTATTTTAAAAGAACTATTGACAAATTTTTCTTTTTAATTTATTTTCAGAATGTAGTTATTAAAAAAAATAATCAATAATAATTTTTTAGGTAAATAATAAATATTTTAATTTCTCAAAAGGATTTTTATTATTTATGCCTGATAATTTTATAAAAGATGGAAAAAACGAATTCCGAAGAGAAAAACCTGAAAATTCTTCCGGTTTAAATTTTTCTTTAATTCATGTTTTATTACCTTTCACTATAGTTATTTTTTCTTGCATAATAGCTACTCAATTTTTTGCTCATAATGTTAATTACAACCCAGCTTTTGTTGGTTATCCCTGGTTTGTTCTTTTTGATAAATATCCTGTTTATTATCCTATAATAATATTTCCTGCAATCTTCTATGGAATTAGAACAAATAACGCCGCTCTTGGTCCGATTATTTTCAATTCCATTATGATTTTTATTCTTGGAGTTGCTACCGCCATATTAGTTCGGTTTATTCTTGTTTGGGTAAGATCAGCGCTAAATAAAAATAAAAATATTCACGGTACTGCACGTTGGGCAAATAAGAAAGACATTAAAGCTGTTGGTTTGCTTGAAGAGAGTGGTGTTGTACTTGGACAAACCGAAGACGCAAAAGTAGATTATTCAATTACTGGTGGTGGAGTTAAATTAAAACTTATAGAGCCAGGTGAAATCTTGCGCCACAGCGGACAAACTTCTACTATTATGTTTGCCCCCACAAAAAGCGGTAAAGGTGTTAGCTCAATCATTCCAACTTGCCTTGACTGGAAACATAATCTTATTACTGTAGATCCAAAAGGTGAAAACTTTAATATTACAGCTATTCTTCGTCTTTCTCCTGTTAATAAAGACACTTTAAAATTTAATATTTTAGATGAACTTACAGAAGAATCCGCTTTTAGAGACGCTTCCATGATTGCCGATATTTTAGCTACTCCAGCAGACGGTAAAGTTGATGGAAGCTCTAAGCATTGGGTAGACACCGCAAAAGATTTGCTAACAGGCGCAATTCTTCATTGTAAATGTTCCGATTACCCAGATAAATCATTATATGGTGTTTTAAAGTTTCTTTCCAGCGCAAGTAAATCAGGCGAAGATAACGATAAAGGAAATGCGCTCCTTCAAGGCATGATTGACGCTCCTCATTGTTCGGCACAAATTCATGATATTATAGCTAGCGTTGCCCAAAGAAATTTGGCAAGACCGGACAATGAAAGAGGATCGGTTTTTTCCACAGCTGTTACATCATTGCAAATTTTTCAGGATCCGATGGTTCGAAATTGCAGTTCTGAAAGTGATTTTTGCTTGAATGATTTTAAAGTTTCCGATGTTCCAATTAGTCTTTATATTACG
>Ga0268262_10001844_pt1 | contig 25381 bp, 20 predicted proteins | sample TergutNc150P3_FD_190354 | JGI IMG/M metagenome (GOLD analysis project Ga0268262, IMG submission 190354) | Nasutitermes corniger P3 segment gut microbial community from laboratory colony in Florida, USA - Nc150 P3 (SPAdes) (version 2) | ecosystem: Host-associated > Arthropoda: Insects >... | reverse complement strand
GATTTATAATCTCCCGCCTTTTCATAGTACGACATAGCGTCAATATTAAAACCGTTATGAGCGCACCAATTACCCGAAATAGCGTAGGTTTCTTTTTTTTGTTCTTCCGGAATTAAATTTTGCTTTGCGCTTAAAAATTCCAAAAACAAAGGATGAATAAGGTACGCGTTGATAAAATTGTCCCTGCGCACATAAGCGCTTTGTTTTTCCAGTTCCGCGACAAGCTCATCTTCATTTCCCGCCAGTTGAGTAATTAAATCTATAGACAGATGATCAATAAGAGAGAGGCGCAGTAAAAAATTTTGCAGGCGATCGGAAATATCATTCCAAAGTCCTGTTTCGATTATACCGAATATATTTGTCCTTAGCGCGTTACGCACATAGCCTGAGTATCCCGGCGCTTTTTGATAAGACTGAGCGATAAAGTTAATCGCAAACGCCCAGCCGCCGGTATCCCGCATTATTTCGCGTAAATTTTCATACGCCGGGGAAATATTTTCACTGCGGAAATATTGGGCAAGTTCGCTTTCCGTAAAGCGCAGATCATCTTCGCTTATATTAAATATTTTTTCCCCGTAAACGCCGTTAGCCGTTTTAATGTCGGGAACAGTGCGGGAAATAAGAAACACCGACGTCCCCGGCGGCATTTTAAAAAGAATACACTCCTCTATAAACCTGATTACAGAAGGCTCTTCAATGCAATGAAAATCATCCATGACAATGATTCGTCTTTTTTTCTCTACAAGCTCGTCTAATAAAGTCAGATAATGATTTATTTTTTCTTTCGTGTCGGGAAAACCCATTTTGGTTAACGCTTTGGAAAGAGGCGCGTTAATCTTTGTCAAAGTATGTATATAACTTTCCCAAAAACGCGCGCTAGTGTTATCGCGTTCTGAAAGCTGCAGCCAAAACGTAGTCGCCTGATACTCCTGCGCAAAATCATGAACAGCGCATGTTTTGCCGTACCCCGCGCCGGCGCATACCGCAACTACAGGGTATTTTACAGCCTCCGCAAACAGTTGGTTCAGCCGGGGACGTTTAAAATGTAAAGAAACGCGCTTATCATTGTACGGAGACATGTTTTCCATGCAATTATCTCCTGTAAACCCAAATTTTTTATTTATTAAGAATTTATAACATTTTTAACTTATTTTGTCAATTATAGCTTTTTGTGTTAATATACCATCGCCGATAAAACAGCTTCTATCCACCTGTTTGCCTCGGCAAGATGAAGCGACCTTATCGACATAAATTCCATCAGCGATTCGCGGTAATTTCCGGTGTAGTACAAAGTCTGCCCCAAATAAAAACGGGCTCGCGCTTCTATGTCTTTTGAGCGCGGCATGGATAAATAGTGCTGTAAGCTGATTCGCGCTTCATCCCATTTAAACGTTATAAAGTACTCCGTAATTATCTGAAACAAAGCGGATTCTTCGCCGCCTGTGGGCGCGACTAAATCAACCGAAAAAACACGCGGTCTTTTTAATTTTAAAGGAGCTTTTGAAGGCATTTTTGTATCGCGCAGAATATTCTCGGATGTCGCGTTTAAAGGAACCTGTTCCGGAATCTCGGTCATAAAATAACTATCGGGGACAGTGTTGCGTAACGTCAGTACAGGCAGGGGAATCGGGCGCAAGTTACTCTCAATCGGCTGTTCGCTTGTGACTGTAACAGGCGTTACCGTCGCGTTAGTTCCCGGCTTAATTCCCATGTTTCCGCTTGCGATCTCGTCTTCATAAATTACCGCGTAATACCAGGTGAGTCCGGGAACCGGAACGGGAAAATCAACAAAAGGAGAATCTATTCCCGATTGTACAATAATGGCGTTAAGTAAATCCTGAGAACGGGTTATAGCCTGCATACTGCGGTACAGAATCGCGTTTCTGTCCTTACCGTCTTTGTCAAAAGTGATTATTACCCTTTCTCCGTCCTGCCTCGCTTTTAAATTGTAAACACCCTTCGCCCTCTCGGCTGCCTCAGACTCTTCCGCCTCGGCGACAGCCTCCGCTTCTTCCGCAGACTGTAAGGGATTAAGGCTTGTGGTGTTTATTTTTGGAAGTATAATGTCGTAACGCTGACCGGACGTATCGCTTGCCGCAATAAAGTAATAAAGGTTTTTCATGTCATCGGAATCATCAATGTAATACTGCTCTCCGTATCTTACAACTACGGGTCTGATATTCGCCGGAATAACGCCGCTGAAAGGACGGGCGGATCTGTATATGTAAACAGGACCGCGCGCGTCGGGGGAATCTACCCATGTAATCCTTATTAGGTTATTTCTGGATTCAACTTTAATTTGCGACACATAGGGAGTGTGATCTTTGGTTTGCGCAAAAACACCCGCGGCGGCTGCCAGGAACAGAGTAAAAAATACCGGAAAAAATCTTTTTTTCATCTATTATATTTTAATCCTCATATTGCAATCTGCATCCCTTTAAAAATTTGTACCGGCTCATGCTCTCTTTTTGGCTTCTTCCTGTTTTTTATGATCGGTCTCAAGTTTAGTCGACCATATTGCCAATTTCTTTTTTATTTCATTAGATTCTTCGTTCTCGGAAAGAACGATGTGCAAACGGCGTAACGCGCCTAGAAAGTTTATTCCCGTTTTAAAATCAAGAACCTGCCCTGTACTCAACTCGTATTTTTCACGGTAACGATCGGCGGCTTGCGCGATAAGTTTTTTTACCAATCTAAGATGATACACGGTAGAATCATAATATTGGGCTCCGGGAGCCATATGCTCGTAAATATTTTTTAAATCAAGCATATTTTTTGCCGTTACGGCAAAACGTCCCTCAAGATCGACAAACGTCCATCTCCATTTTGAATTATCGCCGTAAGCCTGTTCCAGAAGATCTATGGCAAATCCCATTTTACAAACTAGGTGGTACCTTTGGTCTTGATTATACGATTCTATCGCCGCTATTTTTTCCTCATATTCAGAGAAGGGAGCGTCAATTAAATTACTGACAACCTCCTCAAGGTAAATTACCGCTTTGTAAAGCGATTTTCTCGCGTCATTTAACGCTTCTTCATTTTTATTTTTAAGAACAGCCTGAGACATTCCGTTTATCGCAATATAATATGAAGCCAGATTAAGCATCTCGTCGGCTAAAGCCAATTTTTGAATTGGGGAATGAGGCGTATTTTTCCTAGCCTCTACAAGAAGTTTCTTCTCGGTATCCAATAACGCCTTGGTCATTGATACATAAATTTTAACTTTATCCTGATACAATGCCCGATCTTGATCGTTAACCTTCGCCATCAGCCGCTCCGTTTTCCGTATTTCTGAATCAAATCGTCAGCGTGGGCAATCGCGGCTGTTCCCGCGTCCCCCGCCAACATCCTGGCAATCTCCTTCCTCCGTCCATCGGCGCTTAACGGTCCGATTCCGGTGTAGGTTCTGCCGCCTTCGGTTCTTTTTTCTACCTTAAAATGATTATCGGCACGAACTGCGATACTCGCTAGATGTGTAACGCAAAAAATTTGCTTAAATTTACCTATTTTTACAAGATACTCCCCTACTTTCAAAGCAACTTCCCCGCCGATACCCGCGTCAATCTCGTCAAAAATGAGGGTTTCTACGCTTTCAGATTCATCGCGGCGTGTGTCGGACAAAAGGGCGGTTTTAATCGCCAGCATCACCCTGGAAAGCTCGCCGCCTGAGGCTATTTTTGCCAGATCTTTAAGCGGCTCGCCCGTATTAGCGGAGATTAAAAACTCGATTTCTTCCGCGCCGTAGGGTCCAAACGTAGTCTGCCCCTCATTTTGTTTCGGCGCGACTGCCGCCTGAAAACGGGCGTTCGGCATTCCAAGATTTTTCAATATCTCGGTAATAAGCTGGCTTAATTTTGCGCTTGCGGCGGTTCTTTTTTCTCTTAAAATTTGAGCCCTTGAAACTATCGATTTTTCCAAAGCGCTTATTGCTTCTTTTAACTTGCCCCTGTTTTCTTCCGCACTGCTAAGGGCTTCAATTTCCGCCTGCGCGTTGGTTTTGTACAATAAAATAGCCTCTTCCTCGTTTCCGGCAAGACTGTCTTTTGCGTACTTCTTTTTTAATTTATTTAAAAACGCAAGGCGTTCATTTACTTCTTCAAGCCTTTGCGGGTCAAAAGCAAGGCTTTCCTTGTAAGAGCGGAATTCTCCCGCGATGTCCTCCGCTTCATAGTACAGGTTTTCAAACCGCCTGTTTATTTCCCCAAGAGACGAATCCACAGAGGACGCGCTGTCCAGAGCGTTTTTCGCCCTTCGCGTAAGGCTTAACGCCGATTGCTCTCCGTCCGTAAAACAAGAGGCTGCGGTATTTATAAAGCTCGCCAATTTTTCAAAGTCCGATAATTTTTGCGCCTCGTTTTCCAATTCGCGGATTTCCCCCGCGCGGACAGCGGCTTTATCAATCTCATCTACGGCATAATTTAAAACTTCAAGCCTTTCTTCCCTTTCCCGTTCGCTCTTTAGCGAAGCTTCCATAGTTTTGCGCTTCTCTGTTAATTCCAGAAAAAGCGCGGTAAACTCTTTAACTTCGTTTTCAATCCCGGCAAAACTGTCAAGGTAGCGGCGGTGGCTGTCCTTGCGCAATAGGGATTCGTGGTTATGCTGTCCGTGAAGATCGAACAACAGCCCCATAAATTCCGATAAATCTTTTTGCGTTACAGGGACATTTTGAATAAAGACAGAACCCCTGCCCGATGTTTTAATGTTTCTGCGCACAATAACGGTATCTTCCTCACATTCAATGTCGCGCGCTTTTAGCCATTCGTTTGCGTCCGCGTTGTTTTTACTCAGGGAAATAATCGCCGAAACGGCGGCTTCTTCGCATCCTGAGCGGATAACGTCTATCTCCGCCTTAGCGCCCATTAAAAAACTTAATGAGCCGACAATTATAGACTTACCCGCTCCTGTTTCGCCCGTAAGCACGTTAAAACCGCGGCGGAAAGTAAGCGTGATTGAATCAATTAACGCGTAATTTCTAATCGACAGTTCTTCAAGCATTGGCATCCCCTGACCAGAAAAGTTTCGTTCTTAACGCCTGATAGTACATTGATCGTCCGTTAAAAATTAATTCCGCGAAGTATGTAGCCTGCTTAATACAAATTATATCCTGACATTCAAGCGGGAAGGTATCCTGTCCGTCAACTGTCAAAAGAACTTCCGATCTTTGCTCGTCGGCGACAGTTATCGTAAGCGTCTGGCGCGAAGGAAGCACAAACGGTCTGTTTGACAGCGCAAACGGGCAGATTGGGTTTAGTATCATCGCTTCCATTTCGGGGTCTAAAATGGGTCCGCCCGCCGCCATTGAGTAGGCGGTTGAGCCCGTGGGAGTCGCGATAACAAGCCCGTCGCATCTGTAAGAGCCTAACGCGGTATTTTTATTTATATGCACGTCAAGTTTTATAAGTTTCGCTTTTTCCGAATAGGAAATAACAGCGTCGTTAAGGCAAACATTATTTATAATTATTTTAGAATTACGCTCTACTGAAATTTCCAGCATACATCTGCGCGCGGGCGTGATTTCGCCTTTTTCCCATTTTAAGAAAACGTCTAACCAGTCTTTTTTATATATTTCCGCGATAAAACCCAAGTTTCCAAGATTGACAGGAAGAATAGGCACGCCCAAAGGCGCAAGATTGCGCGCTGTATACAGCACGGTTCCGTCGCCGCCAAGCGAGAAAGCGATATCCCATTTTTTACCGGGCAGTTTTTTCGGCTTGCCGTCAAAAGAAAAAAACGTAACTTCCATCCCGCGTTTTTCCAATTCCGCTTGTATTTCTCCCGCTACCTGCTGGGCGTTTTTTTTGTGGATATTAACTAACAGAATAACTTTCTTACCCATAAAAACCCCTACGGGAGAGTCATTACAAGCCGCGACACTTGTTCCACATCTTGGGAACGAAGCCGCGGATACATGGGAAAATTAACAGTCCGCAATACAAGCGAACTGCTGACGGGGCAGTCTTCGCAAAGAGCAGACCCCGCTATTGTATTTCCAAATGAGTTTTCAATTTCTATATCTTTTTTCTTGGCGTAAGCGGCGACATCTTTAAAACCTGTTTCCAAAACAAGCGAAAAAGAATAATTACAATACTCGCCGTCATTAACAGGAATAAAACGTTTATGTCTTGTTCTTAAACTCGCCTGAGTATAAATTTGCGCTATCTCGCGCCGTCTTGCCATATTCCTGTGCAATTCCTTAAACTGAACAATTGCAAGAGCGGAATTAATGTCGGGAAGAAAATACTCATCGGCTAACCCCGCAAAGTTACGCAGTAACATTCCCTCTTTCCTGTTCATCGCAAAAAGCAAAGCGCCTCCGCCTGAGGTAAGCATATCCCTTTCCTCAAGACCGATGATGCAAAACATTCCGTTAAACTTTACCGTGGGCTCTTCTTTTTCCTGCTTCTCCGCCGCAGGCGCAGGCGCGTCTTTTTCCTGCGTGTCACTTTTATCGGTCTTAAGCCAGCTACCGTAACTTTGCGAAATATCCTCTATTACCGGAATTCCCAACTCCGCAATGGAAGCGGTATCCGGCACAAATCCCAATGTGTGATGAAGAACGATTGCGCAGACTTCAAGCCCTTGCGGTTTTTTAGCGATTGCGTTCTCGATTAATTCTCTGCTCATACATGGGAAGTCATAAGTTACATCGCAGTACAAAGGCGTTATATTTAAATCCTGTAAAACCTGAAGATAATACAGCGGAGAAAGCGCGGAAATTACCGCCGCCTTTTTCACATCCGCCTGTCCCTCGCCGGCTAAACCTTGCGGGTTCCCCGCGAGACTTAACGCTTTAAGCGCGACATGCAGTGCGACAACGGGACTTCTTAACGCGAGGGCATAATCAAAATGAAGCTGTTCTTTCGCTGTTTGAATCAACAGCCTGCCTCGCTCTCCGGGACCTATTTTTTCTTCCACCATCGCGGTTAAAACAGAGTCCATTTCCTTGCGTCTTATTGTGGGAGAATAAATTTCTATTTTCATGCGTTACCTGAAATCAAACCCGAGTTAAGATTACCTTCGCAGTTCGGCAATTTTTTGTAGTTCTTTCGGATTAAAGAGGTCTCTGATATTAAGAATTATAAGGTATCCCTCATTCTGGTGAACAACTCCTTGAATATACTCAGCGCCAATGCCGGAAAACATCTGAGGCGGCGGCTGAATTTCTTCTTTTTCGACTGTCACTACTCGGGAAATCCTGTCTATAATAATTCCAAGTTTCATTCCGTCTATATCGACAATAACAAAACCTGATAACAATTCATCTTCTTCCGAAGTTATCATTTTTCTTAAATGGAATCTTTTATGAAGACTGATAATTGGAATAATTTCACCCCTCAAATTAAATATTCCATCTACATATGTAGGAGCATTGGGAATAGCGCGAATTGCCTGAACGCGGACAATCTCCTTGACATCCATTATATTAACACCATATAGCTCCTCTCCAAGATTGAAAGTAACTAACTGTTTTTTGGAGTCCGATTTTACTTCTGCTTTTAATGCCACTTGAAATATCCTCCGTCTTTTCTAAGAGTATCATTATTTGCTTTAATAATCAAGTAGTTATTTACTCCCTAACCCAAATTTGCCCATATCCCAGCGCCCCAAGTCTGACCGAAGCTTGATATACGTCGGCAGATGAGATTTTGGCGGCATAAACACGAAAAACAGAGCCTAAAGACTCAATTTCCGCATAAAAACCTGCGTTTTTCAACGTTATTGCCGCTTTATTTGCGGTATCCATGGTCGAAAACGCACCAATTTGCAACTTATACAACTTACCGGAATGGCGATCCGGCAGCCCCGGAAGTATCTTTATAGCTTCCGGTTTTACAGGCTCAGGTCCTTGAACAGGCTGTGTTTTTTGAGCCGATGCAGCCTGCGACTGGTTCGCCGATACCCTTAAATCCGAAGCGTTTCCTTGCGGAGCCGCGGATACGGGGTTAAGCTCATTCAAATTTATAGACCGGTTATTATCAATCTCCTTTTCCGTGGGCGGCAAAAGAGGTCTGTTTGTTTTAAGCTGATTATTTATCGGAACCGGGTTTGCTTGAGGTCTGGCTTGCGGTGTCGGTTGAGGATGAACAGCCTGTGTATTGGACAGAGACGGGGACGGGGACGGAGACATGGGCGGCGGGGGTGTCTTTTTTGCCGCGGACGCTACTGTCGCTCTCTCTCTTGCTTCGCGCGCCTCTCTAGCTTCGCGCGCTTCTCTTGCTTCCTTTGTCTCTCTTATTTCTCTTATCTCTCTTGCTTCACGCGCGGCTCTTGCCTCGCGAGCTTCTCTTGCTTCTCTTGCCTCTCTGGCTTCGCGATCTTCCCTTGCCTCTCTAATTTCTCTTGCCTCGCGCGCTTCTCTTGCTTCTCTCGCATCGCGCGCGTCTCTTGCTTCCATTGTCATAGCCATAATCCACGCAAGGAATTCAGGGTCATTGCTGTTCGCGCCGGATAAACCGGATAAAAATGAGTCTTTTAAACTTGGATCAGGCAAAGTGTAATCAGGGTAGTAAGGGTCGCCGTTTTGCGTAATCGGCGCAAGCGGTACAGGCGGCGTAGACGGCGCAGAAGGCGCAGGCGGTACAGACGGCGTAACTTGTGTAATTGGCGCAGGCTGACTCTTTATCGACGGCGTTTGTTCAACTTTTTCGCCTTCCTGTTCCTGCGGCTCTCTTACAACAGGTTCCTGCCCGCTGATCGATTTGTTTTCTCCGGCTATTTCTTTTATTGAAGGCTGAGTTGCCACAGGCTGATTAATTAAAACAGGTTCATATAAATCGATTATTGGTTCTATCTGGCGCGGCGGCTGTGTTACGGGGCGAGGCGGCGCGCCTACAGTAATAATCACTTCGTCGCCCGCTTTTAACTCCAAAACATTTAAAGCTGTCGCCGAAAGATCAATTATTCTTTTTAACGAAGGTTCGATACGTTCGATTATCGTTATTTCAGCTTCTTTGCGGTTTTTGGGATTGGTAATTTTTACTTTTGAATTAAGGGGAAAACTCGCGTGCGCTCCCACAAGTCCTTCATGAGTCATTTCCTGACTAACCGCTCCGCGCGTAGAATAATCCCCAAGCCCTGCTTGAGCGTAGAGACCGGGTATAATAGCCGCGAATAAAAAAGCAATAAAAAGCCGTTTCATCGTGATTGTTCTCCTGTTAGAACCTCTCTACTTATATTTTAATGAAAATTTCCCTTTTTTGCAAGGAAACATAAATTTCACTAATACCACAACATTTCTCTTGTTTCAAGATATCCGTATTCCTGCTCTTCAACGACAACCGGCGAAGCAGAAACATCGCGCGAAACTTTCGCTTCTCGCGCCTCAATTTCGCGTTCTTGGCGTTGGCGTTCCTCGCGGGCAAGTTGAGCGGCTCTAGCCTCTCGCTCTTCCCTTGCTTCCGCTTCTTTTGCTTCTTGCGCTTCCTTTATTTCCCGCGCTTCTTTTATTTCCCGCGCTTCGCGTGTTTCTTTTGCTTCACGCATTTCTCTTACTTCCCGCGCTTCCCTTGCTTCACGCGCTTCGCGGTACTCTTTTTCTTCCCGTTCTTCACGGGCAAGACGCGCGGCTCTGGCTTCTCGCACTTCGCGCGCTTCCCTCGCCTCGCGAATTTCGCGTTCTTCCCGCGCGGCTCTTGTTTCCCGCGCTTCCATTGTCATTGCCATCATCCATGCCAAATAAGCGGCGTTACTTTGCGATGGAGGCGCGTATACAGGCGCGGGCGCGGATGCGGGCGCAGGCGCGGCGGGCGGTACAGGCGGAGGATACTGAGGACTCGGATTGATTATGATTATTTTGTCATTTTCGGACGATTCTTTTCCGGAGCCTGAATAAACGGGGGTGGAATTTGTAACTACGACATTTATCCCCGGCAGTTGACCCGAAGTTACAACGGTACCGGGTTGTGCGGCGGTAGCAAGCGGCGCGGAGGCAACTTGCGCCGGAGCGGCTTGTTGTACAGAAGCGGGAGCCGCAGTCTCCGCCGGCTGCTGCGACGGAGTTGGTTCTTTAGCCGCCGCGGCTACCCTTGGTACCGGCGCGGTTTCAGGAGGCTGATTTACAGAGAGGGAAACAACATCGCCTTTTTTTAGTTCCAAGGCTTTATACGCCGCGGGAGAAAGGTCGATAATACGGCTTGACGATACGCTTATCCTATTGGTAACCGTTACGTTTACTTCCTTGTTATTTGAGGTATTTCTGACTTTCAGGCTTGTTTTCAGGGGCAGTGAAGGGTGTGCCGCGACAAGCCCGTCATCCTTCATTTCCTGACTGGCAGGTCCCTGTTGGGAAAAATTACCCATCCTTACCTGAGCCGAAAGGGGCAAAAATAGGGTAAAAATAAGAAAAAATGTAAAAAATAGCCTTTTTTTCATGATATATCCATTAATTTAAGTTTAAGGAATTAAATTCCGGATTTCAAGGAATTCTGAAAAAATTTGAGAAAATCTTCATTTTCAGTCAAGCAAAACAGGGGGTACGCACCCATATAGGGCATGTAGTTTTAAAAAAAATCGCCTTGCGGCGGTCAACTACAAATCTATTTTTGGAGGACATTTTATGGAAAATGTTAACAGAAATCACAAGAACAGCGTATTCTCTTCTCTGTTCAGTACCCCGGACGTTCTGCGAGAACTCTACTCGGCTATCGAAGGCATCCCTATACCCCCGGATATTCCCATCGATATTAATACCCTTTCAAACGTTCTTTTTATGAAGCAGATTAACGACGTCTCTTTCTTAATCGATAAACGTCTTGTTGTCTTAATTGAACACCAGTCTACAATTAACGAAAACTTGCCGCTTCGCCTGCTGGAATATGTAGGACGAATATACGAAAAAATAATTGATAAAGAAAAAAAGTATCAAAAGAACCTCATGAAAATCCCAAGACCTGAGTTTATCGTTCTATACAACGGCGTGGATCCTTATCCCGATTATACGGAATTAAAGCTTTCCGATGCCTTTATGGATATTGAAGGGTTGAAATCGACCGGTATTGATAAAATACCGTTGGAATTAATTGTACAAGTATACAACATAAATCACGGGCACAATTCCGAAATGCTGGAAAAATGCGAAAGTCTTTACGGTTACAGTTTTTTTATAAACAAAATACGGGAATTTCAGGCGCAAGGCTTAACGCTTGAAGAATTGATAACCCCCGTGATAGAATACTGTATAAAGAACAACATACTGAAAGACTATTTAGAAGCTAACGCTTCGGAGGTAATAAATATGATTTTTGGTGAATATGACCGTGAAATGGATATTGCCGTTAACCGCAGGGAAGCTCACGAGGAAGGCAGAGAAGAAGGTCTTGAAGAAGGCGAAGAAATAGGTCAAGAAAAAAGTCGTCAGTATTTTCTTGAATTGTTAAACCAAGGATTGACGATAGAAGAAATTAAAGAGCGGCTTGAACAAGAAACTGTCTAATCTTCTCCCTACCACTTCAAAAAAGCCGTCCAAAAAGACGGCTTTTTTTTACTTGGTAACAAAGTTACCGCAAGGTTTCCGCGGTGCAGACGGTTAGCTAAAGCTCGCCTCATTTATTCATCTTATTTGTTTTTTCTGACATTGGGATTTGTGGGTTTTTTCATCTACACCCTGCGGGTGCAGTCTTTGCTTCAAATAAAAAAGGCTTGCGGAAAAACCGCAAGCCTTTTGATTTTAATCCCATGCTTTGGCGCTCATGCGCCATGTGTGTCCATTATGGAGTATCCACAACAGTAATAGTAATAATACGACCGTATGGTTTAGTATCACCATCTTTGGTAACATCAGCAGAAACACTTATCGGGAACTCATTACCGATTTCTGCAAGTAATTGCCAGAATATTTGATTATCGTTAATAGTTAAGGTATCACCGTTAACATTGGTATTACTAATCCTACCCGCAGTAACAAGATCATTATGAGTAATATTAGTGCTAATTCTCCATTTAATATTGCTCAAAGTAGCACTACCTGCTGTTAATATAAACTGAATCGGTGTTACTGTACCATTAAAGATTTTTGTTTGATTAATCTCTCCAGTAAGTGCAACAGAAGTGGGATCCTCAACAGAAAATGAAAGACCAAGATCTGTCCCTTTCGCAGTCCATCTTGCAAACACAGGCAAATCGTCTATAATCCTGGTACCAGGATCAGTAAAATCCACTTTTGTGCCATTAGGTGCTGATGCAGCTGTAAACCAACCTTCAAAGTTGTAAGAAGAATTGGCAGGGACTTGTGTTTTACCTTTTACTGCATAGTTGCCAAATTTGATATTTTCAGTAGATACGTTAGAAGTATAATTATTACCACTATCAGAGACATTGTTCAAGTTATATGTTACAACAAATTCGTTTTTAACAAGCGTTGGCATTTGTAAAGGTTCCATTGTTGATTTCATGTTTGCATAGATATGGAGTACATGGGTATATTCTATAGTTTGATGACTGGCTAAAACAGATTTAACTACAACAAGATAGTAACCTGATGCAAGTGTTACACTGTCACTTCCCGTAGCCGACGATAAAGTTTCTGGAAAGTCATATAAATCTCCTGTAACTCCATCAACATAACCTGGGTAAGAAGTTCCTATTGAAGAAGAAGAATTATAGTTACATATATCAAAAGTAGTAACACCATTAGAAGAAGGTGTAATATTAAAAGCAAATGTACCTTCACCTGTTGTGTCATTAGGTTTCAATACGGCAACTAAAGGTGTACTTTCTCCACCGGTCACTGTAAAATTAGTACTATCATTATCCCAACTTGCTATAGAAGTAAAAACATCAAAAGTTCCGGAATCAGGAATACTTTCACTTGCTGTATATGCAATTATAGAAATACTATAAGAACCGTCAACTAAAACTAATAGGCTATAATCATTTTGTATTTTAGCATAATTACACTTAACTTCAGTTTTATTACTGCTAACAATTGATGGATTAGCATTGGTAATAGATAAGTCATAGACCATAGCATTAAGGGCAGGAGCAACAGGCAAAATAGTTCTAATGTTTGGCTCAACAACTTTTAACCTGACAATTCCTTTTCCCTCTGGGATTGGATAATTGTCTTCCGCGTCTTTGCCGGATAGTCCGTTTAGCCCGCTTAATTGATCATAACAACCTACTATCAACAAAACCGAGAGCAACAGCGCCGCAGTTAATACGGCAATTACAATTTTTTTCGTCTTCATTTTAAAACTCCTCATTCTCCTCTAAAATAAAACTTGTAATATAAGTATTTTACAAGTTTTTATATATAAATACAATAGATTTTGTTAAGAAACTCTTAACAAAATTCCAAATAAAACACCTCCTAATTACCAACATTAACTTTAATATCCGCCGAATACGGCACTCTGTTTAAAGTGGCGGAAACAGTAACATAAAAATAATCAGCCGCAAGTAATTCCAAGAATGTATCAGATTTGTCAATAGTTAAGGTATCACCGGCAACATTGTCTTGCGTAATATGAGATGAATCAATTATTATACCGCCAATACTCCATTTAATATCGCTCCAATCGCCGGGTACTGAGGGAGCAACTAATATAAGATTATATGATGTTCCACTATATAAGTCTTTCCTGCTGATACTTAATGAATCCGTAGTAAAATGAGCTTGTTCATGAATATTAAATATAACAGTGAGATCATTATCAGATTTTACTGTAAAACTCACTTTAAAAGAGGCACTAATACCATTGATTGCATTCGATACAGTAACGATCGCGGTATGAGTACCAAGAGGACAATTAGTTCTAGGTTCGATAGAAAAAGCGTTGGAAGAACTCTTGCCAACTTCTATACTGCTTATTGATGTTTTTGATGGCGAGAAATAACTTGGGTTGTCTCCCGACAGCGCAATCTTGAGAGTACCAGTTGGTTGGTCACCCGTATTGGTAACATTTACCCACAGCGGATTTTGATTGCCGTAATCAACCAGCGCGGCAGGGAACACATATGTACCTGTCACGGAGAGTGAAATGTTATAATCAGGGGCGGGGTTTACTGTAAAACTCACACCAAAACTGGCAGTAATGCCGTTTTGCCCCGACACAGTGACAGTTGCGATATAAGTACCAATGCCAAGCTCGTCTTGAGGTCTAACAGAAAAAGTCTTTTCATTACCAACCGCAATAGTGCCAACACTGCCAGTAGATAATACGAAATAATTTTCACAATTTTCTCCCGATAGCATGACATTGAGCTCGCCTGTTGGATGTTCACCTGAGTTGGTAATTTTTACCACTCGTGCGTTTTGACTTGGGTAACCAACTGTCATGTTAGTGAATTCATACACCCCTGTCTCAGAGAGGAGAATGCTATAATTGGAGACGGCATTTACCGTAAAACTCACATTAAAGCTGGCAGTAATGTTGTTACCACCAGATACAGTAACAGTAGCAGTGTGAATACCAACATTAAGCCCATTATTGGGTACGACAGTAAAGGTGTTTTCTTCAGAGACATCTATATTGTTTATTGATGGCGGTGACACCGTGAAATCGTCTTTACCAGTTCCTGACAGGTTGACAGTAAGAGAACCGGTAGCTCGATTACCCGTATTGGTAACAGTTACCGGCTGAGGAGATTGTATACTGTAGCCAACCGTCGCGGCAGGAAATATATGCATACCTGAAAGTGAAAGGGTAATACTGTAAGAGGGATCAATATTGTTTACCGTAAAACTCACATTAAAGCTGGCAGTAATGTTGTTACCACCAGATACAGTAACAGTAGCAGTGTGAGAACCAACGGCAAGCCCGTTTATAGGTACGATGGTAAACACGTCCTCTCCAAAGATAGGTATACTGTTTATTGATGGCGGTGACACCGTGAAATCGTCTTTACCAGTTCCTGACAGGTTGACAGTAAGAGAACCGGTAGCTCGATTACCCGTATTGGTAACAGTTACCGGCTGAGGAGTTTGTGTACTGTAGCCAAATGTCGCAGCGGTAAATATATGCGTATCTGAAAGTGAAAGGGTAATACTGTAAGAGGGATCAATGTCGTTTACTGTAAAACTCACTTCAAAGTTGGCATTAATGCCATGATCACCAGACACAATGACAGTCGCGTTGTGAATGCCGATGATAAGACCTGTGTTTGGAACAACAGTAAAAGCGTCTTTGGTGGTTTCATTACTCCCTATACTGCTTAATGTAGTATTCGATAAAGTAAAATTGTCTTTACCAGTTCCTGACAGGTTGACAGTAAGAGAACCGGTAGCTTTATTACCTGTATTAGTAACATTTACCGACAGCGGAATTTGGTTGCCGTAGCCAACCGTCATGGCAGTGAATGTGTGCTTATCTTTCTGTGAAAGAGAAATTTTATAAGTGGGTTCTTTATCTACTCTAAAACTCACAATAAGGCTGGCATTAATGCCATGATCACCAGACACAGTGATGGTGTCAGTGTAAGTTTTATCAGCTTCAAGCCCATTATTAGGACTAATAATAAATGTTTTTTGATCGTTAACTTCTATATTGTTTATTTCTTTTTCATTCAATATGAAATCGCTTTTTTCATTCGATAGAGCGACTTTGAGAGTACCGGTTGGTCTAGTTCCTATGTTGTTAACAGTTACCGTCAGCAATGGTGGTGTAGTATAGCCAGACACTTCTGGAGGGAACGTGTATGTCCCTGTCTTGGATAGGGAAATGCCATATTCAATATCTTTTATTTCAACCGTTAAAACCTTAAAATCTAGCGGTGCTTTTTTGAAAAATACATAATCTACCGTTGATTCTTTATCTTCAAGAGGAAACGCGTTCCAAGTTTCAAACTCTTGTTTTCCATTGCTCCAGTTATTTAGTATAGAAGGATTTGCAACAGCCATAACCTCGTATTTCCCTGAAAATACACTACTAAGATCAAGGGTAACTTTTTTTTGGGGCTTTGGAATGGTTATTACACCATTTTTTACTTGAGCAGTCATATTAGTAAAACCATTAGGAGCACTGTCTGTATATTTAATAGACTCATTATTATCAACCGGATTATCAACCGGTTTTGCGGATTTTACAGTATAAATATTATTATTAGTCAAATTAACTATAGTTCCGCCTTTTATTTTTGTAATAACTTCTAAGTTAGGAAACAATTCACCGGGAATAAACCCCTTTAATTCGGTAACAAATTTAGGATAACCGGGTATAGGAGTGCCATTAGCGTGAGTTTCTTTTTCGACCATGTAATATTTATTTGGGTCAAGACCCGAGATTTTATTATACCCCCGTATTAATTTTTCATCTGAATAAGGATCAATATCAACTGTTTCTTTAGTAGCCTTAACAATTACTTGAACTTTTGGATCATCCATAAATAATTCAATATCGATAGGGGTTCTACAAGCGGAGAAAAGTCCACAAAGGAAAGAAATAAATATAACTATTTTTAAAGAGAATTTTTCCGCCATTAATATAAATATACTTTAGTTTGAACATAAAATCAAATAAGACAACTTCTTTTTTTAATAATAAACATGACAAATTAAGTGTTTTTGTCGTGTTGAAAAAGAGTGTTTTTCTTTACAAAAGGAAAATATAGGGCTATTTTTTATGTTGATAACAATGACATAATGGTTATAGCCTTAGACAAACGGGAGGATATATACAAAAAATGGCAGTAATATCATTAAGACTAAATCGAAACGAGGAAAGTATGGTAAACTTTCTTTCAAATTATTACGAACAGGATAAATCATCCTTGATAAAGTATTCTCTTAAAGAGTTATATGAAGATATAATAGATAAACAAATTATAACTGATTATGAAACAAAAGAAAAAAATGGTGAAACAAAATTTGTTGACTCAAATGACATAATAAATATGATAAAAAACCAAAAAGCACATAGTTAAAAAAGCCGCAAAAGCCGACTATACATAACGTATACCGACCTTACGGCTTTCTTAAAAAGCGCTAGTTAGCCGTACGAACATTCTGTACCGGAAGCACCCATAGCCACGAAGGCGATACCGCAAGACCGGTGTATTTTTTGTTCAAAGCGCTGTGGCGGTTGGCGTAATCAAATGTGATGTACGGAACATCGTTTACTATAATATCCATCATTTTGGACTGAATCTCAAAGCGTTTGGCGGGATCCAGTGTCGTCCTCTGCGCCTCAATCATGGCGTCAATTACAGGATTAACGTAAGCGGCGGCATTGTAGCCGTCTTCGCCCGCCTGGCTTTCCGCGAACATGATCTCGATATTTCCGTTAAGATCGGGATAATCCGATTCCCAGCCGCCGATTAGCATGTCGTAGTCGCGTTTGCCGTCCGCGTCAAGAACGCCGCCCATTTGGTAGGTGTCCTGTTCGTCGCCTGACATCTTCTTGATATTTACATTAATGTTAAGCGTCTTAAGAGCCTCCTGAATGTACAACGCCCTTTGATTGGCAAGGGAATTTTCATTGACAATAAGATCGCAGGTAAAACCATTGGGATACGCCGACCTAGCCAGATGTTGTTTTGCAACTGCCAGATCGTAAGTATAGCCTTGAGTCTTCTTTAAATAATCCTCCCACTTGGCGACGTTCTCACCGTAAAGCGCTTTGCCAAAAGGCAGAATTGTTCCCGCTGTTCCCGCGCTCCTAATGATGTTTTTCTGGAATTCAGGGATGTTCATCACGCGTGAAATCGCTTTGCGTACGTTTACGTCGTTCATGGGGGCGCGCTGTGTGTTAAGCGCAAGATATGTAAGTTTAAAAGAGTCCATTATGGTAAATGTCAAGTTCTTGTCCGCCGCCAGTTGATCCAGCATATCCTCAGGCAGATTGACGCAGAAATCGACGCTTCCCGTCTGGAGGGCGATTACACGAGTTGTGTCTTCCGGAATTATTTTAAAAACCAATGTGTCAATAATATTTTTTGCCTGTCTCTCCTTGTCCCAGTAGTTGTAGTTTTTCTTTAATATTATTTCCCTGCCGCTTGTCCATTTATGGAAAACAAAAGGACCGGTAGCTACAATGCCTCCCTCGGCGGTTCCGAAATTTTTGGTGTGTTTCTGATAATAAGCCTTGCTGATTATCCGTCCCGATCCAATCGCGGGAACATACTTAAACACCGCCGACGGACTTTGGAGTTTTATAATAAACTGCCAGCCGTTAACGGAAAAACTTTCAACATCGCTGAAGAAGTCGGAAAAATAAGTTCCGCCGTCCGGATCTTTCGATCTTTCAAAAGAAAACAACACGTCGTCCATTGTCATCTTGGTTCCGTCCGAGAACATAATATCGTCTCTGACATCGTAGACATAGGTTAAGTCGTCAACCTGACTCCAGCTTTTCGCCAGTTCGGGAACAATGTTGTTATTAGCGTCGAGGGTTACAAGTCCTTCGGTGATCTGGTTGGTAACTTGATTTGTAACATAGTTCCATGCTACTCCCGCGTCTACCGCTCTGATGTCCTCGCTTAAAGCAACGGTAAAAGTTAATCCTTTAGATTTCTGGGAACACCCGGTAAAACTCAAAAATGCAATTAACACGAGCGTTAATGCGATAAAAAACAGTCTTTTCATGATTTACCTCCTGAAATTTGGTAATTTTTTATGTAATCACTTTAAATTATTTAAGAATAAAGGTCAATAGGTCGGTCCCTTAGGCTAAAAAAAATGACAGCGAACAAAATGTCCGGGCGAGGCTTCAATAAGTTCCGGCAAAGATTCGACGCATTGAGGCATTGCCCTCATACAGCGCGGAGCGAAAGGACATCCCTTAATTTGTTTCCGGTGATTAGTCATCTCTCCGTGAATCGGCGCTTTTTGTTCTTCGACAAAGTTCTTAAAAACATCAAACCTAGGCGCGCTCGCCTTTAGAGAAAGGGTATATGGATGAATTGCGTTATGTGACAATTCAGCGGATGAAACAAATTCCATTACTCTGCCCATGTACATAATCGCAACCTTGTCGCAAAAGTATTCAACTACTGTCATATCATGAGAGATAAAAACCATCGCCATAGAACGACCGGCGCGGAGATCGTCAAGCAGATTAAGAAGCTGCGCTTGAACCGACATGTCAAGAGCGGATAAAGGTTCATCGGCGATAAGCAGGGAAGGCTCCCCGATGATAGCTCTTGCTATGGCAAGCCGTTGAAGCTGTCCCCCCGAAAGCTCCCGTGGCCAACTGTTAAGTATATCGCCCGACGACAGTCCAATATCATTTAACAGGCGATCTATTTTTTCTTTGCTTTCGGGAATAGTCATGCCGTAGTAGCGGCATACTTCCATAAGCGCCCCGCCGATGCTAATCTTCGGGTTAAAAGAAGAAAAAGGATTCTGAAAAACCATTTGCATTGCTTTGCGTTTTAACCGTAAAGCGTCCCGACTTATTCCGGTGATTTCCTCGTCTTGGAAAAACACCCGCCCCGAGTCAGGTTCAATCAGGCGCAGAATCAGCCTGCCCAGAGTAGACTTGCCGCAGCCGGATTCTCCCACAATGCCGAGAATTTCGTTCTGCTGTACCTGCAAAGACACCCCGTCTACAGCGCGGATCCGCCGTCCGTCGCTTAACGCAAAATATTTTTTTAAGTCCTTTACTTCCAACATTACGCGTCTCCCGAATGACAACAGCATACAATTCTTCCGCCGCCGAGATTTGTAACCTCAGGCTCTTTAGCGCAAACCCCGTCCGCTTTCGGACAACGGGGGACAAAGGGACACCCCTTAATTGGCGCGTAGAGTCTCGGCGGGGAACCGGGAATTACCGGAAGTTTTACCCGGTGTCCCCCCCCGTCTGCGCCGGAACGCGGTATACAGTTGATCAACGCGCGCGTGTAAGGATGTCTTGCGCACTCAATAATGCTTCTTGCAGGCGCTGTTTCTACAATGCGCCCCGCGTACATTACCGCTACCTTGTCGCAGTTTTCCGTAACCAGAGCAAAGTTATGCGTTATAAGCAGTACCGTAAGTGAAAGCTCTTTTTGCAGTTTTTTAAGCAAATTCAACACCTGCGCCTGAATGGTAAGATCAAGAGAGGTGGTCGGCTCATCGGCGATAAGAAGTTCGGGTTCACAACTGATTGCCTGGGCGATCATGACGCGCTGCTGCATTCCGCCGGAAAGTTCAAAAGGATACTGTTTTGCGGTATCCGGGTGAAGCCCCACTTTTTCCAAAAGCGCGGCGGTACGGCGGCGCAGTTCTTCCTTATCCAACTCCAAATGATTGGTCATTGCCTCCTCAATCTGACTGCCGACAGTCTCCAGCGGCGAAAGAGAATTAAGCGGATCCTGAAAAATCATGGAGATACGTTTTCCGCGAATAGAGCGCATTTCCTTCTCCGGCAGGGACAAAAGATCCTCGCCGTCAAAGTGAATAGTCCCTCTAAGGCGGGTATGCTTCTTGTCAACAAGTCCTAGAATCGCGCGCGAGGTTACGCTCTTTCCGCAGCCGGATTCCCCGACAAGACCGTAAATTTCTCCGCGTTGTAATTGCAGATTAACGCCGCTTAAGGCATACACGATTCCTTCAACAGTTAGGAAATCGCAGGTAAGGTTTTCTATGGAAAGACATTCAGTTCTCATTACTTGCGCTCCCTATCAGTCCCCTGCGTTTTTCCATTTTTTCAAAAGAGGGAAGAACCCTGCCCTGCGGGTCGAGGTACTGCGTTACGCAGTCGCTGAAAAGATTTAAACTTATAACCGTAACAACAATGGCGGCTCCGGGAGCCAGCGCAAGGAGCGGACTCTGGAGCAAAAAATTTCTGCCTTCCTGAAGCATGGCTCCCCAGTCAGCCGTGGGCGGACTTACTCCCAAACCGATAAAACTTAACGCGGCAAGATCAAGAATTGCGTAAGCCAGATCCAGCGTAAGCTGTACCAGTATGGTATAAACGCAGTTTGGCAAAATGTGGCGGAACAAAATGTAAGGTCTGGAAAAGCCGATAGATTCGGCGGCTTCCACATAGGTTTTATTTTTTTCGACTAACGTAAGAGAGCGGATTAAGCGCGTAATCATCGGCACATAAACAATTCCCAGCGCTGTAACTGCGCTTGTAATGCCGCGTCCGAGAGCGGTTACAAAGAGGAAAGCCAACAGTAACGACGGAAAAGAAAGCAGTACGTCGCAGCAGCGGCACACAATAGCGTCAAATTTTCCGCCGTAAAAACCGGAGAAAAGTCCCAACGGCGCGCCTATGATTACCGAAAGAATTACCACCCCCAAAGCGGAGATAAGCGTTACCCTGCCGCCGTACAGAAGCCGTGAAAATAAGTCCCGTCCCATTTTATCCGCGCCCAATATATGCGCCTTTGACGGCGGGGTAAGAGAAGCGGACAAATCCTGCTCGGACTCGCCGTAAGGCGCGAGCGCCGGCGCAATTATACAGCAAAAAATAATAAGAAAAAGAAGTATCCCTGAAACCATCAATGGAAATGTAAAAAAAGTGCCTTCGGTTTTTTTTGCACCGGATCTGCTTTTGGAGAAAATTCTTTTAGGAAGCAAAGATCGATGTTCGCTCATAACCGCTCTTTAACTCCTTCCCGTATTTCCGGAAGCGCGAATCCGGGGATCAATGATAAAGTAGACTATATCCACTATCAAATTAAGAACTAAAAACAGCGTGACAAGAAAAAGCATTATGCTCTGCACAACCGGATAATCCGACGCTTGAATTCCCTCAATGAGCAAAGCCCCTATCCCGCCAAGCGCAAAAACATTTTCAACTAACACCGCCCCGATAACCATCGCGCCAAGCTGTACGCCGCCGACTGTGATAACGGGAATCAGGGTGTTTTTAAAACAATGCGTCATAACGATACGGCTGAAAGGCGTTCCCTTTGCGCTTAACGCAAGGGCGTAGTTGGATTTAAATTCCACAATCATACGGTCGCGGATTATTCGTCCTATCAGGGCTACCATATTAAGGCTCAAAGCAAAAGCGGGCAGGCATAGATAATATAAATTTTCTATAAAGCCGTGTCCGGCTCCAAACGCCGGAAACAATTTCAGTTTTAAGACAAAAATCAACATTAATAAAATAGCGTTTAAAAAAACAGGCGAAGATACGCAGAAAATCATAAAAGCCGAAATAGCGCGATCAATTATTGTATGCCGTTTAACAGCGCTGATAATTCCCGCGGGAACAGCCAAAAGGATAGCGAAGATAGCGCTCATCAAAACAAGTTGAATGGTAACCGGAAGCCTTTCCGCGAGGAGAAACCCCACAGGCTGACCATGTCTGAAGCTGTCCCCAAGATTCCCTTTTACCGCGTTACTGATCCAGATAAAGTACTGCTGAGGAAGGCTCTTATCCAAATGGTACTTGGTTATAAGGGACGCTCGTGTTTCATCGCTGATCCTGCGTCCGCTTGTGATAGAGCCGATTGGGTCGGAGGGAGTAAAACGGATAAGAAAGAAAATCAACGCCGACACCAAAAGGAGAACCGGCACAAGCAAGAGGAGCCGTTTAAGGATATATCGAATTATAAAATTCACTTTACAGCCTATCAAGACTATACCCCAAGAATTGAAAAATTGTAAGCCTGACTATAAAAAAGATAAATGAAATTATATGGTATTTTTATTATGACTTTTTCAGCGATTAGGACGTTTTCTGTCAAAAAACCCGAATTTATAGCCTATACCAAAGCCAAGAATAGAATGGTCATAATGTATCACTTCCGGTTTTGGAAAAAGAACAGTTAATTTATTATTATTAAACAGTGCTGTATCGCCGTAATACAGATAATTAACGTCAAAAAACAACGCGCCGCTTTTTCCTACTTTTACGGCGAATTGAATCCCGCCGCCGAAAACATAATCCGGAAAATTGTCAAAAACTTCTATATCATCAGGGTAGCGTAACGGATACCCGGCAATTCCGTACGGCTCAAATACAATATATCTAAAAAATTTTAACGGGAATTTAAGTTTCAAAGAAGCAAGCATATTGTACATTACATTTTCAAATAATATTTCTTCCCTTGATATCAGAAAACCCGGTTCAATACTCATAAAGGGTAGGAATTGACATTCCAGACCTACGCCTATTCCCGGCATATCAATAACTTTATTATCAAGCACAGATACCCATGCGGGAGTAACCGTATCATTGTAAATTCCCGCTCCTCCCATCAAACCATCGCCTTTTAAGTTTAAAAACATCAATGAGTAACTAAAATACGGGTTAATATACAGCCATTTATCCCGCCAACTGTCATCTGCAGGCTCGGAGCCGGCGGTTTCATTATCGGGAAGGTTAGACATGAGCATAAAAAAGACCAGTTGGCTGTAAAGAAGCATTTCTTCTTCATCTGCGAACAAATATTCCATAGAGACAATTACAGATAAATCCACAACCTTAACAAGGCTTACAATAAACTTAGATTTTTGCTGAGCTTGGTCAAATTCAACGCTAAATTTAATATTATATTTCGCCGCGCTCAAATTTTCGGTAACATCGTATCCCGCCGCTTTTGCTTCTATCATGAGGGCATCTTTAAACCCCTGGACAAAGATAGGCTGCCCCGTCCCTTGGATACAGAGTGTAATATTCTTAGAATTTGCCGCGTAAATAGCTGAAAAAGAACAAAAAAGTAGTACCAAAACGCATGTGTTTTTCTTGAGTATTTGCCACATTACCTATATTTTAGTACATCCATTTATGTTTTTCAACGTTTAGCAAAAAAAAGCAAAAATTCCAGCTTTTCCCACCCATAAAATCAACAAAAAACCGACTAAATTCAAGTAAATCAGGAGTAAGCGCGAAAACAATGTTAAAATATCGTATATTTTAAGTAGGGAAAAAACCTCAGAGTTTACGAATGCGGTAATATAATCAAATTTGCCCCTTTCCGATCGGGACATTTGCGCCGGTCGGAGGAGTGTAAAATCGTTAAATTTAGGCTGTGAATTTGTTGACAATTTTGCAGTTTTTTAGTAGGCTTGACTTAATATAGCTTTTAGGAGGCTAGAACTATAAAAAAAGATTTGACGGTTAACTTGGGAGGGGAAACGGTCAAAAAAGTCGGAAATCAAATAATTAAATTAATTATATGAAATAAATGGAATTTAAAAAATAGCTTTTTCTTTCTATTTATTTCCCCGCCGGTTTTTATTGATCATTATAATATACCTAGTTGATCGGAAGCTATGAAGGTCATAAGCCTTTTAGCGGTAGTCATTCAAATTATAAGTTAAGGAGAGCAAAATGCCGGAAAACAAAGAAGATGCAATTATTGCTTTTGGTATGACAAGCCGACAAATTTCAGAAGCAGCAGAAGCTCTTTCCAAGATCAAAGATAATAACCATCCAAAAACTTCCAGCTCTTATATGAATTTTCTTGCTATAAAAAAAATTGGTCATGAGAAAATTTTAACTCAGGAAAATTACGGTAAAATTAATCAATAAAGGTATAACATTGTCAAGTCAAGATAAATCTACAGAAGACACATCAATTATCTATAAAAGACTTTTGGACGATGAAATAAATCTTTTATTACAAGATTTACAAAATTCTATAAGTGATTTTTTTAGAAGAATTGAACTTGCGTCTGATGTGGAATATACTGTTTGTGGTTTAGATCTTATTGATGTGATTATTAGAGTAGATAAACGTATACACTACTTTAAAGTCTTTCATGAAATGGACTGTAATGAGGGCAAAAAAGCTGCTTTGTTTGCTTATTGGATAGCAAAATTTCGTCCTATTATGATAACAGACAAAAGATATATAAATACTGTTGGATTTAATAATGAAATAAATGAATTATTTGCTATACATTATTTACTTGAGGTTTTGATTGGTATGGGCAGAATAAAAGTATGGAATGGTCATGAAGGAATTAAACTTTCTCTTAGTAATCCGTTCATAAAAAGGCTTAAATACTCCCTTCGATTCAGAAATTTTACAATTGATTCCATTATCGTTTTAGCAGATGCTATTACAACAGACTCATTTAATCTTGACGATCAAAGTGTTCTACCGTAACGCGGCAAAACTGAAATCCTCTCCACCTCAAAATCAATCATAAAAAAAACTCCCCACCTCATGGATTCGAACCCCCACACTTTATAAGAGTATTTGCAAATAAATTTGAGATAAGGGGGAACCAACCAAAGCACGCCGCTTAAGGCGTGCGGATGAACAATCCCAAATCGTTCCGGCGCCACAAAATTTAAAAAGATGAAGCATTGAGGCGAGCTTCAGCTCGCCGTCCGCGCCGCGGGAAAACTGAACGCTATCTCCACCCCAAAACCAATCATATAAAGACCCTCCCCAATAAATACGCCGATTCTTTAAGTTAGGCACTCCCCCAAACAATACGAATGCATTTAATTACTATTAATAATTTAATGAAAAAGTGTTAAAACGGGGATTCGGCTTCCAGGCGCAAACATCCTGTTTGCGCCTTCCAGCCCGACTGCGTAATCCCGCCGCATCC
>Ga0268262_10001843_pt1 | contig 25412 bp, 21 predicted proteins | sample TergutNc150P3_FD_190354 | JGI IMG/M metagenome (GOLD analysis project Ga0268262, IMG submission 190354) | Nasutitermes corniger P3 segment gut microbial community from laboratory colony in Florida, USA - Nc150 P3 (SPAdes) (version 2) | ecosystem: Host-associated > Arthropoda: Insects >... | reverse complement strand
GAAAACCACAACAAAAGCAAAAGCTAAAAAAACAACAAAGAAGTAGTTTAAAATGTTATCGGTCTGTGATGGTCCACAGACCGATACATTCACCAAAAACAATTATTTAAAAATATAAGCTTTTCCAATAACCCGGCGTAAACAAAACGATAACAGTCCATAATTCCAACCGACCGGCAATCATGACAAGCGAGTATAATATTTTTAGATGAGGCTGAAAAACGCTGTAATTATTGGGCGGTCCGATTACTCCGAAACCTGTTCCTATATTTCCTGTTACAGAAAGAGCGGTGCTGAAAGATGAAAAAAGATCAAATCCCGATGCGGCAGTAGCGAGAGTCGTTATAGCTACGATGATAAAGTAAAGGAAAATATAAGCCGCAACCCCGTATACTACATCTTTGCGCCCGACTTTATTATTAAGCTGAATACTGAAAACTCCTTGAGGGTAGAGTATGCGCCTAAACTCATTTATAGTTTGCTTAAAAAGCACCGACCATCGAATTACCTTAATGCCTCCTGCGGTAGAACCTGAACAGCCGCCGATAAACATAAGCAGAAAAAGAACAGTTTGCGCAAAACTTGACCACGATGAATAGTCAACTCTTGCGTTCCCTGAGCTTGTCAGTATCGATGCCGTTTGAAAAGACCCATAACGCAGAGCATTGCCGAATGAGCCGTATTGAGGAATAAGGTTAATGCTGATAATCAATGCGGCGATTACAAATATGAAAATAAAAACCCGGAATTCGGTATTATTGATAACATCACGGTATTTTTTTTGAAAAATTCTGTAGTACAAATTAAAATTTATCGCCCCAAGAAGCATAAAGAAAACGGTAACCCAATCAATAAAAGCGGAGTTGTAATAACCGAACCCGTTATTTTTTGTGCATACTCCGCCTGTAGACATTATCGTAAAACTGTGGCAAACAGCGTCAAACCAATCCATGCCTCCAATGCGGTAGAGCAGAGCGAGAATGACAGTGAAAACACAGTAAGTGCCCCAGAGAATTTTTGCCGCTGTAGTAATTCTCGGCGTTATTTTTTCTCTTTCAGGATCGGGAACTTCCGCCTTGATAAGCTGGACTCCGCCGACTCCAAGAAGCGGCATAAGAGCGACAGTAAGCAGGATGATCCCCATGCCTCCTGCCCAGTGACCTATGCTCCGCCAAAGAAGCAAAGACCTTGGCAGAGATTCTACGTCGGAAAGACTTGTCGCTCCCGTAGTTGAAAAGCCGCAGGAGCTTTCAAAAATAGCGTCGATTATATGTATGTTTGACGGCGACAGATAATACGGAATGCTTCCTATAAGGCTGGATAAAATCCATGTTAAAAAAACCAAAAGAATTCCTTCCCTTGGTCTTATGCCGTGGGAATCTTTACGGATAAAAAGTACAGCGAGCAGAGCTAAAACAATTCCTGTTATTAACGGAATTAAAAAAGCCCGAATCATTTGAACTTCGCCCAGTATGATCGCTGTGAACAGAGATGGCAGCATAAAAAGCGTTACACCGCCGATGATGATGCAAAGAAGCCTGATAATTGTTAAACGTTTTGTTTTTGATCCCATAATTTATTTTGCCATACCGAAATATTTTTCCAGTTCCGCTTCATTGCCGTTTTTGACAATCAAGACAACTTTATCGCCCGCTTTGTAAATATAATCTCCCTGCGGAATAAAAGAAGTTTCGCCTCGATTAACCAGCATTAAAAGCCCGTTTTGCGGAAGCCGAAATTCTTTTAAGTTTTTCTCGACCGCAGGCGAATCTTCCGCAATTTCTATTTTGACGATACTGACGCTGCCGTCTCCGAGATTATGAACATCGCTTATCCCCCTGCCCCTAAGGTGAGACAGTATTGAATCTACAACTACTGATTTAAGCGGAATTGCGACATCAACCCCAAGTTGAAGCGCCATAGTTTTATGCCCGGGACTCATGACAGCGGCGATAGCCCGCCTGACGCCCAAAGATTTTAAGTAAATCGCCGCAATGATATTGAGGTCTTGATTACTGGTTGCGGTAATGATGAGATCAAGCTCGCCCAATCTTTCTTCCGCAATAAAATTTTCATCGGAAATATCCTCGTTCAGAATAAGAGCGTTCTGAAATTTGATTGACAGTTCTTTGCAAGTATTATAATCCTGTTCGATAATGGTTACGCTTCGTTTGGTTTTTGGAATAAAAGATTTAATGAAAGATTTTATATTGTCCTTTTTTGTTTTCTTTGTATCGTTGGAATCGTTATTAGACAAAAGTTCTTCGGCGATAAGCTGTCCCAACCTTCCTCCGCCGACAATGCCGATGCGATGGATAAGAGTTTCGGTTCTTCCCGCAAGGCTAAAAACCTGATCCATGTCTTCTTCTCTTGCGACAATATGGATTAAATCCCCCGGGCGGAGGATTGTAGAACCGGAAGGAAGAAAACATTCCTGCCCACGTTCAACCAAAGCGATAAGCCCTTCATCTCTGACAAACGAATGAAAATCCAAAAGCGAAAGCCCGTCAAAAACGCTGTCTTTAGTAATATTGACCGACCCCAATTCGTAAGGCGTACCCGGGAACTGCAAAATATTCCCTTGAGCGCCGTGCGATATTGCGTTTAACACAGCCTTTGCCGCTTCGATATCGGAATGAATAAATTTGTCTATTCCAAGAATCCCCGATCCTCTAATATCGGAAGAATTAATTTTCATATAATCGTCATTTCTGACTCTGGCGATTTTTATTACTTCAGGGTAACGGGAAGCCGCAAGCCCGCAAATAATCATATTAATTTCGTCGGACTCGGTTACGCAAACCAAAGCGTCCGCCTGCGCAATCCCCGCTTCTTCAAGGGACTCAAGACTGTTCCCCTCGTTATAGAGCACCATGCAATCCAGCCGATTAGACGCATGCCTCGCTGTTTCTTCGTTCGATTCAATTAAAGACACGTCATACTTTTCCTGTATAAGGTAACGTGCAAGTTGAGTCCCTGTAAACCCGGCTCCGACGATTATTACTCTCACATGAGTATTATAGCGGATTTGGAAGGATTGGGCTAGCTTTACTGATAAATGTAATTGATGAAAAAAGAGAGTAACAGTGTTGTTTCTGCGTGTAGATAATGTTAATATATCTTTATGAATAGTAAAAATTTGTTAATCGTTTTATTTGTATTGATATCGCTTTGTTTTTCCTGTGTTTCCGTAAAAGACGGGGGAAAATCCGCTTCATTACTGCCCATGAAAAACGGCTGGTATCTATATGATTTTGAACGAACCTTTAAGGGAATAGAAGACGAGTACAACATGTCTTTGAGCACGGGAATGAAAACAGTGCAAGAGATTACATATAAATACACCGGAGTAGTATGCCGTTTTGAAGACGGCGTTCTTTTTGATCCTGTAACTGGAATTGAACTTTTGATTAACAATGACGGCAAGGTTAGCTGCGCTGAAAATATTTCGATTAAGGGAACACTGGAAAAAAACGGTCGTTTTTTATGGAGCGGTCTTAAAGAAGAACACGGAAGATTGAACAATATTTTTGTAAAAGGAACATTGCGTTCTCTGTCTGCGTCCGCAAGAGGGGGCAAAGAATATGACGGCGTCTACCATATAATAGACTCAGGAACAAATAGGGAACAGCTTGTAAACGTCAAAGACGGATTTTACACATGGAAATATATTGACGGCGAAGAAGCGGGGTTTACTCCTTGGGCGCTGTTGGTACACCCTAACGGTTCTATTGCCGCTGATATGGAAATTACCACAGTGATGGAAATGGGAGAGATGTCAAAGGTAAATTACTCCACCGGTTTTAGCATGAAAGGAAAGATTGTTCCCGGTAAAGGAATATCGATAGAAGAAGTCTCCCGAAGTTCGGGAGCGCAGCAAGACAAAAAAAACGCCCCGCATATTTACGCCGGAACAATGATCCGTTCCGCAGAGTTTCCCAACGAAGCAATTCCCGCCGACATTGAAAGTTTGATTAAATCGGGAAGGGCGTCTGTAAAAGCGCAGCCAAAACCTAACCGCACAAAATACCCTTCATGGTATTTAAACCCTCCAACAAAACCCGGCTATATTTACGCTGTAGGCGAAAAAACCTTTGCGGTAAAAGAGACAGCCTTTGCCCTAGCGGAAGCCGCCGCCGCCGCTAATCTGGCGGAACAGGTACGGGTACGCATTGAAAGCTCGTTAACGGAAGTTTCGAGTAACAACAAAACCATTATTGATGAGCGAATAAAGAGCGAAGCTATTCAGCGTGTGAATTACAAGATTGTTGAGCGGTATTATAACGGGGAGACGCATACTGCGTTTGTTTTGGCGGAGATGGGGGAGTAGAGGGGGGGAGTATTTGTGCAGCAGTCTGTTGCACAATTGGGTATGTTAAAAAAACAGATATATTTTTGCAACAATCTGTTGCAAAATTAGGGATGGTTGTAAAGGCTTCAGTTGTTCGGAATTTCCGAATAACTCGAAAAGGAGTTATTATGACGGAAAAACAGCCAAACAAGAATGAATTTAAGGATGACGTCAATCTTCAATTTTTAAGCAGAGTTCGTGATGATATTTTTAAAGACCCTAAAACGCAGGCTGTTGTAATTGTAAAACGTAATGACGATTCATCGGTTTATACGATTGCTGATGAAGAAAATTTATTATTAAGTTTTTCATCATAATAGAATTTTAGAGAGTTGGACAGCATTGTCTTGCTTCCGGTTTTGATATTTACAGCGAAATATCAATTACATCGCTTAAAAATTGTTCCGGTTTTAGCACAATATGCTGACCATAGGAATCCTTTTCAAAACAGTCCATGAATTTATCCCAACCGTCAATAAATATATTGATGAACTCTGCCGAATTACCTCTTTTAATATACCGCTCTTGATAAATTTCCTTGGTATTTCTTTGTGGGTAACAAAGACAGTAACGTATATTTTCTTCTCTAAGCAATCTAAGTATAAGAAGTTCAGACGGTATGAGCAGTATTTTTTCTGTTTCTAAGTTTTGCTTGATAGCTGAAATATAATTAAAAGGCCAATCATAATTTGGGATGTTATCAGGGTTTGCCTTTGATGATTCGTTGTAAGGCGTACCTTCTGAGAGTATATATTTATAGGGCATAGATACTAAATCTATTACTAACTCAGGGTATAACGAGGCGAAGTGAGATTTTCCTGTTCCGGCATAGGCTGCGATGATTTTGTTCATTTCTGGAATTATATAATTTGAGTCCCTTTAAAACCAACACCGATTATTATTACTCTCACATGGATATTATAGCGGATTTTGGAGGGTTTGGCTAGGTTGAAAGAGGAAAGATGATGATATATTTGTTAGGGAGACTATCTCAACCGAATTCGTTGAGAATGATTAGGTCTGTCAATGATTATTTCATCATTTGCTAGGTTTTCAATCCAAGTTAATAAATTTGCCAAAAGTATTTTCACATCTTTTCTATATGCTGGAGGTTCTTCGACCATAACTTCATGCAATTTAGCTGTCAAGTTACCAAAATATATTTCATGAGCTTCTTGTGTTTGTAGTGTTTGTTTTATCCACTTATATGCTTTACAGCTTTTAAATAACTTTTTTATTAATTCTTTGTCATTAATATTTCCTATATCCATAAAATCAGTAGATGTATTCTCAATGTTTTTATGATATTCTTTTTGAGGAAGTTCAAATGGGAATAATGTTACAATAGTTTCATTAAAAAATGATAATATTTTATTATCCCATGTGATAAATTTTGTAATTTTGTTATCTTGAATACTCTCTACATTTTCAATCATTAATTCATATATATTATCTGTCATTTTTATTGATTTTTCAAATAGATTATCTATTTTAACCATGTCTGCTTCTTCAATATCATCAAGCGAGGATATTTCAATGTTTGAATAAGTACTAATACCTGTTCCTCTGTTTGTTAAATTTGCACTTCCAATGATACATCGTTTCTTGTCAAAAATATAAGTTTTTGCATGAAGATTAAATTGAATAAACATATCCCATTTATGATCTTTACAGTAATTATACAAACTAAAATCTGTTACTTTGTTGAGTATATCATCTAAAGTGAATCTAACAAGCAATTTTTTATTTTTTACATTTTTATCAAGCCGACTTTCAATAAAGTCAATAATATTTTCTTTACAAAACGCACTGATAATTTGTATCTCGTTTTTAGTTTTTCCAATTTCATTTTCTAAAATGGGGATAAACTCTTTTGAAAATATTATACTCATTTTAATTCCAATATTCTTCAAAGTAATCAAATATAAGTTTGTAATCTGGTAGATTAATAATGTTATCACGAACATTAATAAGTTTACATTCTTCAGTTCCCCCTATGGCTATTCCACGGAGTCCACGCCCAATCATTTGACTGTATAAAACAATTGATGTAGTAGGACGTGCTATACATACAACATCTATTTTAGGGGCGTCAAAACCAGTAGAAAGAACACCATAATTACATATTACTTGAATATTATTTTTTCTAAATTCTTTTATTATATTAATACGAGTTTCATTATCAGTACTACCATCTACATGAGTAGCATTAATCCCTAAATAAATTAACATTGAACAAATGAACTTTGAATGTTCTACACTACAAGCAAAAAATATTATTTGGTGTTGCTCTTTGCATTCTTTTTCTAGTTTTTTAAGAATTTCAATATTTCTTATATTATCATCCTCAAGTTTTTTTAGAAAACCTGGTGGAAAATCAAATTTTGTTTCAATATATGTTTTTTCTTTAGCTGTTAACTCATATTTTGTAGGAGTAATGATTTGGTCAATAATTAAGTTTGACAAAACCTTCTTTTTTCTTAGAAACTCTATTACAGATACACTTTGATTTCGTGTATCAATTGAAATATTTGTATTATGAAAATATTCAGATAATTCTTTATTACCATATAGATCTTCTGCATTTCGACCAGGAGTTGCAGTTAATCCAATTATTTTTGTATTTATATTACTTAACGATCTAACCACTTCAGAATAAGTAGGAGCAATTACTTTGTGAGCTTCATCTATAATTATAAGTCCAATTTTTTCTTTTATATCTTTATATACGTTTTCATTTTTCTGTAAAAGGCTGTAAAGCTTTTGAAATCCGCCAACAATAAAAGCATTACCTTCAATGATTAATGGAAGATCATTACTTCCCCAGCATTTATAAATTGTAAGTTCTTTTTTAGCGACATGCTCCCATATTTCTTCAAAACATTCTTCAGCTTGATCACATAAATCAGAAGAATGAGCTAACCATAGAACAATAACGTCTTTTTCTTGAATATTAATATAGTTCGTTACTATTTCCATTGCTGTTCTGGTTTTACCTGAACCTGTTGGCATTTGAACCATAAAATGAGAATTTGGATATTGTAATTTATCATCCGCTTGTATATAAACAGTCATTTGATAATCTTTTAATGTTTTATATGGGTGTTTTGGGACATCTATTTTAATGACCGAATTATCTTCCTTTTTTTCTTCTTTTCTATAATCTAAAGGTAATCCTGCCCATTCTAAAAGTTTTTGATTATATTGTATATCATTCCATTTATTGGCAATTAGCTCAATTTTTTCGTCGAATGGTTTAGTAATATCTCCATTAAATATAGAAGAAATACATTTATTAATTATCTCTTCTGGAATCCTGAATAACAAATCCGTTAAATTTTTCTTTTTATGAAAGAATTGGTTTCCCAAGAAAGCATTAATAACTTTTACCAAAACTTCTTTTTTATTTATATTGAAATCTTCATAATTTGTACTTGTAACGGTGGGAATTATTTGTCTCAGATTTTCAAGAATATCAAGACCAATATATTGTTGTAATTCATTATTTGCTATATAATCCCATATCAAAGTAAAGTATCTCCTTCATCATCGTTATTATTAGAATCATCTTGTTCATGCCAAGTACGAATAAATTGACCTAAGTATTTTCCCCAATCTCCTTTTATATCTTCAATGAAATTTTCTACTTTCATTAGTTGCCCAGGAGAAAACATTGCTTCAGATTTTGAATATGAAACTAATAACAAATCCATCAATGTTTTTAAATCTTTATGTAACTGACTTTCAGGATATTCAACTTCTATTTTTGACATAATCCTGTTTAGCTCCTCAAAGAATAGGTGTCTCTTATTATAAACTAATAAGTCTTTGCCACCATAATGGTTAGTTGTAAAAAAGTCTAAACCTATCCATTCTTTTTCTTCAATAGTTAAGATATCTTTTAAAAGTTTAGCCTTTAATTTTTCAATATCTTTTTCATTGTCACATCCAAAGTGTTCCGCAATTTTTGTCACTTCCTGTTCTGGTATTAAGTTTTTGTCAATAACATTAGGAGGAGTAGGAGTAGTTTTAACAATTAATTCGGCTTTTCTATGTCCATTATCGTCACCACTAGAGGTTATTTCTCCTAAATCTTTCTTTTTCCAAAAATCCGCAACTTCTTTTTTTAGCGTTTTCCTCGTACTATTAATACATTTTTGTATTTCAACTCTTAACTCGGAAATCGGAACAGCTCCTCTCTTAATATTCTTAACGGTAAATGCCTTATCAAGAACAGCATTAAATAATATTTCTCCGCCCCACCATCTGTCCATTTCTTCAAATTGTGGTGTAAAGTATGGTATTTCTCCATAAAAGACCTCTCTTTTATTTCTTACAATAGAAATGCCGTTATTCCTATCTATGTAATATTTTTTTGCGATTTCTGATCCACCTGCAAATCTTTTTTCTCTGAATTCCTCAGGTAGAAAAGACATTCTAATAGTAATTGATCCTTCTAGCGGTAGATTAGGATCATCATCAAGTTCTTTCATTGTTTGCCATTTAAAAATTATAGGATCTAATTCCTTCGCCTTTGGATTGTCTGGAAATTGAGTTTTTTCAGTTTTTACAAATAAGGGATCAATAGCATAAATCTTTTTGTCATTAAGAATGATATCTACATTATCCCATATAAAATATCTATAGGTTCTGCCAAGCCATATATATAGTTCATTTTCAATTTTTTCAGCATTTTCAGATTGCCTGTCATACTTTGACCAAATGACAAGTGTTCCTGAATTCTCAGGTAATAGTTTTTTGTACTTTTCAGGAGGGATTTTTTCAATTGCTTCGGGGATTTCTGACATATTACCAATAATAATTTCATCTAGATCTATGTAAGTCCAAAACCATTCTCCATCTTTTTCACGAGAATATACATCAACTCTTTTACATTGGTTTATTGATGCTAAGGTCATACCTACACCGAATCGACCTATACCTTTTCTATCATCATATCTTGTTGAATACCCCATTGATAAACAATTACTAAGTGTTTCTTTACTCATTCCAATACCATTATCACTAAACACTGCTTCATTTATAATGTAATATGGATTAGTTTGTGAGGTTTTTGCGCGAGAATCTATTTTAATTTTTACCCATGTTGCATTAGCTTGTATTGAGTTGTCTACAACTTCCCCATACGCAGAATATACGTCAAAATCTGAATGTCTGAATGCTTTTAAGGCAAGTGCGTCATTGATAAATTTTGCCATTTTTTCCTTCCTCCTCCTATACTAACTTTTCCATTTATTTATGGCAAGCTAAGCATACTTTAGATTGCCCGTAAATTTCATCAAGGTCAACTACCCTATCATTTGGTTTTAGTGGGTTTTTCTGATAACTATTTTTCAATCTTTCAATTCTTTTTTGATAATCAAGCTGGATTTGTTCTATCCTTTCAGGACGGGATAAAGCAACAAGTGATTCGTGTTCTGACCATGTAAATGGGGAACCATGTATTTCTGCGGTTTTTTCATAGTTTTTTGCCTCTTCAAATGCATCAGGATGTTCTTTTAATAGATTAACCCATTCAATTTTTCTTTGGAAGAAACAAAAAGTACACCCACTTCTTGAGCGCCATTTATAGTAATCTGGCAATCCGACCCCGGAATTAGTTAATATCTCCATAACACCATTTTTATCTATTCCGTCTTCTTTGAAAGGTAATATTATCTTCAACTTCTCTTGTCTTGATTGATAGCCTTCTCTGTATTCTTCATCAGACCTAATTGCCACATATGAATGTACTAGAAAACCTTGGTTGATGAAATCTTTAACCCATGCTTCAAAAGGTCTAAGTTTCATGCAGACAGTACACCATCTTGCTTGAATTGATGGTAAAAAATTATGGTGATACATAAGCCAGTAATCAAAGTCTCTATCAGGATTCAATCTTAATATAGGTTTTCCCAAATATCCTTCAAGTTTACCAATAAAGTCATATACTTCTGGTAGCTCCTTTCCTGTATCGGTAAAAAAATAATCTATATCTATTTCAGGATAATTATCACGCATATAAATTGCAAGGGCAGCGCTATCTTTTCCTCCAGAAACACCTAAAACATACTTTGTTTTCATTTCTTTCCTCTTTTTAGATAATCTATGCTTGTTTCAGCCAATGCAGTAAGAATTAAATACCTATCTTTTTCTTTTTCAAATAGTTTTTTTATTTGCTTAACCATTTTTTCAATATTATTTTTCTTATCAATAAGAATATCAAATTCTGAGGAAATAGTTTCTGATTTTGCACCTATACCGTACATAAAGGCTATAGCTTGCCTTGATGCGGGTCTATTTTTTAATTTTGTATATAATTCAGCTTTTTTAAATTCGTTGCATAAAAATAATATTTCTTTTTTTGCGTTTTCAATATCTAAATCTATCCATTCTTTCTGAGGTTTGTTGTTTGCAAGACTGATTATTCCGGTAATATCATTATAGGTAGAATAAAAAGTTGAAATTCTGGCGGCAAAAGCATCAACTTTAAAATTTCCTGAAACATTCTTGATGTTTTGCGCTCGCTTTCTTAATTTCATTAAATAAGCAGGAGTGGCAAGAGGTATATCTAGTTCACTAGTTATTAAAATGCCAACAGACTGAATCATTGTTGGATATACTTCAATAAGCTCTGAGAGAGCGGTACTTAGTCCTTTATATAAGTTGTCTAATGGAAATATTTTGATAATATCATCAAATATTAACTTATTTGGATCTTTTGCAGATTTTACTAGTTCTCTTAATCTAATCGTAGTATTTGATAAAACTTTTGTTTTTAAGACCCAAGGATGCAGATTATCAATAATAGATACCAAGCTTTTTGCTACAAGTAAAGGAGTAGAATGATTTTCAAGTTTTGTTACATTTTCAACTTTATTTATAGCACGTATAACTGTTGTTAATATATTAACTGATATATCATCAGATTTTATTAGTTTCAATGAAATTGATTTAGAATTCATTCTTAAGTAATCAACAAATAAATTGTTTATTGTAGGAACATAAACACTATCCCTGTAAACAGCTACATCGTTAATGTTTGTTAAGATGAAAGTAAGTAAAAAAAACGTAAATAATCCTTCCTTTATTCCAAGAGGCTTTTCTCCCCAGATTTCATATATTTCATCAGCTTTTATATATTTTCCACTTTTTAAAATACTTTTAGTGATTTTCCATAAGTGATTTATGTTATTATGATTTGTTTCACCAAAAAAGAATTCACCTTGTCTGTTTTTCTTATATAAACCAGTATCTTTTAGTAATATATTATACAAACTACTTTCTGGAGAAAATCCTTCCATTCCCAAATCTTTTATTCCATTGTTAGTTACCATGTTATGAAACAAAACATTTAAAGCAGCAATAGCGCTACCTGACGGCTTGGTTCTATTAACAAGTTCACTCTTAATAATTGGTGCTTTACAATATACTTCTTCACATATTTTTGAAGCTAAGATGCTTAATTCATTATTTTTTCTGTGTTTTTTATTTCCCTCATAGGACCAGACTGAATTAAGTAGTATCATATTTAACTGAACTTCAAGTGCCGATATTACTATTTGCTTTCTGTCTTCGATTTCCCTTCTTGCTATAGAGTCATTTGCAAGCTCATTTTTGTTTTTTTGTATCCATTCAATAGCAATCAATTCCCTTAAGTATTCATAAATGATTCTTATGTTAGATGCAATTGTAAATACTACGGGAAAAACAAACGTATCAATGTTTTCGATAATTTTTTTAGCTATTTTTTCCTCTTCTGTATTTTCTGGAAGTAGAATACTGAATATACCAACGGCTTTTCTTTTTGAATATTCTTTTTCAAGAAATTCTTTATATCCTGTTATTGGTGTAAGAAGAACATCGAACCAACGCATACTTCCATATTGATGATAATAACGTTTTGCAATAATCGGTCTGAAATTAGCTATTTCGTCTAATTTTGATATATCAAAGTAATTTATATTTAAATAGGCATCATTTAGTGCTGTTTCTATATCAAAATCACTTCCTTCATAAATTGAGTACGCTTTTTTATGTTTCTTAAAAATAACAACTGATAATTTAGTTAAATCCTCTAAAATGTCTTCAATTAAATTATTATTTTTTGGATATAATGATTTTAACAAATCAATATCAGCAACTATTCCAGAGGTATTACTAAAAAGGTCTATAATAGCTATTGTTTTATAAATGTTTAAATGATTTTCACTTAATCCTTTAGCTTGACATTTACTTAATGAATCCAAAGTAATATGCCATAATCTTGAATCCGTAGACGCTAAAATTGATGATTCAAAATTAATTCTTATATATTCAAATAAATCTGTTGGTAGATATAGAATATTTTCATTATATTCTGTTGAATTAATATAATCTCTAAAAGCTTTTGGTTCTCCTGAAGATAAGAATGAAAAAATACTTCTTTGATTTTGCCCGAATTTTTTCCTTGAAATTTGTCCCAATAAACTTACTACCACTGGACTAATCGGCCAACATTTCTTGTATCTATTAATCAAATTTTCCTTTGATACTATAATTCGGTTTCTCCCTATGACCTCTACAGTTGTATGAGCAACATCGTCTATAAATTTATCACTATGTTTTGAGCTTGTTATTGCCTTTCCTATTAATTCAACTTGTTCTTCTCCGGCTGTATTAATGGGTATATCCACATATCTGCCTTGAACTTTAATCCATTCGTCTCTCATTGTATTTGGTAAATACCGAGCATAATCAGCAAATGACTGGTGCAGAATACCTATAACTATTACTTTACCTTTACTTCTAGAAGCAAATTCTGCTAGTAATTGATAGAAATAAATATCCTCAATCCCTTTTGCAGCTGCTTCCAAACATTTTCCCATTTCATCAATAACAATAAGGATACCTTCTGATTTTTTTATTAATTTAGTTAATGCATCAAATAAATTATCAATTTTCATTTTTGTTATTTTTTCAAGACCATTTAATAATATATTTTCAACTTTTTTTTGTTCACCAACAATAGGAAGTATTTTCCAACCATTATTTACATTAATATTTTGATAAAAGTTTTTGGCAAGTTCTTTACCTATTATATTTTTTGAAATTTCTCTTAGTTTCTCATTTTTTCCAAGCATGGAACTTAAAAGAAGAGCTAGGCTTGATTTGCCAGAACCATAAGGACCTGTCCATGTAAAAGCTGATTGACCCGTGAGACTAACATTGTCAATAATACTTCTCAATGCAAGTTTAAAAGAATTTGGACAAATAAACCCTTTTAAAATATCATCGTCCCCTTGATCCTGTATAATATTTATTGAACGGCAAAATTTATTATTTACTTCAATAATGTCTTTTAAGACTTTATTCATTTATAATTCCTAAAGAAGTAAGTATATGCTACTGCTTTAAAATCCTTTATATCTTTATGAAGCAATATTTGTCTCATACCTGCTGTTTCTGTATATTCAAGCATTCCTTTTGTTGTGATTGAAATTTTCTGCATGTATTCTGCAACAGCATCTTCATTAATCAAAAAAATCCTTCCAGGGGACAAGAATTCATAACATATTGACTCAAATGACAATGATTTTGAGTTAGGAGAATAAAATTCCCAAAACATTAATAAACCAAAAAGAAATGTTTCAATAGATAAATTTGGTTTAATACCTCGGTTAATCTGAAAAACATCTCTTCGTGTTACCGGACTAATCAATTCTAACTCGGTTAAAGGAGATTCAATGCTCTCTTCGTTTATTTTTTTTCCTGATTTTGTTGAATAGACTCCAAGAAAACATTCAATATCTCTTTTAAGGGTAATATCGGAAGGTAAATTTATACCATTATTTCCAATTGCATCTTTTATTCTCAAGAAAAGAGTATCTTTATCAAAACTAGTTCCATTCCAGCAATTGAAAAACCATAAATATGTGAAAAGGCAGTTTTTCTTAATCGTTACAAGATTCCAATGGATATACCATAATGTTGCATAGTTTTCTATCCATGGATCATAACCATCATCAGAAAATATCTTCCTTGCATATTTGTTAATAGACATTTTTTTATCTTTTTCAGTATCTAGTAGCGCTGTATAAATAGCCCAATATTTCATAGAAGATACCATATTTTTACCAACGCCGAATATTATAATTGCATTTTCTCTATTAAAAAGTTCTTTTATAGGTTTTTCTTTTTCTTCTTCTAGTAAACAAGCATCAAAAACTTTTTTGAGCCATCCGTATCTAATAGGAAAGGTTTCATGCCCTGAAAAAACGAGTTGTATATCTTCTTTGAGTGTTGCAATTTCAAGCATATACTGTTATTATTCTCCTACTGGAACTATCCTCCAGAATGGTACTATAATATAGTGAAAGATGCAATAGGTGTTACTGGAGACTTTCTCCAGTTGCGTATGAATTCAAATAATTTAAATGATAAAAGATATACAATATTATGGAAGACAATAGTAATAATTTTCCAATTTATCTTGATTATCAAGCCTCTACTCCTTTAGATCCCCGTGTTTTGGATGTTATGCTTCCTTATATAACAGATAAGTACGGTAATCCACATTCTACAGAACATTCTTTTGGATGGATTTCAAGTGATGGTGTTGAGCAAGCAAAAGCTCAAGTAGCTTCCTATATTAATTCCCTTGAAGATGAGATTGTTTTTACATCAGGCTCTACAGAGGCTAATAATTTGGCAATAATCGGTTTAGGTTATGCTGCCATTGAAAAATCTAATCGCAGAAAAATTATTGTTTCCTCAATAGAACATAAATGTGTCCTTGGTGCTTCTCGTTTTTTGACACGTTTCGGTTTTACTGTTGAGAAATTTTCAGTTGAGGTTGATGGATTAATAGACGTCGAAAAGTTAAAGTCTCGGCTTACAGATGATGTTCTTTTAGTTTCTATTATGTCAACTAACAATGAAATAGGAGTTAATGAGCCAATAACTATTATAGGTCAATTATGCCATGAAAAAGGAATACTCTTTCATGTTGATGCATCTCAGGGAGCATATACTAACCTTGATGTCATTCATACAAATGCCGATTTTATGAGCCTTTCCGCTCACAAAATGTATGGTCCTAAAGGTATTGGTTCTCTCTATATTAGTCAGTCTGCTACACTCAAACCAATTCCAATAATTAATGGTGGAGGTCAGCAAAATGGTTATCGTTCAGGTACGTTACCAACCTTCCTTGCAGTAGGTATGGGGAAAGCTTGTGCTATAATGCAAGAAGAAAAAAAATCGGAAGCAAGTGTACTAAAAAGTCTCCGTGATAAGCTATGTATAGGTCTTTTTAAGATTTTCCCTAATGCAAGATTAAACGGACATTCTCAGGAACGTCATCCAGGAAATTTAAATTTAACTATCCCAGGCTTATATTCAAAACAATTTATATTATCGCTACAACCACATATTGCTTTTTCAACTGGTTCTGCTTGCACTAGCGGTATAATAGAACCTTCCCATGTTTTAAAGGCAATTGGTTTATCAACTGCTGATGCCGATAGTTCTTTCAGAATGTCTGTTGGGCGCTTTTCCACTGAAGATGAAATTTTTAGAGCACTAACTATTATCGAAAATTATAATATTTCTTTGGTGAGTAATATTTCTAATAATTAATTTACTATCCTTCGTACCATGCTACATTTTATACTAATTATAAGACACAGGAGAAGAAAATATACCTATTTAGTCATTAGAGGTAAAGAGAGAAATAAGTGGCGAAACAAAACAAAATATACTAGATTCACAATAATGTAAGTATGGTTAAGTCTTTATTTTCTGGTTGGTGTTATTATGAATTTTATCGTATGTGTTAGATTTCTTCTCCTGTCTGTTTATCAACAAATACTATTTTTAAATCACAACACATAACTTTTCCAATTTTCTGCAACTCATTTTCAGCAAAATTATCTCGTTTCATTTTGTTGTGTAGGTTAGCTGGAGTAGTTCCTAGTCGGCGAGATAGCTCCGCTTCACTTATATTTCCTTTTTTAACAAGTAAAATTCTTATTTTTTGTGTCATACTCATATAAATAAAATATGCTCCATTTCCTTATATGTCAATAAAAAGAAATAATTTTATTTTTTTGCTTGACATGATAAATTAAATAGTGTATAATATTATCTATACAGTGTATCAGCAAGGCTTTTGCCTTGCCCCTCTTGACCGTATGGTTGGGCGTAAAACAGGCTTTTATTTATGTATGCCTCTTCTCTTTGTGGTATTTTATGTCCGCCTTTTATCAAGTTTGTGTAAGTCTTAAATTTTCATGTTGTAAACTGCGATTAGTTAGTTTATCTTTTTACAAATATATCAAAATTTTTCATTTTTTGGGTCAATATTTTTTTAAAATTTATATATTTCCGTCCTTTTTATCTCATATTGAGAAAAAACCAATATATCAACTATTTATTATGTTATATAAAAAACACTTTTCTCCATCCGTCTTTAGATATTCTAAATCTATCATAGTTATAGGTTTTTTTGTCTGGTCTTGGTTATCAGACTTATTTAAATTTTGGAGAAAAGAAAATGGAAATAATTAAAACAATCCCACTAGAGATAGCTGTTCTTATTCCTTGCGATCAGTTAGATATAACAAAAAAAATAATTTATGGGAATTTCAAGATGAGATACAACGGCTTAAAATAGCCTTGAAATTATGTCCTGTTATTGGTGTAACGGATGGAGCAAAAGAACATACCGCTTTTTTTCATTATTTTTTTGGTGGTTCTGATTTTTATATATGTGAATATGATCCTAAAAATGGGTTGATGTTTGGTTATGGCATTTTAAACGGTGATTTACAAAATTCAGAATGGGGTTATTTCAATGTTTTAGAATTTACACAATCCAAATATATGAATATTGATTATAACTTCCAAGAACAGACTATAGAAGCGGCGTTATATACGGCATATCCAAATTATTTTAAAAAACCGCAATCCTTAATGTAATTATTTTGTCTTTTTGCACAGGAGCTAGCCAATATTGAGAAACTATATATGTTTCTTTGTGTATTTTAATATAGATTGAGTTATTGAATTAGTTTTTATTATCAATACCATTTTACAAAACCACCCCTATTAAGCTATAATACCACAAAAGGAGAATACAAATGCCCCACGTAATAATCAAAACCATCTCAGGTCCGTCAAAAGAGTCCCTGCAAAAAGCCGCTGAGCAAATTGGCGATATCGTCAATAAGACTTTGGGCAAACCTAAAAAGTATATTTCGGTTTCTTTTGAGGAATACTCAATCGATGAATGGGAAGGAGTTTATAAAGAATTTATCGAAGGTAAAGATAATGTGCTAATAAAACCAGGCTATTCAGATCCTAAAACTTTTCAATAATTTTTTTCAATTCAAGCCACACTGTCGCACAAATTGAAAGTAATCAAAATTATGACAACCATGATTAACTCTCCCCAATAATCCTTTCCAACCTCGCCCTACACTCAAGCGGCAACGCAACCGCTTTCAATCGCGATTTTTCGCCGCAGAGAAGCCGCAAATCTCGCTTGGGACAATCAAGCGTCTTTGATAAAAAATTCAGCAACTCGGCGTTTGCCTTACCGTCTTCGGGGGCGGCGGCAAGGCGTATCCGTAAGCGTCCGTCTTTAACTCCCGCCAATTCAGTTTTTGAAGCGCCGGGGACGGCTTTTATTTCAAGTCTGAGATTGTCGCCGTCTATGCGAAAATAATTATTCATATTACTGTTACTCGCTCTTTCCGCAAAGCGGTTTTACTTTTGCGCGGCATCGTTTTCGTTTGGCGCAAATTCACGCAGGGTGCAGGCGATTGTGGCTTTGGCGTTTGCGGTAAATGCGTCCAGCGGCTGGTAGCTTAAAAGCGCCTCGCTTCCGTATTTTTTGTAAAACATATTTTCCATTGCTTCTTGATCAAATTTTTTCTCGTTCATGTCTAAAATAAAATCTTTGCAGGCGGCGACGACACCTAATGACCTGTCAAAAAAAACATTTGCGTCTTTTTCATCGACAATACCTTTATGCGGCAGGGACAAATATTTAAAAGGTACTTTGCGGCATTTTTCTATAGAATTAACTGTGTCAGTGTAACTTGTCAGGTAAAGAGGGTATACATTATTGTCGGGTAGTAAAATTCCTGTCGTTTCGCTTGTTATCAATAATTCAAGTTCGGGAATGAAAAAGCTGAGCGCGTCCCTTGTGTGTCCGGGCGTCTCCAGTATTTTAACCGAAAGATCGCCAAGAGAAATAATATCGCCTTCTTTTACAACAACGTCCGCGTGAAAATCGTCGTCGTTGTATGAGGTGTCAATTTGCGCGTTGTATTCTTTTGCCGCCACGATTGAAAGTTCGCGGATAACTCTGCGCGGAGTGTCTTTTAACAAAACAGCCGCTCCTGCTTGCGAGGTTACAAGTTTCAGCGAGGACCATTCTTTTCTTAAGTATGGCAGCGAACCGATATGGTCGTAATGAGTATGCGTAATAAACAGATAATCCAGCGGTCTGCCTTTCAGAGCATTTTTAACATTTTTTATTGTAGCGTCCGCGCAATGAGACATACCGCAATCAAACAGTGCAGTATATTTGTCCCCGATAAGCAGATTGCCCTCGCTTGTCCTATGCGCGATACAATTAATATATCTTTCCATTTGTTTAATAATACAAGGATTGGGAAAAAATTACTACACTTTGGTAGAGAAAAGTGTAAATAATATACCTTTATATATGTTTGCTATCTACTTGTTAAGTGATAGAAACTAATGTACAATTTTGAATAAGGAGCATCCGGACAAAATGGAAACAGAAAATATAAAAGCGCTTGAACCATGGGATGCCGTTCGCAAAAAAGTCAGCGAGCTGCGCTCCGATTACTGGGGAACACCAGCGGAAGTTGCGGTTATGGCTGCGCCTATTCGGAAAGCAAAGAACCGAAAGGAAGCAACCGCTATTCTGAAAGAGATTGCCGAACGTAGCCCGTTTACCAGTAAATCAGGGCTTACTGCCAGATTGCCAAGGCGATCAGTAGGGAAACTGGTAAGCAGCGTTGCTGTTCATTCCTCATTCAGCGCGGAAGCTCATTATCTCGCGGCGGCTAATATAGACAAGTTTTTTTCAAACGCTATAGAACCTTGGCTTTTTGAATTAAATCCAAATAAAAACAACGAAGGATTAAAGACGCGTCATTATCTATTTGCTCCAATGGAATATCAAGGACAAATTGCTTTAATAAAGATTACGGTCAAAGAATATTATGCTGAGGAAAACAAGTTATACTCAATAGAAGCGCTTGATCTGTTACAATAAAAAAGGACGCTGGTCTGCGACGGCGTGGTGTCTTTCGACCCTCTACATCCGTCCCGCTAGGCGTCCGTATATTAAATATAACATATTGCCTAACTTTTTGCAAGAAAAAAAGAGACTGCTGGTCAGTTGACGGCTAGGGTATTACCCTTACCCGTTCCGCATGGCAGTCTTGTGCAATACCGGCGATGAGACTTGAACTCATACATACTTGCGTACGGTAGATTTTGAGTCTACTGCGTCTGCCATTCCGCCACGCCGGCTAACATTCTATCTCACTATATCTAAAATTCGCTCCTACGACAAGTCTACGCAAGAAGGGTTCTCACAAAGAACACAAAGGAAGAGAAGATCGCGAAGAAAGGAATAAAGGGTTCTTGTTCAAAAGCTATGTGGAGTTTCACGATAAGATAACGGACATAAACCCCTTCTCCTTCTTTGTGTCCTTCTCTTTCTTTGTGTCCTTTGTGAGAAATACCTTTAGAATCATTCCCCAATAATTTTCACAAGCACTCGCTTCCTGCGTTGCCCGTCAAACTCGCCGTAGAAAATCTGTTCCCATGGACCGAAGTGCAGTTTGCCGCCGGTTACGGCGACGACTGCCTCGCGTCCCATGATTTGCCGTTTCATGTGGGCGTCGGCGTTTACTTCGCCTGTGTTGTGGCGGTAGCCAGAGACGGGCTCGTGGGGAGCCAGTTTTTCCAGCCAGACATCAAAATCGTGATGTAAGCCGGATTCGTCGTCATTGATAAAAACGCTGGCGGTAATGTGCATGGCGTTTACAAGGCATAAGCCTTCTTGTATGCCAGATTCCTGTAAAAGGGCTTCAACTTCGCCCGTAATATTGATGAATTCGCGCGGTTTTTTGGTGTTGAACCATAATTCTTTGGTTATTGACTTCATGGCTCATTATATGCCGTAGAACGCTCTTTTTCCAGCCGTTTCCCCTTTGTTTTTTCTTGACAATACCGCCATGTCGGGGCAAAATAATATAGAAAGAAATTGTTATAAAGGAGTCTTTTGTGAGCCATTCAACAGATAAAATCAGAAATATCGCTCTTGCGGGTCATGGTCAGACCGGGAAAACCACGCTTTTTGAACATTTGCTGTTTGCGGGCGGGGTTATTGCCAAAGCGGAAACGCTGGAATCGGGCAAAACTACCAGCGATTACAGCGCGGAGGAAATCGAAAGAAAAATATCGATATACGCGGCTTTGGGTCATATCGAAAAAGACGGGACAAAAATTAACCTTTTGGATACGCCCGGTTCGTCCGACTTTACCGGGGCTGTTACTTTAAGTTTCCGCGCGGCGGAATTTGCGCTGTTAACCGTAGACGGTAAGTCCGGCGTTCAGATTGAAACTATTAAATTGTGGAGAAACCTTAACGAAAGGGGAAAGCCAAGAGGCGTTTTTGTTACCAAAATGGATAACGATCAGTCCGATTTTAGCAGGACGTTGAGCGACATAAAAGAAAAATTTAAAGTTGAGCCTGTGGCGATTACACTGCCCATGGGAAGCGGCGGCGGTTTTAAGGGAGTTATTGATGTTCTGCACGAGAAAGCGTACATCATGCAGGGCGAAGCTTTGGAAAAAGAAGAGGCTATACCTGCTGAGATGAAAGACGCCGTTGCCGCGGCGCGCGAAAAATTAATTGAGGCGGCGGCTGAGGGCGACGACGGCTTGATGGAAAAATATATCGAGAACGGCTCTCTCTCAGCCGAAGAAATGAAAAAGGGTCTTATAGAAGCGCTTGCGGAAAATAAATATGTTCCCGCGTTTGCCGGCGCTCCGCTTAAGAACTCCGGTATTCTTCCTTTAATCGGCTTTTTTGTAGATGTCTCTCCCAATCCTCGTACCGCAAAGGACGCTGTTCTTGACGCCGAAGGAAAGGAATCGCCCGTCGCCATCGATCCCGATAAACCGATGTCGGCGCTTGTTATACGAACAAATTACGATCAATTCTCCGGCAAGCTTTCATGGATAAAAGTTATTACCGGAAAACTTTCCGCAGATACTGAAATGCTTAATGTTACGGAAAATAAAAAAGAGCGTATCGGGAAACTTTATACCTGTCAGGGTAAGAAACTTGAAGAAGTAAAAGAATTATCGGCTGGCGATATCGGCATTATTACAAAAGCCGCGACGTTAAAAACCAACGATACATTGGCTGCGGCTGATACTAAAAACTTTGTCCACTTAAGACTGCCTGAGCCTGTTCATTCTGTCGCGGTAAACGCGGTTACAAAAAAAGACGAAGACAAACTGGGCGAATTCCTTGTCCGCGCGGCGGAAGAAGACAAAACTTTCCGCTACCACTACAACGGCGAAACAAAAGAATCCGTAATTTCCGGAATGGGCGAATTACAGATCAATATTATTCTGGATAAAATTAAACACAACCAAAAAATTGACGTAGAAACGCGAGTTCCAAAAATCGCCTACCGCGAAACAATTACAAAAAAATCGGGCGCGGAATACACCCACAAAAAGCAGACGGGCGGTCATGGTCAGTACGGAAAAGTCGTGCTGGAAATTGCGCCTCTTGCGCGCGGTGAAAATTATCAGTTTGTTAACGCCATATTTGGCGGCGCGATACCAAAAAACTTTATTCCGGGCGTAGAGAAGGGTATTGTGGAAGGAATGGCGCACGGCACTATGGCGAGCTATCCTGTCGTAGATGTGGAAGTAAAACTTACAGACGGCAAACATCACCCTGTAGACTCCAACGAATTGTCGTTTAAGCTTGCGGCGCGCAACGCTTTCCGCGAGGCAATGAAGCAGGCAAATCCCACATTGCTTGAACCAATTATGAATTTGACAGTCTTTATCGAAGAAAAATATTTGGGTGATGTAATGAGCGACCTTTCGGGAAAACGCGGTAAGATTCACGGTCAGGATTCCGCAGGCGGTATTGCGGAAGTAAAAGCGGAAGTCCCCATGTCGGAACTTTTGCGTTACTCGATAGATTTGCGTTCAATCACTTCGGGAACGGGGTCTTTCAATGTGGATTTCAGCCACTACGCGCCGATTTCTGGACGCATAGCCGACGAAGTTATCAAGGCGCGCGAATCGTTCAAGGTGCAGGAAGCAGACGAGTAATTCTGAAATCCGGCGTAGCCGGATTTCAGAATTACTTTAGGAGTTTTGCCAAAAAGCAAACTACAGTATTTATTGTTTTTTTCCGTTTGAAGGACACTATGCTTTTTTTAATAGCTTGTGTTTGGCAAAACTCCAGCATTGCTTGTGTAACTTTTATTGGGCATACATCTTTAACGCTTGCAAATTTATATTATTATCAATTAACGGTAACCTTCATGTATAACTCAAATTTGCACAGTTATGCGAACATTTTGTTCATATACAAGTAGTTAAATACCATTTGCCAAATAATTGGTTAAAGGATATAATATACATAATTTTGTACAAATAAAGGAGGATGAAAATGTTTTTGGGAAAAATTAAATGTGTTTTAAGAATTGTTTTAATGGCGTGTTTTGTCGCAATTGCAGTAGCTCCAGTTGCTTCTCAAACTCCTTGGACAGGCAATGGCGGAAAAGGAATCAGGCTTACTGTGCTTGAACCTGTCGGGAAAGGGCTTTCCGCAAATGAAGCATGGATGCCTTCCCTAGTTCAAGGATCGATAACAAGTGACTTTAATCGGTACTCGGCAATGACCATTGTTGACAGGCAAAATCTCGAAAAAATTATTGCAGAACAACAGCAATCGCTTTCTGGAAATTATTCGGATGCCGATTATGTGAAAATAGGGCATCTTACCAATGCAAGTTTAATTCTTACCGGTTCTATAAGCAAAACCGCCAATGCTTTTATGCTGGAATTTGCGGTAACGGATGTTGAATCCGGTGAAAGGCGTGCCTCGTATTCGCCAAAATCGGTAACACCAGCATCTCTTGAAAATTTATCAGCGGTTAAAGAAGCGACAGCCGATTTGCTTTCCCAGTTGGGGGTGACTTTAACTGAACGTGGATTGACGGAACTCAAGCGTCCTCTTGCTGTCGCACAGGTACAGGCGGAAACCGCGCTTGCGCAAGGTGTTGTCGCCCAACGGCAAGGAACAGAGCTGGAAGCGCTTTCTTACTTCATTCAGGCGGCAGGTCACAATCCCAATCTCGCGGAAGCGGCAAGCCGCTTAAATACGCTCACTACCAGTATCGCAAGCGGAAACATCGGCGTGAATGTGCGTAGCGATATTCAATTGCGGAATCTGTGGACTGAGCGTCTGGAGGAGACTGAAACATTTTACGCGAACTCTCTCAAGGAAAGGCCATACTTTCTTGTTTATTCCACGAATATCAATCCGCTTGAATACAGCGGTAAAAATGTCTCCCTTTCGCTTGAATCAATAGCGCTGTATCCCGATCTTTCTTATGCTTCCGCGGCGGATCAGGTTGTGCAAACTGTACGGAAGGGGCTTCAGGCTACCGGAAGAGCAACAGCCTGGGGCTTAGCGAATTGGCCTGTCCAAAGCGTTTCCTCTCCCAGCCCTTTTGCGACAAGTTTCCCCGGCTTCTGGGTAGAAGTGGAAGTACTCAATGCCAAAGGGGAAAGCATTGAGGCGAAAGCATCAGTTTGGCTGCCGATGGGCTGGGAAGTTGCTGTCCATCAAAACGGGACCACCGCAGCCAAACCTACAGGCGGTATTATCATGGGAGTAGTTTTTCCGGCGGTTGACAGCAATGCCGTTACCGATCATTTAGGCATCAGGATTAACAGCATTGACGGTATTCAAGCGGATAGAGTTGTAGGACAGAGACGCATACGCATTATGAATACCACTGAATTTACCCGATCTCCCATGGCGAGTATGTATAGAGGCATTCGGCCCGGAAATACCAATGAAGAATGGTCTTTTTTTAGCTGGCAGAGTTTAACGGGCGCTTCTTCTTGGCGTGCTGGTAATTATCATATTGCTGTTATAAACCGTGGCGTTACTTCTATTGGTAAAGAAGCATATCAAGGTCAGGGGTTCTCGCACTTGAACATTCCGAACACCGTCACTTCCATTGGGGAGAGCGCGTTCAAAAATAACCGGTTGACCAGTTTAATACTGCCTAATAGTGTTAAAACCATTGGGAATTATGCGTTTGAAAATAATCAATTGACCAGCGTAATTATCCCCAATAGCGTCACTTCTATTGGGCAGCAAGCATTTTACAACAATCGACTGACCAATATTACCATACCGAACAGTGTTTCTAATGATAATTCTTATACATTTGAGAATAATCCTTTAACGAGCGTGACTATCGGTCCAAATTCCAACTTGGGAAGAGGTGACAACTGGAATGGGGGTAGATGGAATAGTTTTTATCAATATTACATAAAAAACAACAGGATGGCGGGGACTTATACATTTGACGGAAGTACATGGGCGTATAGGCCTTAATATATAAAAAAATGTGTTGTAAAAAATATCGTATGTGGCAAACGGCATTTAACAAAGCGGTAACTGCTTCGCCGCCTGACGGCGGCTCGGGGTTCCGTGTTGCTAGGTCGCCTAAAGGCTCCCACGCAACACTCCACCCACATTTTTGCGGTTGCTGGAATTGCTTCGCAATTCCTTAATCGCAACCGCAAAAACGTCAGTTACCGCCAAACGTTATGCGAGATATTTTTTGGGGTATGCCAAAGACATAGGAAACGAGTTTGTACAGAGACATCGGAAACACTTAGAGGGTAAATTTAAGCCAGATCAAGAGATAGGAGGATCTGGCCAATGCCGTTTAAGGGGGTCGATATTATGGAC
>Ga0268262_10001842_pt1 | contig 25429 bp, 24 predicted proteins | sample TergutNc150P3_FD_190354 | JGI IMG/M metagenome (GOLD analysis project Ga0268262, IMG submission 190354) | Nasutitermes corniger P3 segment gut microbial community from laboratory colony in Florida, USA - Nc150 P3 (SPAdes) (version 2) | ecosystem: Host-associated > Arthropoda: Insects >... | reverse complement strand
AAGCCAATAATTTTCAGGTTGACAAGGACGGCAGGATATACATAAACGCCGCCCTGGACACTGATCCCAATGTCATGGTCAGTAAACAGAGCAATACCTGGGAAGATGTCCAGCTTCTTGACACCCTCAAACTGGTTGAATTTGAACTTGACCGCTACCTTGAAAAGCAGGGTTCCAGCATGTACAAGGAAAGCGACACTTCCGGCCCCGCCATGATCATCGGCGAAGGCAGGCGGCCCAAGGTTTTCCAGGGTTTTGTCGAGGCATCCAATGTTAACCCCGTCACGGAAATGGTTGAAATGATCGAAGTAAACCGTTCCTACGAGGCAAATCAAAAGATCATTCAGGTTGAAGAAGCGGCCCTGGGTACGCTGATAAATCAGGTAGCGAAGTTTTCATAAGAACTAATATAGAGGAGTATTATTATGGTTAGAAGTTTATGGACCGCCGCCGCCGGCATGATAGGCCAGCAGGCCAATGTTGACACGATTTCCAATAACCTTGCCAATGTAAACACCCACGGCTATAAAAAACAGCGGGCCGATTTTGAGGATTTGATTTACCAAACCGTCAAAGTCGCCGGAACCCCCGCCACCGAAGACACGGTGGTTCCCGTCGGCGTTCAAATGGGCCACGGCGTAAAGCTCGCCGACACTCAGCGGGTTTTCACGCAGGGCAGCCTGCAGGCCACCGACGTAAGCACCGACATGGCAATAGCCGGCGACGGCTTTTTCAGGATTCAAATGTACGACGGTTCCTGGGCCTATACCCGTAACGGCAACTTTAAGGTTGACTCCGAGGGCCGTATGGTAACAAGTAACGGCTACTGGCTGCTGCCCGACGTTATGATGCCCGAAGGATTCCTCCCTGACAGAATCACCGTTACCCAGGACGGCAGGGTATCGGTCATAGTGCCCCAGATCAGCGAAAATGATCCGGTCGATGTGGGCCGTATTGAACTGTACCGCTTTGCCAATCCTGTGGGCCTTACCGCGGTGGGGGAAAATCTGTTCAAAGTGACGCCGGCTTCCGGCGATCCTATCCCCGGCAGGCCCGGTTTTGAGGGTATGGGCTCGATTCAACATAAATATCTGGAAATGTCCAATGTCAATGTAGCGCAGGAAATGGTCAACATGATTATAGCGCAACGCGCCTATGAATTTAATTCCAAGGCGATTCAAACCAGCGACAATATGCTGGGAACGGCGACAACGCTGAAACGGTAGCCGAGTAACAGCGCCCCGATAAGGGGCGTTGACCGATAAATGCGACACGTTACCGCGCACAATAAAAGTCGCAATATACAGTAACGGTAGCACGACTTTAGTCGTGCGTACGTGCGGCGGACCAAAGCGAGGTATGCGACGGATTACGGAAATTGAGGGAAAAAGAGGAAGTTATGGATGTAAGTAGTTTGAGCGCGGCGTATATTAATACCAACCTCATTGATGACCAGTTTGTTAACCGTACCAAAAGCGCTGCCGGTGATGTTTCCCGCTTTGAAGAAATACTGAAAAAGTCCGCCGGCCATACCGCCGCATCAGAACCGGCGGCCTCGCCGATGGGCGGCGCTTCAAAAACCGCTACCATCGACAAAACCGACAAACTTTACGAGCAGTGCCTTGAACTGGAAATATTCCTGGTGAAAACGTTGATCAGCAGCATGAGAAATACTGTGCAGAAATCCGGCTTAATTGATGAAGGTTTTGCCGGAAAAATGTACGAAGATATGTTATACGATGAATACGCGCGGGACTATGCGAAAAACGCCAACTTCGGCCTGGCGGAACTTGCCTATCTTGAACTGACGGGGCAGCGCAGCAAAGTCATTGTCAAGTGAGCCTTTTCCAAAACTCGGTTAGTTTTGGAAAATCTTCAAGTAATAATATCGTTAACTATAAATGCCGTCATAGGTATGTATTTTCAATAAATGGGCATGGTTTTATCAACATCGCGCGCCCAGGCATTAAGCCCGTCTTGCAGATTCAGCAGTTTGCCCTGATAACCGGCTTCCTGCAATGTCCTTATTCCCAGAATACTGCGCTGTCCGATTTTACAGAGAAATACCGCGTCACAGGATGTATCCAGTTCTTCCATGCGTCTTTCCAGTTGACCAAGCGGTATTACTATGGCATTTGGGAATTTTACAATGGCGCGTTCATGAGGTTCGCGAATATCTATGAATTGAATTTTGTCTCCGTTATCAAGTCGTTTTTTTAATTCAAGGGCGGTTATGGTATCTATCGGTTTGCTGTCAGCATTCTTTTTCAGGCCGCAAAATTGTTCATAATCAATAAGTTCGTGAATAGACGGATTTTTCCCGCATACGGGACAGTCAGGATTTTTTTCAAGTTTTAACTCGCGGAACGCCATGCGCCATGCGTCAAACAAAAGCAGACGGCCGATCAGCGGCTTTGCTCCGCCGACTATGAGTTTTATCGTTTCCGCCGCCTGTACGGTTCCTATAATACCAGGCAGTACGCCCATAACTCCGCCTTCGGCGCATGAGGGGACAAGTCCGGGCGGCGGCGGGGATGGGTACAGGCAGCGGTAACAGGGACCGTCTTTGGCGCCGAAAATGCTCGCCTGCCCGTCGAATTGAAACACCGAGCCGTACACATTGGGTTTGCCCAAAAATACGCACGCGTCATTTACCAGATAGCGCGTTTGAAAATTATCCGTTCCGTCCGCTACTATATCGTAATCCGCAATTATGTTGAGGGCGTTTTGGCTTGTAAGTATTTCGTTATGCGTTACCACATTCACCAGCGGGTTTATCCCCTTGATTCTGTCCTTTGCGGATGCGGTCTTGGGCCTTCCCACATCGCGGGTACTGTGAATGATTTGCCGCTGAAGATTGGATTCATCCACCACGTCAAAATCCACCAAGCCGATTGTTCCTACGCCGGCAGCCGCAAGGTACAAGGCAAGCGGAGCGCCAAGTCCGCCCGTGCCGACAATGAGGACTTTTGCCGTTTTTAATTTTTGCTGTCCTTCAACGCCTATTTCCGGCAAAAGCAGATGGCGGCTGTAGCGGGCGATTTCTTCGTTGGTAAGTCCTGAATCGCCGCTGCCTCCCGCGATGGCAGGAACTATCATTAATTCGCCGTTATCCGCAATCGGCGTGTCCAGCCCCTGTAAATTATTGATGTTTACGCCGTCCGAAAACAAGTTGATGAAGTCACGCAACTGCCCGCCTTCCGTAAATAAGTGGGTTTTAAGGGCAGGATACGCGCTTGCAAGCGCGTTAATCGCGTCGCCTGCCGTACTGCCTTCTACTTCCACCTCCGCATTGCGCCCGGTAAATGCCCTGAGCGCGTAAGGAATGAGAACCTTGATCAATTTTGAACCTCCGTTATAATTTTTTCCTGTACAAAATCAATTCTGTCATCGGTAAGCTCCCAACTGGTAAGAACCTGCGCTTTGCCCTTGTCTACCGATACAATTACATACGAGTAGAAGGGCAGGGCGTGATCTTTATCATAACCGGACGGCGCCGACGGATGGTCGGGATGTGAATGGTAAAAGCCGATAACGTCAAGTTTCATTGCCCGCGCGCTGTGCTCCGCGCGGAGCATATCTTCCGGCGTTATAAGAAAACGGTGGTATTGTTCGCCGTCTTCTCTCGCGTTGTTAATGGTTTGCGCGCGTTTGACTATTTTAACTCCTGCATTGTCAATTTCGCCGATGAGAACGCCGCAGCATTCATTGGGATAGGCGGTTTCACCGTCCGTTTTTATATTTTTTTCCAGTTCAGAAGATAAACTCAACATAGCGTTAAATATCTTTCCATAATGGCTGTGACAGATAACGGTATCCGCTGTCGCAGAGTATGGTAGCGATACGCGAACCTGCCGGCATTGTTTTTGCCAACTCCATCGCGGCGTATACATTTGCCCCGGAGCTTATCCCCACAAAGACTCCTTCTTCCAAAGCAAGCCGCCGCGCCGTTTTGTAAGCGTCTTCTGTTTTAACTTCGATATGCAAATCGGCAATGCTCTTGTCAAATATTTTCGGCGTTATGGTTGATTCCATGTGCTTCATTCCTTCAAGCCCATGAAAGGGCGAATCCGGCTGCATGAGCGCGATTTGAATGGACGAATCAATCTCTTTAAGCCGTCTGGAAACGCCCATAAAAGTTCCGGAAGTACCGGTTCCGGAAACAAAATGCGTGGGTTTGCACTGCGTATGCAGTTCAAGTCCGGTTGTTTCATAATGCGTGCGCGGATTTTCAAAATTGTCGTACTGATTGGGGAAAAAATACAAGTCCGGTTCTTTTCGGGCTAACTCCATTACTATGCGGTACGCGCCGTCAGAGCCTTCCAGCGGGTCTGTTTCTATAATTTCAGCGCCATAAGCGCGTATAAGTTTCTTTCTTTCCTCGCTGGCATTTGCCGGCATGAACAGTTTTACCCGGTAACCAAGCGCCGCGCCAAACATTGAATACGCAATGCCGGTATTGCCGCTTGTAGAGTCTAAAAGGATTTTATCTTTAGTGAGCTGCCCGCTGTTAATACCGTGCAGCATCATAGCTTTTGCGGCGCGGTCTTTAACAGAACCGCTTGGATTAAAATATTCAGCTTTGGCAAACAGGGAAACTCCGTTTGCCGCCTTGAATATATTTTTCAATTCAATAACCGGAGTATTACCGACCATTTCTAATATAGTCATACCACATATATACCATAGGTTTACTATGTTTCTCAAGTCCTTTTAATTCGTACCGGAGGGTTTATTACCCCGCCGAAGCGAAGGTTCGGCTTCAAAGTGACTAAAAAGAAAGAAAAGAAAAGATATAGAAGAAGATGAACAGGAACAAAGAGAAGAGGAAATTAAAAGAACCGGATGAGAAAAATAAAACAAGAAGGGGATTAATTACAGACCGGAAATAAAAACCGGAGATGTTTTTATTTTTGGTGATTGACCGGAATATTTACATTACAAATCTGATTTAAGTATATCATAATCCACATTTTTTAACCGTTCCAGCGCGTTATGCAATACGGAACGGGGACAGGCGACATTCATGCGTTCAAAGCCTTTTCCGCTTTTGCCGAACGAAGAACCGGCGCTCAGCCATAATTTTCCCTTGTGTATAAGCGCTTCGTCCAGTTTTTGAGCGGAGAGTCCAAGCTCACCGCAATCAAGCCATGCAAGATAGGTTCCTTCCGGTTCAATAAGTTTAATTTTTGGAATATGCTCTGAAAGATATGTTTTGAGAAACGACATATTTTGAGCGAGGTATTCCAGAAGCTGCTCCAGCCACTGCACGCCGTCTTCATACGCCGCTTTGCAGGCGGCCAGCCCCAATACGCCCGGCTGGCTTAAACCGCATCTCGCATACTCCTCTTTGAATTTATCGCGCAGAGTTTTATTGGAAATAAAAATATTGGCGTGAAGCAGTCCCGCAAGGTTAAAGGTCTTTGACGGGGATGTACAGGTGACAGTTATACCGGCAAGATCCTCGTTAAGAGCGGAGAACACCGTGTGGCGGTGGTTTGAATAAATAAAATCCCCGTGAATTTCATCGGCAATAACAATAATGCCGTGACGCAGGCATATTTCGCCCATGCGCGTGAGTTCATCGCGACTCCAAACACGTCCGACCGGATTATGCGGGTTGCACATAATGAACATTTTTGCTTCTTTGATTTTTTCTTCAAAATCCTGAAAATCTATGCTATAACGTCCATCGTTATACACAAGTTCATTAACCAGCAACTTTCGCCCGGTTTGCCTAACGCACGATTCAAAGGGATAATACACAGGCTGTTGTATGACAACGCCGTCGCCCGGTTGTGTTAATGCGCGGACGGCAATGTACAGGGCGTTTACCACTCCCGGAGTAATCGTCAGCCAATCGCGCTGTGTTGTCCAGTTAAAGTGTTTTTCAAACCATTTTTGCACAACATTAAAATAACCCGCATCCGGCTCGGAGTAGCCGAAAATTCCGTGTTTGGCGCGGTGAATAAGCGCTTCCTGAACGCAGGGCGGCGCTGCAAAATCCATATCGGCAACCCATAAGGGCAGTACGTCGTCCGGTTTTCCGCGCCATGAAGGTTCATACTTAATGCTATAGGTATTGCGTCTTTCTATTACGCTGTCAAAATCGTACTTCATGCGGCTCCCCAATTATTTTCCAATATTATTTCGGTTACCGTAAGCAGACGCCAATTTTTTTTTGCAAAGCAAAAAACATCCTCTCCAGCGGCTGCCGTAAGCAGACGCCAATTTTTTTTGCAAAGCAAAAAACATCTTCTCCAGCGGCTGCCGTAAGCAGACGCAAATATTTTTTGCAAAGCAAAAACATCCTCTCCAGCGGCTGCCGTAAGCAGACGCCAATATTTTTTGCAAAGCAAAAAATATCTTCTCCAGCGGCTGATGGGAGTCGAACCCACGTCTCCAGCTTGGAAGGCTGGGGTAATAGCCGTTATACGACAGCCGCATAACATATTCAGTCTAGTAAAAAATAAACAAACTTGTCAAGCGCCATACTTGGCGATAATCCCTTCCGCAACCCAGCCGATTATCACTGCCAGCCGCTTGCCGATGGCCGAAGCCATATCAAGTTTGGAAGAAATAAAATCGGAAACATCAACGCCCGCAAGAGCATATATCAATATTCCTTCAGCTATTGGCTCAAAATACAACTGGGCGATAAACTTCTCTTCTTTAATAACCGGAACAAAAAAGTAGGTTATGTTTCTGTTATTGGAAAGGCTGTAACGCAGGCCATGACGGACAAGCGTCATATCTCCACGGTAATAGGTATTCCCGAAATTCACATCCTTAAGCCGCACATAGACCGTTTCAGAAGGCGGAATTTTTGATGCTAAGGGAGGGTCATCAATGGGAATGTTTCTTCGGGCGCTTTCTATCCGGGTAACATCCTCAAACAAGGGAATGTTATCATTACGGGTAAAAGAGTGATAAAGCCGTCCTTTGAGTCCTTTGATTTTTCCCAATGCGTTGTAAACATTCAGCAGGGAATATTCATTTGCCTTGCCGGGAATAACCGAAATTGATTCAACCAAAAACCTGGGTTGTTTTAAAAACACCGCTTCAATTATTTGAGGGTCAATAACGCTCTGGCTTGAACCGACAAGAGCGGAAGACAGCGCTGTTTCGCCGGACCAGTAAAAACCCTCGCTTGAGAGTGCCGCCTCACGAACAGCGGAAGGAATCCCCGGGAAAATTTCATCAAAAGAACGCTGTGCCGAAAGCGGAAACAGAAACAGAAAAAAGAGACTAATGAAACAATACAGAAAACGCATCTAGTACGCTCCTTTGCCGCGTGCAATTGCGCCGAAAGTCTGAAACATCACCCAAAGATCCAGCCAGCCGGACCAGCTTTGCAGGTAATAAGTGTCATAAGCAACCCGCGCGTTATAATCGGTATCCGATCTTCCCGATACCTGCCAAAGTCCGGTCAATCCCGGCTTGACGGAAAAAACACGATTGAAATCTTCACCGTATTTTTCTACTTCATCATCAACGATGGGACGGGGGCCTACCAGACTCATTTCCCCTTTCAATATATTGACGAGCTGGGGAAATTCATCAATACTGGTCCGCCGCAAAAACCTGCCAATTCCGGTTACCCTTGGGTCTTTGGCGAGCTTGTGATTTTGTTCCCACTCTTTTTTTATTTCAGTATCCGACTCCAGAAGTTCCTGGAGCCGTTCCTGCGCGTTAACAACCATAGAACGAAATTTATATGCGTAAAAATATTTGCCGTTCATTCCAAGCCGCTTATGCCGGTAGAGAACCGGTCCGGGTGAGCTTAATTTAATCAAAAGCGCAATGAAAAGGAGAAAAGGCAGCAGAAAAATACCGCCCGTACAAACAATAACCATGTCCATTAAACGCTTAATCTTTAAATTCCACCACATTTTAAGTTTATTGCTGGTTACAAAACCCAGTACGCCGCCAAAATCACGGACGGACATCCATATATTGGCGGCGCTGAAAAAATCGGGGATAAGAACGCTGTACCTGAAAGCCGAAACTGAAGTGTTCATAATATGTTTCAGTTTTTGATTATCAAGATTGGACATAGCCATCATTGCCATTTTTATCCGGTAATGTTTAACAATTTCGGGCCCTATGGAAGTATCGTGAATCACCGGGACTCCCCGGTATTCATTAATGCCTTCAGGATCATCATCCAGAATCAATACCGGCACATAACCAGTCCTGATATTACTGAGCAGACAGTCTACAACCAGCCTTCCGGTACTGCCCGATCCGTAAATTACCGCAGGGATGCCGCCAAGTCGTGTTTTGTAGAGCAGCCAGTGAGTTACGCTTCTCGCGGTAAGCAAAATCACCGTTGAAAAAAAACAACTGATAATAAGGGCGGCCGATACGGAGTCCCAGCTTTCTTTTTCAATATACCGTGACAAAATAATACCGCCATGAGCCATAAAGGAACCGATACTGAAACGCCTTAATTCTTCGGCAGGGGCAAGGGATATTCCGGGATACAGTTTCAGGATTTGAAAGATAAGCAAAAAAGCCAGCAGATAAGGCCAGTAGGTAATAAAGGACTTGGTGTTGATGATACCTTTGTCATCCAATATACCCCAACCGATTATTTTTACCCAAAAAAAGCCCCATCCAATAGACAACATGATTCCCAGCATATCCGAGATGACAAAAGCAGTGGTAGTAAGGGCGGAACTCGTACGGCGGTATCTGGTACGGTACCACACATCAAATTCAGATATGCACATATTTACAGGTTATTATATTCTCCTTTTTTCTTCAAGGACTTTGTACATACGTTCAATAAAGGCTGATTTGGAAAATTGTTGTACATGATCCTTAAACACCCCGCGTCTGTTGAACCGTACCTCATTGTACTCAAAACGGTCTATTGCCGCAATAAGGGATTCGGGCGTCTGTTCGTCAAAAAAAAGTCCGGTAACGTTTTCCTTTACCGTTTCCACCGTTCCCCCTTCCCGAAAGGCGATTACCGGACAGCCTGCCGCCTGGGCTTCTAGGGGAATAATGCCAAAATCCTCAATACCGGGGAAAAGAAGCGCGCGGGCGGAAGCGTACAGTTCCCGCGCTTCTGCATCGGTGACCCGGCCCTTAAAAGTAATAAGACCGGTTTTTTGATATTTTTTTTCGTCCTTTTTCCGGAATCCGGCTCCGGCTACGAGCAGTTTTCTCCCTGACCGGACGCAGGCTTCTATTGCCAAATCCGCCCGTTTATATCCGGTACATTGTCCAAAAAAAAGATAACTATCTTTCGGCCTGCGTTCAATGGATAGAAAATTTTCCACATTAACCGGCGGATAAATAACGGTCGCTTTCCGGTTATAGTAACGCGCGATACGCTTTGCCACATAGTCCGAATTGGCAACAAAATGATCTACTAGATTGGCGGAACTTATGTCCCATAATCTGAGGGAAGGAATTATTCGCTTCATAAAGAAACGTACCAATGGATTGGTTCCCCTGAAATATTCATGATACATATCCCAAAGGTAGCGCATGGGGCTATGACAATAACAGAGATGGTACGCGTTAGGATTGGGAACTACGCCCTTTGCCGGTCCCGCTTCGCTGGAAATTATCAGGTCGTATTGCCGGAGATTAAAGTCCATGAGCGCATTGGGCATGAAAGGCATATAAAGCCGGTAGAGTTTTTTGGCTAAGGGAAGGCGGTTTATACGTGAAGTAAAGATATGTCGGCTTTTAATAAGGGCGGAAACCGCTTTAGGGTTGTAGACATGGGTATAAATATCGGCATCAGGAAACATCTCCAACAGGGCTTCGAGCATTTTTTCCCCGCCGCGCATATTGACCAGCCAATAGTGGACAATGGCAGTTTTCATTGCATTTCCCTTAAAACCGTTAGAGCAGTTTTCTCACAGTTATATTTTAATAATAAATCATCTGATAAAACAGGGGAAGATGGTTTTTTATTAAACAACAGTTCCATCAATTTTTCCTTTAAATCCGATGAATCTCCTGCGTGAAAGAATGTTACGGGAAAATCAGCATAAATTTCCCTGAATACCGGAATATCCGAAATCAGCGCATGAGTGCCCAGTACCATTGCTTCAAGGGGCGGCAGACCGAAACCTTCATAAAATGACGGTTGTACCAACAGAGCCGCGGAAGAGAGGCGTTCCATAAGATTTTCATCGGAAATAAAGCCGGTAAATGTTACCGCCTCGCTGCCAAGCGACTCGATTTTTTGTAAAGTTGTATTATCCGCAGTACGGAAATTTTCTTTTGATCCTATGACAACTAACTGGTGGGGCAGTCCGCTGTTTCTTGCCATACGAAACGCGTCAAGCAGGCAATCTAATCCTTTGTGTTTTTTTATATTACCGATAAACACAATGGTTTGCGTTTTTTGAAAATTGTGTATATTGTTCCGGTATGCAAGAAACATTGGCTGTATCGCCGTATGAGCGATAATAACCGACTTTGCTGTCCCCAGATGATATTCAATTCGGGACTTTGAAAATTCCGATACAGTAAATATTTTTCGTGATTTTTGATACGCCCGGCGGTAGAACAACATACGCGCGGCAAGACCGGCTTTGGATGTCAGCTCAGGCATATCGGGAAAAATAATGTCGTGAATAGTGGTGTAAACGGGAATTGTTATTCCATGCGGGATATTGAAAAAAGGCGAGAAGTATACGTCAGCCCTGTTGATTTGCCGTGTTGTTTTGAAAGGGAAGAAAAAGAGTTCCTTCAAAGAAAACGGTTCTATATCGCATTCAATTATTTTGACATTCGCATTTGATGAAAAACAATGTAATCGCCGGGTATTTCCCAGCAGCAAAAAATCATTTTCTGATTGCAAAAACCAGGGCAGCACTTCGCGCAAATACGCCCCAATTCCGCTTGCATCTATCATCCGGCAGTCAACGGCTATTATCATATTATTTTTTTAAGGGAAATAACTGTTTATGAGGATCAAATTACAATAGCCTGTTTTTTATATACTTTAGAAAATAAGCGGTAAATTTTGCCGGGAGATATAATCCTTTTTCAGCCATATTAAGCAGAAAATATTTAGGAAAGCCGGTTCGCTTTCGATAATATGGAGTGATTGAAAGCGGAAAAAGTTCCCGATACTCTTTTTCTGAAAATACTCCGCTGCATAACATTTGAAATTTATCATTTAATGGGAAAAAATTATGTTCATAGAGATCGCCCCGATTATTTTTTGCAAGAAGAACAGGAAGACGGTTCAAAAATTTAATTCTTTCTCTGTATCTTTCCTTCTGATTTTTGCGCGTAAAAGAATTTTTGTTATAGGTGTGATGATAATAGACTCCGGGCAAATATCCGACAATGGGGTTATTGAGCAATATTTCCAGTATGAATAATGTATCTTCACCGTAATTAATGCCATCGGTAAAAACAATATTATTTTTCATACATATGCTTTTTTTTATTATTACATTCCACAGACAGCTAAGGAGTTTCTCTTCAAGTACAAATCTTAGTGCCGTCTCAATATCAGTACAGAATGTTTTTTGGTGAATGTGACGTTCCCTTCCTATAGCATTTCCGGCAAAGAAATCCATAAAGAGAATATCGGCTTCATCCCTTTCTGTTTTTTTAATAACATTTTCAAGAAAAGAATCTTCTATCCAATCATCACTGTCTACAAATATTGTATACTGTCCTTTTGATCGTTCTATGCCAAATTGACGTGTTCTGCTGATTCCTTCGTTCTTCTTATGGTAGACAAGAACGCGTTCATCTTTTTGCGCGTATGTATCACAAATGGCAGGGCAAGTATCTGTTGATCCGTCATTAATCAACAAACATTCGAAATCTTTATGGGTTTGCCTGAGAATACTATCAACACAACGAGGAAGATTTTTTTCATCGTTATAAACAGGGACAATAACAGAAATAACGGGAGCAGGAGTTATGTTTTTATCCAAATTGTTAAAAGATGTCATCATTATTATTGGTATTTCCGGGGGCTGTCCAAGAAGAATATTTACCACGGAGGAAAAGATGATTTTCGTATCAAAATTCCGTGTTCCGCGAACCGTAGGTTCGACCTGTACTCCGTGGTTAATTCTTACTTATTGGACACCGCCCGTTAAATCTATAGTTGTTTTTCCAAAAACTGAGGTTTTGGAAAATCCTCAAATGTTATTCTTAAATGTTTTAGTAATATTTGGTGATATTTCTTCAAGTTGTAATATTTTTTCTTTGATTTTATGGGATGAACCTCTTTTACTTATCAAAAGCGCGTCGTTTGTGTCAACCACTATAAGATCATCTACATCAATGAACGTAATTTGCCTGTTGTCGGAAAAAATTAAATTATTTTTTGAATCAACACAAATATTTTTTGATGGAGAGCGAAAAGCATTCCCATTTTCATCAGTTTCTAAAATATTATATATTGATTCAAAACTCCCAAGATCAGACCAGTTTACATCTATAGAAAGTATTTTAATCTTATTGCTCTTTTCCATAACGGCATAGTCAATGCTTTTTGAAGGTATTTTTTCCATGAAAGACTTTAGGATTTTTGTTGTTTTATTTTCAGTTTCTCTTTTTTCAAACGCTTTTTCGGAAGCGGTAAATATTTCTTCTGAATAATTTTTTAATTCTTCAAGGAAAGTCTTTGCCTTAAATGCAAACATACCGCTGTTCCAATAGTATTTTCCGGATGCCGTATATTTTTTTGCGGTATTTTCATCCGGTTTTTCCTTAAATGAAATTACATTTTCACCTTCAGCTTCTATGTAACCATATCCTGTCTCGGGATATAAAGGCTTTATGCCGAAAGTTACAAGAAAATCCGATTTGGCGATATTTTTCGCTTTTTCCAGCGCTTCGTTATATTTATCGTCGTTTTTAATATAATGATCAGAGGGAGTTACAAATACAATATCATCGCAATTTAATAACATACAGGCAATGGCTATCGCAGGGGCAGTATTGCGGCCAACCGGTTCAAGAATAAATTCTACGTTTTTTGCGCCTATTTTATCCGCTTGTTCTTTTGCCAAAGGGTATTGCTGTTCATTTGTAGCGATTATTGTTTTATTACATAAATCCATGTTTCGCAATAAAGTATCCTGAAACAGCGATTGTTCGTTTATCAGATTACAGAATTGTTTAGGATACAGTTCGCGCGAAACAGGCCACAAACGCGCGCCGCTGCCCCCGCAAAGAATGATATTAACCATAAATCCGCCTATTTATCATATAAGAAATTCTTAAATAACTTAATTAGTTTAAAAAGCCTGTAAGGCAATTTGTTCTTAATCTTTCTAAGAATTCGAAAGGCTAAAAACCCAATCTCAGTTTCATTGCCTATATTTAGCTTTTTCAGAATATAATGCCTTTCAGCAAAATATTTCTCGGTAGTATTATTGCTGATTCCGCTTGTGTCAAATATGGCTATATTTGTTTTTATATGCAGAAAAGTAATTTTATAATCAATTAACTCTTGTATAAAGAAATACCAATCAGCAACAATTTGATAATTCTCATCATATAATCTATGGTTAAAAAGTTCCCGTTTTATAATACAATTCTGATGATTTATCATACCCTTAATAAAAAAATCTAACGTTACTTCCTGAGGAGACTTGCGTAACTGATATGTATTTAAAACAGCATCACTGTAATAAACATCAATATTTTGTGCCGTTTTAACTTCATCAATTGCTTCCTGTAATGTCCATGGATGTAAAAGATAGTCCCCGCTATTCAAAAACAGCAGATATTCTCCCGTTGCATTCTTTATACCTTTGTTCATTGCATTGTAAACACCGGAATCTGATTCTGATATCCAATAGGCAATATAATCAGAGTAATGTTTAATAATATCAACACTGTTATCAACAGAACCCCCGTCTATAATTATCCATTCAAATTTCCTGAATGTCTGTGTAATTACGCTTAAACAAGTTTTTTTTAAACCGGAAGAATTATTAAGATTTATTGTTATTATAGATAGTTTATATGGCATGAATATTCTATGGATTCATTAAGAAGTTTTTATATGCCATGTTAATACCGTCAATAAGGTTTGTTTTTGCCCGCCAGCCCATAGATGATAATTTGCTGACATCAAGAAGTTTACGGGGAGTCCCATTTGGTTTGGATATATCCCATTCTATGGTACAGTGTCTGTCCGGCTTGTCGGCATATACAATTTGATGTATTAATTTAGCCAATTCCTTTATAGTTAAATCAACGCCTGTGCCGATATTGATTAACTCTCCGGTTTCGGAACTGTTTTTATCATTAATCAGAAACAATAAGGCTTCAGCCAAATCATCGCTGAAAAGAAATTCCCTATAGGGCGAACCATCTCCCCAGAGTACCACTTTATCGGTTCCGGTAACCTTTGCATTGTGGAATTTTTTTATCATTGCCGGAAGAACATGTCCGTTTTCAGTATCATAAGTGTCCCCGGGTCCGTAAAGATTTGTTGGCATAACGGAAATAAAATTGGTTCCGTATTGCGAGTTATATGAATTACATAGTTTTATAACCGCAATTTTTGCTACGGCATAGGCATCGTTGGTCGATTCAAGCGGGCCGGATAAAAGATATTCTTCTTTGAGCGGCTGCGGAGCCTCTTTAGGATAAATACAGGAAGAACCGAGATTGAGGAGTTTCTTAACGCCGTATTTATATGCCGCCTGTACCACATTAAAACCGATCATAGTGTTTTGATATATAAATTCCGCCGGGTAAGCGGAATTAGCTCCGATTCCGCCTACTTTTGCCGCGGCCAAAAAAACATAATCAGGTTTAGTCTCAGAAAAGAAAGATTCAACCATCCCCTGATCAATTAAATTCAATAAGTCGTGCGTTCTGGTTATAATATTATCATACCCTTCAGATTTGAGTTTTCGTATAATCGCGCTTCCGACAAGTCCGTTATGACCAGCCACATAAATTTTATCATGCTTATTCATAATAGTTTTTCACCTCATAACCGCCGTTTTTCAGATGTTGTTCTTTTTCCGCCAGCTTAATATCATTGGCAACCATCATTTTAATTAAATCGGAAAGCTGAACCTTTGGTTTCCAGCCAAGCTGAGCATAAGCCTTTGAAGGATCTCCGATTAATATATCTACTTCCGCCGGACGGAAATAACGGGGGTCTATTTCAACAAGAACCCTGTTCGTATCCCGATCAATTCCCCGCTCATTAATGCCTTCGCCATCCCATGTAATTGATATTCCGGCCTCTGAAAATGCCATTGAAATAAAATCCCGAACAGTAGTCGTAATTCCTGTCGCCATAATAAAATCATCCGCCTTTTCCTGCTGGAGCATGAGCCACATGAGTTCAACATAATCACCCGCATAACCCCAGTCGCGCTTTGCGTCAATATTGCCCATGTACAGTTTATCCTGTAATCCATATTTTATGCGGGCAGCGGCGCGGGTAATTTTACGGGTAACAAATGTCTCACCTCTGATAGGGCTTTCGTGATTAAAGAGAATCCCGTTACATGCATACATCCCATAAGATTCACGGTAATTTACAACAATCCAATAAGCATATAGTTTTGCCGCTCCGTAGGGGCTTCTGGGGTAGAACGGAGTAGTCTCTTTCTGGGGAATTTCCTGTACTTTGCCAAATAATTCACTGGTGGAAGCCTGATAAAATCTTACCTTTTTTTCCATACCCAATATTCGGATGGCTTCCAAAAGCCTTAATGTGCCTATTCCGTCCGTATCGGCGGTATATTCGGGAACCTCAAAAGAAACCTGCACATGACTTTGCGCGCCAAGATTGTATATTTCATCAGGTTGTACTTCCTGAATAATACGTACCAGATTGGAAGTGTCGGTGAGGTCTCCGTAATGGAGGACAAATTTTTTATTTTTTTCGTGAGGATCCTGATACAAGTGGTCAATGCGTTCGGTATTGAAACCCGATGAACGGCGTTTGATGCCATGAACAAAATAACCTTTTTTGAGCAGGAATTCCGATAAATAGGCGCCGTCCTGTCCGGTAACCCCTGAAATTAACGCTGTTTTCATAAGTGGTGTCCTTTTATCTCATTTCTTTAACTATTTAGTTAATCGCTTATAAACTTCCATTGTTTCTCTCGCGCATTTTTCCCAAGAAAATTGTTTTACCAGTTCTCTCCCTTTATTATAGTAATTTAATTTAAATATCTATAATTCTGAAATAATGATAAATACCGGAATCAACAGAATTAAAATCTTTCATGTTGTTACAAAGAAAACGTTTCATGTTTGCCCATGATTTTTCTAATGGAAGACATCAAAGTCAGATTTCTTCAAATATTTAATAGAGATTGACTCATTGTCTTTTTGAATTAACTTCTTGTAATATCTGAAGAGCCGTCCTTTACCTTTAAAATTAAAAGGTGTAAGGAATTTATTAATATATTCTTTTTGGAGAGTTATATTGTATTTATTAAAATCATTTGATAAAATGTATACATTGTCCGAATATTTCACTGAAAATTCCGCTATCGGATTATAATTAATTAATTCCGTAAAATAACGGGAGATACCGCCAATATTTTGAATATTAAATATTTGATGATCATATAGTATTTTCATATTGTTAATAATTAACTGTTTCCTCAATAACTTTAATCATTCTTCCAACGCATTTTTCCCAGCTGAACATTTTTGCTCTTTCAAGCCCTCTTGCAATATATTCTTTTCTTAAATTCTCATTAAAATAAAAATCTTCAAATGCTTTAATAACCGCTTCTTCGTCGTTGTATGTTATAGAAATAGCAGCATCACCAACAACTTCCGGCAAAGAACTATTATTACTTGTAATAACCGGAGTTCCTGCCTGCATAGCTTCCAAAGGCGGCATTCCAAATCCCTCATACTGGCTTAAATATGTAAAGAACAGACTATTGCTATATAATATATTTGCATCTGAATCATCTATATAACCGAGTAATTTTATTTTATGCCTGAATTCACCGGCATATTCCAAAGTTTTTGCTAAAACAGATTCAAAATTTTTCCAAATACTCCCTCCTAAATAAAAATATAAATCATGTATATTTTGTTTTCTTACAAATTTTAGAAAACAGGAAATAGTAAACGCTAAATTTTTACGTGGTTCTAAACTACAAAGAGAAAATAAATAATTATCATTTGGAGTATGTTCTACACCATATTTCTTCAATGTTTTTACCAATTTTTGTTTGTCATAATTTGGAATATAATTTTGATTAGTTGCAATATAGGTCACATACATTTTATTTGCATCCAATTTATCACCACAATATTTTAGAAAATCATCTTTGCAACTCTGGCTTATACAGAAAGAATAAACATCTTTATTTAAAGTATTTAGCATTAGGTTGTACTGAAAATCAACGCCAAAGTATTTTTGAAATATAATTGGAGTAGTATCATATAGAATATAAAATATTTTTATATGTTTTTGTTCTAAAATATTTTTCGGTACAGGATAAAATGGCGATATATAAATATGAGTATTTGTAAGAGCACTTTTTAATATTTTTTCATTATAGTAAATATTTTCTTTAATTTTAATTTTTAACAAATGTATATAATTGTAAAGTATCTTTAAGTAATTTTTATTTTTTTTATGTTTTTCTATATTTTGCTGAACCGCAATTTTGAGATTACCTGATCCTACACAAATAAATTTGAACCGCAAAAAAAACGGAACTTTTTTTAATTTTTTAAAATTAGCAGAATTCCTATACTCACATGGATATGTAAGCGTAATATGAATATTTTTGTTGTTTTGCATAATTTGCAGAACATTCCAAGCAACAAAAAATACGCCGCTTCTGTGTGAATTAGCAAGATAAAATTTTTCTATCAATACTGTACTATCAAAGAGAATATTTATTTTATTCATAAATCCTTTATCATCGCCTTTAAAGTATCTTCTATATCATATTTCGGCTCCCAGCCTGTATGATTTCTTATCTTTTCAAAACTGCCTATTATAATTCTATTATCAATAGGGCGAAGTCTTTTAGGGTCTGTTTCTGTTGTAACATATACATTAAATATTTTAGCAAGTAAATCAACAATGTCTTGTAAAGCATATCCCTTTCCGCTACATACATTGTAAAGCTCCCCCGATTTACCGTTTTCAAGCAGGGAAAAATAAGCGTTCACTACATCACGAACATCTATAAAATCTCTGACAACCGTGATATCCCCAGTTATAAGCTTAATTTCCTTTTGTCCTTGTTTAACGCCTTCTGATATTTGCCTTATAAAGCTCGGTATTGCAAAATCCGTACGCTGTTTTGGGCCTATATGATTAAAAGAACGGGTTAAGACAATGTCAAGCTTGTAGGCGTCAACATAGCATTTGGAAAGCATTTCCTGGCTGACACGTGCAACCGCGTAAGGGTTTCCGGGATGCAGAAGCGTGTCCTCTTTTAAAGGAATGGCGGAATCTTTTACATTGCCGTATTCTTCGCTGGAACCAACAGAGAGGATTCGGCAATTTATTTTATTGTGCCGGACAATTTCGGCTATGTTCAGAAATATGTTGGTATTATTTAAGAAACTTTCAAGCGGCATTTCCCAGCTTTTCCCAACGCTCGAAAAGCTTGCCAGGTGTACAATGTAATCAGGGCCAAAAGAAACTATGGCTATTTCCAAAGTCCTGTATTCCAAAAGATTCAATTCTATAAAACTCAGCTTGATATTCTTAAAAGAATGCTCCTTAATTTCCTGTGAAATTTTCAAGTCCAAACCAAGTACTTCGGATTTACTGCCAAACCCGTTCAGGCGTTCAAGAAAATGATAGGCCACAAATCCGTTAATGCCGGTTATTAAATATTTTTTCATTCTTTTTCCTGAAATTTATTTTTTATTACGCCAGCTTCTTTCAATCCTTCACGAAAATGCCATATCGTTTTCGCGTCTGGTACTGTGTCGTATAAATGTATCCCTATAAACCTCTGAAAACTCAACCTGTCGTTTATCTGGTATTCCGTTTGGTCGTCACTTATGTTATATATCTTTTGTAATATCAATATCTTGAACATCATTACATAATCAAACGGAGGACGTCCGCCAAGTCCCTGCGCTTCTTTTTTTAAAAGCTTTGTTTAACGGTTTTTGAAAATCATTCCATTCTATATGTTCATTGATTCTTTCTAATGAATCTCCCAGTTCGCTTAACTTCTTTAGCCTGTCGGCTTCATCAGAAAACCCTTTCTGTTTCATGTTGCCTATTATATATCATTTTTTCTGTTCCTGTGTTTGTTTTTAGAGGTTACCATATTATAAAACGGTTCATTAATATCTATCATTTTTCCAATGTATTTTTACAAAGTCTTTTTCAAAAATTGCATACATGCGGTACAACTGAGTTTTAGAAATATTTCAATTCATACTGTATACACTATCATAATAATGTATTATATACTTCCATTGTTTCTTTTGCGCATTTTTCCCATGAATATTGTTTTACCCGTTTTTTACCTTTCTCAATAATATCATTTTGAAGCGCTGTAGAAGTTATAACGCGTTCAATTTGGCGGCGCATATCATCAATACTGTATGGATCAAAATATAACGCGGCATCACCGCCAATTTCCGGCATGGAACTGGTATTTGAAAGTACAGCAGGGCAATTAGATGCAAAAGCCTCTAATATCGGAATGCCAAAACCTTCATAAAGAGACGGAAATACAAATGCTGATGCTTTTGAATATAATTCCCTTAATTGATCTTCCGTTGCAAATGTACATATAGTCCTGTCGGAAATATTCAGATTATTCAGCAGTATTTTTTCTTCATCCGTAAAAGGACGTCCTGTACATACCAGTTTAAAATCGTATTTTTTCAATAATGGGGCTATAGCCTGTACAAAAGCATCAAAGTTTTTGTAATACGCCCGTTCACCGGTGAATAAAATATAATTATCTTTTTTTATATTATCTTCTATATTTTCAAAAGGAAATCCAAGATAAACAACTTTTATTTTTCCGATTAATTCAGGAAAGAATCGCAGGATATCTTTTCTGGTATTTTCAGATATGGCTATTATAGCGTTAGATTTTATTATCAATTCTTTTTTATTGGGAGATGTTATTTTATTTATATGAAAATTATGAAAATATTGAGGAAAAAGCTCATGAATCATATCATAAACTGTTAAAACAAATGATTTACCTTTTAAATATTTTAAAAAATATGTATCATAATAAGTCGGATGAAAAATATTAAAATCAGATTTTTTTAGACGGTTAATTGATATTGACTGGTTATCTTTTTGAAGCATTTTATTATAATATTTGTAAATATGTCCTTTCCCCTTAAATTTAAGAGAAAATAAAAACAAATTATAGCTGATATCATTTGATAAAATTTCGTATTTCTTAAAATAATTATCTTTTAAATATAGATTATCGGAATATTTTAAGGATAATTCAGCTTCAGGACTAAATTTAATTAATTCAGAAAAATAACGCGAAATACCGCCAATACGCTGTATTTCAAATATTTGATAATCGTAAAGTACTTTTATGCCTTTATTCATAGTTGTATAAGCCTTTTAGCCTTTGAATATCTTTTTCAATCATCATGTTGCATAAAGCCTGAAAGTCTGTTTTTACAGTCCAGCCCAGTATGTTTTTTGCTTTTTCGGCATTACCAATAATTGAATCAACTTCAGCCGGACGATAGAATTTCTTATTTACAGTTACTACAATCTTATTGGTTTTTTTATTAATTCCAATTTCATTTTCATTTGATCCTTTCCATTCAATATCAAAACCGCAGTGTTTGCCGGTTTCGCTTTTATTAAATATTCCGTGCTCTTTTAATTTTGAAAAAGCATCGGTTGCCCCCTTCGGTATAAACCATAGACTTTATAGTCTTTTTCAAGAAGGAATTTTGCCAGGTATCCGCCATCTTGTCCGGTTATTCCGGATATCATTGCGGTTTTCTGGTTTACCATAATTAATTTACTCCTCTTTTATTTTACCACTTCTTCAATAATTTCAATCATTTTTCCAACACATTTTTCCCAACTGAACATTTTAGCTCTTTCCAAACCTTTTGCAATATATTCTTTTCTTAAGCTTTCATTAAAATAAAAATTTTCAAACGCTTTAATAACGGCCTCTTCATCGTTGTATGTTAAAGAGATAGCCGCATCGCCAACAACTTCCGGTATTGAGCTATTATTACTTGCAATAACCGGAGTTCCCGCCTGCATTGCTTCCAATGGCGGCATTCCAAACCCCTCATACTGGCTTAAACATGTAAAAAACAAACTATTACTATATAATAAATTAATATCTGAATCATCTACATAACCAAGTAATTTTATTTTATACTTAAATTCACCTGCTTCTTCCAAAGTTTTTTCCATAACTGGCCTAAAACTTTCCCAAAATTCTCCACCTAAATAAAAATATAAATCATGTATATTATGTTTCTTAATAAATTTTAAAAAGCAGGTAATTGTAAAAAGTAGATTTTTCCGGGGTTCTAAACTGCAAAGAGAAAATAAGTATTTATTATTTATATTATATTCAATATTATATTTTTTTAGTATTTCTATAAGTTTTTGTTTATCATAATTAGGAATATAATTTTGATTTGTCGCAATATAGGTTACAAACATTTTATTTTGATCAAATTTATCACTATAATATTTTAAGAAATCATCTTTACAACTTTGACTAATACAAAAAGAATATGTATTTCTATCTATTGAATTAGGTATTTGAAAAAACCAATGTCCGTTAAAACGTTCTGGAAATAGAGCGGGAATAATATCATATAAAATATAAAATTTTATTATATGTTCTTGTTTTAATATATTTTGAGGAATGGCATAACATGGTGATAAATATATATGTGCTTTTTTTAAAGCCTTCTTATTATAATATAGTTTTTCATTAATTTTAAACTTTAATAATTTTATATAATTGTAAATCATTCTTGTGTATCTTTTACTATTTTTATGTTTTTCTATATTTTGTTGATTTGAATTTATATTTACTCCTGTTATTCCTGTACAAACATAATTAAATTTTGAAAAATATTCATCTCTTTTTAATTTTCTTAATCCATTAAAAATTCCTATTTCAAGTGGATAAGCAAGTGTAATATTAAGCGCTTCATTTTTTCGCATATTCTTTAATACATTCCAACATACGAAAAATAAACCGCTTCTCATATACGATTTAGAAAAATAACTCTCTAAAATAAATTTAATGTCAAAAAATATATTGATTTTATTCATATTTATTTTTTATTGAATATTTATTCCCGATATATTTTTTTGTTTGTTTAGTTAGGTAATTAATATTTATAATACTATTATTAATAGTATCCAGTTTGGATGTTATTGGACTCATCCAAATATTCTTTATTTTTTGTATAAAATGTTTTATCATAAATGCCCCTTTTTAATAATAATTCCAAAACTTGTGGATGTAAAACCAGATAGATTTATACGCAAATGAAAATCCAATTGGAAAGGAGGAAAATCAATAAAATTATCTAAAATTTCATTTCCTTTTTCAAAATTCAAAGGATAAACATAATGTCCCATTTGTTCTAACTTTTTAGCGATTTCTCTAATATCTTTTTCTCTAAAAAAGCATAAATCTTTGGATTCTAAGGTCTTTTCATCAGAGGTCAAATTAAACTCGCTTGTATGTACAGCTATCCCCCCTTTTTTCAAAGTTCCCAAATTATTTAATAAAAAATCTAGACCTTGTTTTATTCCGCCTAAATGTTCAAAAGCACAACAACTCCAGTTAAAGTCAAAGTCTTTTAAATCGTCAGGTATATTATTCATATCTACACTGCGAAACTGTACATTCTGTTCAAATAATTCATCCGGACAGATTCCATCTTTATTTAATATTTTAACATTATTTTCTGTATTTTCTCCGGAAATCGCCCATTTTTTAGCAGTTTCTGTACCTATATCCAAATCCGTTGCAGTAATTTTACAACCTAGACTTACAAATAAAGCCGGAAGCGGTTCTTGTCCTGCCGCAAAACAAAGACCTTTGTTGCCATGTTTTAAGAAACCGTTTTCATGAAGAACTTGCGCTACATAAACCCATTCCCATTGCTTGCGATGCATTTTAGGTTTAACCTTTAATTGATCGCACCAGTATTGATAAAATGGTAATCGCCAAAAATATTGATTGCAAAGTTGACTTGTACAACTTAATGGGGCTTTGAATTTATTAGGTGTAAATAAAAATAATTGTTTAAATTCCTCTAGCTTTTTTTGTCTGTTCTTTAAGAGCAATTTTTGTCGTTTTTGGCATATAATTCTTTTAATCTTGGTTTTTATTCCGAACATTTTTTCACCTTTCCAAGCACATTAGTTTTTTCTCCGAACTCATTCAATCGTACTAAAAAAAATACATTACAAATCCACTAATACCGATAATTAAATACTTTTTCATACTATCCATTCATGTTGTATGTATGTAAGTCCATAAACCGGCAGATTTAATAATTTTCCGTTTTCAATTGCGTCTTCAGGAACAGAAAAACTAAGAAAATTATTGTTATTATAGTAAAAGAAAAAGAATGGATCTGTAATTCCAATACGCAATTGATAAATTCCGGCCGCAAGAGACAATCTTGGTAAATAACAAGTATATTTATTTACTCCAACGTCCATATTCAATTTTATGTTATCCATCTCTGCCGAACAAAAACAGTAAATGCTTTCAATTTCATCATTTCCTATTGAAACCTGAATGCTTATATTTTGTTTTTTTTCTTGTGCGTTAAGAATAACTTCAACAGCAAATGGCATAAAAGAACTTATTCCGGATTCGGTAACTATACGCGCTTCTAATTCCGCATTAAGCTTTGGTACAAAGACTTTATTACTAGTTAAAGTTCCTTTATGTAAATTTTCATTTTTATATTCTTTAATAGCATCTGTAATAGTACCACTAAAAATAATATTTCCTTTTTCTATCACAACTCCTGCATTACACAAGTTTTTTACAGCCCCCATATTATGGCTCACAAACAACACCGTTCGCCCCTCTCCGGTACTCAAATCCTGCATTTTCCCCAGCGCTTTGTTTTGAAACTCCGCATCCCCTACAGCCAAAACTTCATCGGCAATTAATATATCACTATCCAAATGAGCCGCAACTGCAAAAGCAAGTCTTACATACATACCACTGGAATAGCGTTTAACAGGTGTATCTATATGATGTTCAATCCCACTAAATGCTATTATTTCGCCTATCTTTTCATCAATTCTTCTTTTTCTCATACCAAGTATTGCGCCATTAAGATAGATATTTTCTCTGCCGGTTAACTCTTGATGAAACCCTGTACCTACTTCCAAAAGGCTCGCTACTTTTCCTTTTATTTTTATTGTTCCCTCTGTTGGAGTTGTAATCCTGGAAAGTATTTTTAGTAGGGTACTTTTTCCCGCGCCGTTTTTCCCGATAATACCAAGACGATCTCCTTGTTTAATATCAAAACTTATGTCCTTCAATGCCCAAAAGTGATCCTTGTCACCACTGTATTTATTCTCACCAATCTTTGAATGCGGGTCTTCTTTTCCGCGTTTTAGAGCTATCCATGTTTGAATATCCCTGAATAAAACGCCATTGTTAATTACCCCAAGACGGTACATTTTGGAAAGGTGTTCTATTTGGATGGCTTTGTTAGACATTTTTTACACTACATCAATAAAGTTCTGCTCATTCTGACTGAACAAAATCAACCCCGTAATAACCAGAAAAACTGTTATTCCCAAACTGATAAGAATCATATTCATATCTACAGAAGCCACGCCAAAAAACCAAAGCCTGAATAATTCCATTGGAGCGCAAATAGGATTTGCATAAGCTACCCACCTGAAACGCTGCGGAATTTCAGAAAGCGGGTATACCACAGGAGCGGCGTACATAACTAAGTTTATTGCAAATGTTACCAATTGTCTTAAATCCCGGTATTTTGTGGTTAAGGAAGATATTATTATTCCCGCTCCGACGCCAATAGCTGCCAGCCAGATAACAATTAATGGGAATAAAAACGCAAACCATGAAGGATGCACTCGTACCTCCGGTACGCGAGATCCAATATAAAGATGATACACCAAAAATATCATTAACATTGCGAACTGAACTAGAATCCTGATACTGTTGCTGAATATATAATTAATCGGAACTACAAGACGCGGAAAATAAACTTTCCCAAAAACATTTACATTATTTATAAATACATTGGAAGAATCAAGAAAACAGCCCGAGAAAAATGTCCAGAGCATAGCCCCCGAATAATAAAAGAGCGTAAAAGGAATACCGTCTGTTCCTATATTCGCAAGGCGGCCAAAAACAAAGGTATACATTACCGTAGATATAAGGGGGTTGATAATAAACCACAAAGGTCCCAATATGGTCTGTTTATATTGGGTTACAAAATCCCGCTTGACAAAAAGGAA
>Ga0268262_10001841_pt1 | contig 25450 bp, 20 predicted proteins | sample TergutNc150P3_FD_190354 | JGI IMG/M metagenome (GOLD analysis project Ga0268262, IMG submission 190354) | Nasutitermes corniger P3 segment gut microbial community from laboratory colony in Florida, USA - Nc150 P3 (SPAdes) (version 2) | ecosystem: Host-associated > Arthropoda: Insects >... | reverse complement strand
TACTATCAATCAAGGTACGAGAGATAGAGAATTTTTTTACTTCAGATTGGCTAAATTTTTTTCCAGCACCTCAAAATAGGATTTAGCCTGGGCAAAAAATGTGTACTTTTTAAAAAAAAATTATTTTATCAATAAATTCAGAGAAAAATTTTTAATTCTCAATCTTTACAGAACTCCCATCCCGTACCTGCATTAGCCCTGTAATCATCACAGTATCACCTGTTTGCAGACCAGACAATATTTCAATATTGTTATTGGAACGAAAACCCGTTGCAACCGTCCGAGACTGCGCCTTTCCGTCCGAGACAACCCACACCTTTTTACCGCCCATTTCGGGAACAATGGCTTCCGTGGGAATTAAAATCACATTCGAGGCGGTTTCCGTAACCAGCGTCAAGCGGACAAACATACCGCTTTTCAAATCTCCCTTTGCATTGTTGTATCTGCCGCGTACGGTTACGGTGCGGGTGGTGATATCCACCTTTGCATCAACGGCATAGACCTCCGCTTCATAGGTTTTATCGGAAATTTCAGTCTTAAAAAGTATCTTTTTCCCCATCAGAGCGGTGGAGGCGTAACGTTCGGGAATGGAAAATTCCACCTTTAAACTGTGCTGGTCGGACAAACGGCTTATCAAAGTGTTGGGTTGCAGATAACTGCCGATGCTCACATTGCGGAAACCGATAGTCCCGCCAAAGGGGGCTTTGATTTCGGTTTTGGCAATTTTCGTTTTCAGCAATTCGATGTCCGCCAGCAGAATGTTGTAATCGGTTTGTACTTGGTCAAACTCTTCACGGCTCACGGCGTCTTTTCCCAAGAGGACTTTCTGCCGTTCCAAGCGTTCAGACAGCAATTTCAATTGATATTCCGTCCGTTTCAATTGTGCCTGCAAATCAGCATCTTCCACTTTTACAAGTAATTGATTTTTGACAAGCGTCTTTCCCTCTTCAAAAAACACACCGACTACTTTCCCGCTTATTTCGCTCACAATATCTACCTCTTCGTTAGCCAGCAGCGTACCAACGGCTTCAATTCCATTGCTGAATTCCGTCCCGCACACCACAAACACACGGGCTGAAATCGGAGAATTACCGCCTTTTCCCGTTGCGGAGACGTCCATTTTCGCATCTGCGGGTTTGGACAAAAACAGGGCATACACCCCGTAAACTATTACCGCCAACACAGGCAAGCTAATATAAACTATCTTCTTTTTCTTCATTTTTACTACATGATTTGTCGGAAATACAAAGATAGCATTTTGAATTGAAAATCAAGGGGCAGACTTCTTTAATTGGTATTGTTAATTTAGTATAGCAAACATCGTTTTATTTATTTTCTGGATTGCTTCCTGCTTCGTTCCTCGCAGTCGCAATGACGTAACTATCTGTACTACAGCATCATTGCGAGGGGTGAAACGACGAAGCAATCCGGAAAATAACAAAAAACTATACAAAATTAACAATACCTAAATTTCCATTACTGGCTCGCGTATATTCATATTTATTATTTTTCACCCAAGCATTATTTAGCCAAAGATATTCTAACGAAGTTTTCTTTCCATTGACATCATACATATATTCCCATTTTTCCAATGGTATCCAATATCCATTTTTCCAACGATAGATTATTTCCTTCATTATCATAAGAAAAAACATTTTTCCTGCTATTTTCTTCGACAATGCTATCCAAATACTGCGTTTTCGTTTGTGAAAAACCACTCATACCACAAGCGAACACCACCGTTAGCACAAACCCGCATTTGAAATTTAATCTGCCCATTGCTCTTTCATTTTTATAGATTTGTAAAGATACAATTTTTTTCAATTAAAAATGCTATCTTTGCAAATATCCATTAAATTTACAAAAAACATGAAGCGTTATTTTTATTTTTCAGTTTTGCTGTTTTCTACGGCGGTTGTTTGGGGGCAGAATGTGCCGAAACCTTTAAATGCTGAGTTTCTGATAGAGGAAGGTATTAAGTTGCACGACAAGGAGTTATACGATTCGGCACGGAGTTGTTTTCTGCAAATCACGCGGAATGACTCGTTGTACGGAACGGCGTGTTATGAGATTGCGTACGGTTTCTATTTAGAAAAAAACTACGATTCGGCTTTGGTTTACATCAAAAAAGCGGTAAACGATAAGCGGAACAGCGGTCGAGAACAGGCAAGAGTGATGATGGGGACGATTTTCGATGATGCGGGAATGGCGGATTCGGCGCTTGCGTGCTATCAAACATCTTTGAAATTGATGCCCTACAACTCTAAATTGCTGTACGATTTGGGCTGTACCTATTACCGTCTGGACAGTCTGGATTTGGCGGAACAGTATCTTATTCAAGCCATTACAATCAACCCCGCCTATTACAGGGCAACGCTCATGCTGGGACGGCTCAACGAAAAGAAAAACCGCATTGTGGAAGCCATGCTGTGCTATTATATGGCAAGTCTGCTCAATCCGTCTGCAAGCCTTGTCCAGATGGTTGAACTGTATTTGAGCGGGGAAAGCGAAATTGTGCCCTTGCGGAAAGAATACGAGCCGACAAGTCCCTCTTTTGAGAAGATTGCCGATTACGTAAACTCAAAAATCGCCATGACCGCCAAATATAAACCTGTTTTCAAATCGCCGACCGCTTTTGCACGGCAGGGCGATATTCTGTTTAAATACCTCGAATACGACCCCAAAATTGATAATTTTTACATGAATTATTACGTACGGCTTTTCACTTTTATCCGAGATAAAAAATTGACGGAAACAACCATGTATGTTTGTTTTTCTGATTTAAATTTTGAAAATGTGCAGAAATGGTTGAAAACCAATGCTTCCAAAGTGCAAAAATTTTATGGAGTATTGGGAAATGAAGTTTGGCGGTTGGCAGCAAAGGGATTTGTAAACGAAAATAAATATAACGGCATGGCTTACCTTTTCAGCAACGGAACTTTATCGGAATTTGGAAAATACAGCGATGAAAAGAACAAAACAAAAACAGGTTTGTGGCAAACGGTGGGAAAAAACGGTGCAATCGCTTCTACGCTGAACTATCAAAACGGGAAAGCCGAAGGGGAAATGCAAGAGTTTAACCAAGAGGGACAATTGATAACCCGTGCCGCTTTTGTAAATGGTTTAAAATCAGGCGGGATAACGCTCTATCACGATAACGGGCAATTGAAAGCGGACGGTTCTTTTGAAAACGACAAATTACACGGCAAAGTTACGCGTTATTTTTACACGGGACAAAAACGCGGTGAAGAGAATTACAAAAATGATGCAGCAAACGGATTGTTTATTTCTTATTTCAAAAATGGGGTTATTTCAGACAGCATTTCTTATTCCAACGGCAAGCAAAACGGGACATATTGTTCCATGTATGCCAACAATCAACTTTCGACGAAAGGACAGGTTGTCAATGATTTGGCAGATGGAGAAATTATTCGTTACTATCCAGACGGACAAATCAGCAGTCGGGGAAATATGACAAAAAGCAATCAGACAGGGAAATGGATAGATTATTATCCCAACGGGGCAATCAAAACTGTTGCTTTTTATAATGATAAGGGAAATCTGACAGATACCGCCAAAAATTTTGATGCAAACGGGCTGTTGCTCTCAATTCTTATCTATTCGAATAACGGAAAAAATATTCAAAAAACGGTCTATCGTCCCGATGGAACAATTTTGGGAAAAGAGGAAATAAAAAATGAAAATGTAATCAAAATTGAAAACTTTGACAAAGACGGCAAATCTTTTGAGGAGATAAAAATAGAGGTTAGCAACAAGGAAACACCTGTCAAATACCGCAATTGGTTGGGCAATTTTAACCAAGAAGGAACGGTGAAAAACGGAAAATTCGAGGGACGGTGGATTAAATATGGCAGTTTTGGAAATATCGAACAACTTTGTCATTTCAAAAAAGGGGAACTAAACGGCACAGATACTACATTTTTCCCCAATGGAAAAATAAAAGCCGTCGAAAATTTCAAAGAGGGGAAATATGATGGTTATGCCGTTTATTACAACAAAGCGGGGAAAATCACCGCCGAAGGTTATTTTGTAAATGATGTACAGGAGGGTTATTGGTTGTATTACAATGAATTAGGAAACATTATCAACCGATTTTATTTTTCTGAGGGCGAGCCTGACCAATGGCAACAAACCTATCACCCCAACGGAAATTTGAGCAGAGAATTTTATTACAATAATTATATAATGCGGGAGATAATAAACTATGACACAACGGGATACGCCTATGAACATTTGATTATTCCCGACAGTGTCTGCCAAATCGTTGAACATTTTCCAAATGGAAAAACAAAGAGTGAAATACATTATATCGGTGGAATTTCCAACGGATTGGCAACATTTTTTTATGGCAACGGTCAAAAAACATATTCTTATAACATGTTGATGAACAAGATATTCGACACCCTTAAAACCTATGACGAAGCGGGGAAATATATCGGGACAATCGCATATATTGACGGAAAAATCTATGGGAAACGAACTGTCATCAATGCCAATGATAATGAACATATTGAAATGCAATATTTTAATAATCAGACCTTTGATACGGTGAAAACGTATAATGCTGAAAATAAACTAATTCTATCTACTCCACAAATGGAAGATGAAAAACATGGTTGGGCGAGTTATTATGAAGACAACGGCGAATTGGCTTATAAAATATTGTATCACAATGGGATAGCGATTGAATGTTTTTCTCCCAAAAACAGCGAGCATATTCCTGTTGAAAACGGTAAAAAAATAACCACGTATTATGCAAGTGGCGGAAAATCAGCGGAAATAAGTTTTCTAAACGGTTACCGAGACGGCGAATATCGGCGGTATTATGCAAACGGTAAACTGCTTTTGCAAGCCGTTTACGAAACGGGAGAATATAACGGCATCTACCGTGAATATTACAGCAACGGCAATCTGAAAGAAGAAAGCAACTATATCTATGATGATTTGGACGGAACAGTAAAACGCTATCACCCCAACGGCAAACTGAAATCCGAAGAATTTTACGTTTTCGGGAAAAAACACGGGGAACAGAAACAGTATAACCAACAGGGGGGGCTGGTGAAGAAAACGGTGTATTATTATGGGGAAATACAATCAAATTAACAGAAATGAAAATCAGATATATTAATTTACTGTTCGTTTTTTCAATAGGTTTTACCGCCGTGTTTTCGCAACCGAAAAACCCGCTTTCCTATTACACCGAAAAATACCCCTCCAGCGATGCGGTGATGCTCAACACCAAAAGAACCTACACGATACGGGAAAACAAAAACGGTTTGGAAGTCCTGTCCGAAGATGTTCAGGAGGTGTTGATACTTGGAAACAACATTTCGCCCTTTGTGGAAGACGAGGTGTCGTATTCAACATTGGTACCGCTGAAAAAGATTGAGGCATACAGCCTTGTCCCCAACGGGAAATCGTACAAAAAATATCCCGTTGCGAAGTTTACGGACAAATATTCCGATGACAACGCCATTTTTTACCACGATGCGAAAGAGAAAGTTTTTTTATATCCCAATCTGACGCAAGGTGCGGTAACATGCTATAAATCAGTGCATGAACTGAAAGAACCGCGTTTTTTCGGTACGTTTTTCTTTGGAAATTATATGGCGGTGGAAAATGCGGAACTGACGGTAATCTGTCCCAAAAACGTAAAATTCAACTACCGCCTGTTCGGGTACGATACGGCAAAGGTGAAATTGACCGTTACGCAGAAAGGCAGCAATCAAATCTACCACTGGCAGATGAACGAAGTGCCGAAATATTACCGTTCGTCAAGACATGTGGCGGTTCGTTATTTTTTACCGCATATTGTGCTGCATTTGGAATTGCATCAGCCTGCGAAAAAGCCTGTTCAATATTTTTTCCCCGATGTGCAACATTTGTTCAATTGGTATGTCGAGATGGTGAAACCTGCTCAAATGCAGGCAGATACCGCCATGCAAGCCTTGACCGATACGCTGTTTGCCCCGCTGAATTCCGATATTGAAAAGGTGAAAGCCGCCTATTACTGGGTGCAGGACAACATCAAATATATTGCTTTCGAGGAGGCGTACGAGGGCTACATTCCGCGTAATCCCTCCGATGTATTCCGCTGGCGTTACGGCGATTGCAAGGATATGGCGTTTCTGCTTTGTACCCTGCTCAAGCCTTACAATTTACGCGTGATGCCTGCATGGGTGGGGACGCGTTCGTTGCCGTACAAATATTCGGAAATACCGAGCATTTCCGTTGATAATCACGCGATTAACGTTTTTGAAGACCAAGACGGCAAACGCTATTTTTTAGACCCGACTTCAACAGGTTTGAGCATACGTTACCCCTCCGAATTTATACAGGGAAAGCAATGTTTGGTTTACGAAAATGATGAAAAATACAGTGTTTTGGAAATTCCAATTGTGGAAAGCAGTGAAAATAAAGATTATACAACTTTCAATTTAACCTTTTCGGGAGATACCCTTTTGGGAAAAGCAAACTGTTTTATCGGCGGTTATCAGGCACAGTTGAGCGCGGGTGCTATTCAGCGGGCGGGCAGCAAAAAACAGGAAGTTTACGAATATCTGTTTTCGGTGGGCAGCAACAAGTTTAAACTGGACACGGTTTCTGCGGTTGCGATGTCGCGGGACAGCGGATTTAAGGCAAATTACACTTTCAACATCCCCAATTACATCACCTCGACCAAAGAGGAAATTTACGTCAATCTGAATTTGGAAAAGGAATTGGCAAATGCCCGTCTGGAGCAGAAACACATGGCTATCCCCTTGGAACTGGATTATTTACCCGAAAAAGTGTATGCAACGGTTTTTGAAATCCCCGCTGCTTACAAACTGGAACATCTGCCCGAAAATTTTGAAATTGACAATGAAATTTTTTCAGCAGGTTTCATTTATGAACAGAAAGACAATGCGGTACATTTCAGAAAATATTTAATTCAGAAAAAGTTGGTTGTGCCTGTGGAACTGTTTGATTTGTACAATGAAACAGTGGATAAAGTTTGTAAAATGTACAAACAGTGCATTGTTTTGAAGAAAAAATAATTTCTTATTTTCGTTCAAGAGATATTTTACTGTGCAGTAAGCATCTCATTTGTTAAAATCAACCGACATTCGCATATTCCGCCACGATTTCGATATTCTTTAATAATACGAAAATTCCAACCATCTACTTCTTGTATATTTGGAATTATTTTTATCGAATCTTTAAAATATACAAACATAGGTATTGAATCATAAACTTTTTCACAATCTTCAAAACGATAAACAGACCCTACTCCACCTGAGCCACAAATAATTTTTGAAGTATGTTTGCTGATTAATAGAGTATCTTTTGTACCATAAATAGTATCATTACCCTCTAAATACCAAACATTTGCTTTAGGGAGAACTTTGACATCAAAATCCGAATTATTTTGAATAACACGATTATATTCTACTGCTGGGTCGCAGGCTATACCTATTACGGTTAATCCAAAGACTAATATTACCGCAATTATTTTTTTTATATTTGCTATTTTCATACTGATTTGTATTTTAGTTTGTTTCAAAAAATTTCTTTCCTGCTTTTGTTTTTTCAAAAACAAGAAAAAAAATACCTAAACCTATAATTGTACTACACATTATAATTGCACCCATACATTAATTTTTTTTATCGTTACTAATTTTTTTATCGTTTTTTATAAAAAGTAATCCTATGCACATACTTAGAATAACTGCCAAAGAGCCTAAAACATACATCACCCATTTTTACTGAAAACTGCCTAAAAATGAGGCAATTAGCACTGCTGTTGCCACATATTTTGCTATATCCATAAACCATTTACCTATCTCTTTTCTCATCTCTGAATATTATGAGATGCAAAGATACAATTTTTTTTTGAAATAAAACGCATTTTTTGAAATTTTAAAAAAAAAATAATTTTATTTTACACCAACACGGTCAGACTGATATTGCTAACCGTTTCCAGCAAATGAAATTCATCAAAAAGGGCATCAAAGGTTTCGCGTTGTTTTGCCTGTATTTTCAATGTCAGTTGTGCCGTATGCAGTTTGTAGTTACGCTCAATGGACACATCGTAAACGAAAATGTTATGATTTTGAACCGTTTCCAACACCTGATTTACGGGCGGGGCATCTGTTTCAAAATGTATCAGCAATTGCTTGATTTGTCCTGTCAGTGCTTTTCGTTTTTCTATTTTTCCCAGCGCAATGAGGGCGAAAAGCGATATGAACGTTAGAGCAACCGCAGGTAGATACATGCCCGCACCGACCGCCATTCCCATTATCGCCACCACCCAAATGGTGGACGCGGTAGTCAATCCGTGTATGCTGCCTCGGCTTTGTATAATCGCACCTGCACCCAGAAAACCAATGCCTGTGAGTACCTGTGCGGCAATTCGTCCGGGGTCGCCGTTCAAGAAATGCGGGTAACTTTGTGGTATCCAGATGCTTAACAGCATGGCAGCCGTAGAGCCGATGCAGATTAATGAAAAAGTGCGTATGCCTGCACTTTGTCTTCGTGTTTGCCGTTCCGCCCCGATGACCGCTCCCAAGAAAAAACTAATCAACAATTTTAAACTTGCCGACAGCGGCGTAACTTCCATTGTAAGAAGCGATTGATTGATTTCTGAAAAATATTGCTCCATGGTTGTAAAAAGATGCAAAGATAGCATTTTTAAATTAAAAATTGTATCTTTGCAAATCATCAAAAATTAATCACTAACCACTATTAAAATAAATGTTTTCAACAGAATATTCTCTTTGGTTTTTGCCGTTATGCCTTTTGTTGGGGGCGGGATATGCGGCTATTTTGTATGTGCGGACGGATAAACCCGAACTGCCGCTTTGGGTGAAACGGGTTGCGTTTGTTGCCCGCATGTTGGTTGTTTTCCTGTTGGCGTTTCTGTTGCTCAATCCGATTGTGAAACATATCGCCAAAGAGGTTGAGAAACCGATTATTCTGGTAGGAATTGACAATTCGTCTTCGCTGGCGATAGGGAAAAAGAGCGGTTTTTACAAGGGCGATTTCCAAAACGAACTGCAAAATCTGCTCAAAAATTTAGAAAAAGATTATACGGTTGAGGCGTATCTGTTGGGCGATAGCCTGCGGGAAGGCAAACATGCCGATTTTTCGGATAAACAAACAAATCTGTCCGCCTTTTTCGAGCAGGTGGAGGCGGTGTATGCCAACCGCAACGTAGGCGGCATTGTGTTATTGAGCGACGGCATTTTCAATACGGGTAGCGACCCCTATTACATTGCGGGCAACCTCAAACATCCTGTTTATACCGTTGCCATGGGCGATACCGCCGTGCACAAGGATATTTTAATTGCAAAGGTCAATCACAACAAAACGGTGTATCGGGGCAATGCGTTTCCGTTGGAAGTACTTGTTAATGCAAATAAATTCAGCGGAAAATCTACGCAGTTGAAAATTTTTCGGGACAGCACTTTGGTATATGAAAAAGCAATTGCGTTTAAATCAGACAATTACTCCGAATGGGTACGGGTGAATTTTGATGCCGACAAATCGGGTTTGTTGCATTACCGCATTCGGTTAGAGGCGTTGGAGGGGGAAATCACCCAAGACAACAACAGCAAAGATGTATTTGTGGAGGTGATAGACCAGCGGAAAAAAATTGCCATCATTTACAATTCGCCGCATCCAGACGTGGGGGCAATTTCTCGAGCGTTAGAGCAAAACAATGCCTATCAGGTAGATGTTTTTGCGGTGAACAAATTTACGGCAAAACTCAACGATTACGAAATGGCGGTTTTGCATCAGTTGCCCTCTGTGAAAAATCCTGCAATACCTATTATCAACGAAATCAAACAGTTAAACATTCCCGTTTTTTATATTTTGGGACAGCAAACCAATTATGCCGCTTTCAACGGATTGAATGCAGGCGTGCAGATAACCGTCGGCAAGGAAATGACAAACGATGCTTTTGCAGCTTATAATCAGAACTTTGCAAGTTTTTCCATTTCGGCAACCCTGCAACAATTGTTTCCAAATCTTCCGCCTGTGAAAGTCCCTTTTGGGACGTTTAAGGTATCTCCCTCTGCGGCAACGCTTTTGCATCAGAAAATCGGGGCGGTATCGACTTCCTATCCTTTGTTTGTGTGCAATCAGGATGCGACAAGCCGTTCGGTGATATTCTTGGGAGACGGACTGTGGCGGTGGCGGATGTACAACTATCTGTTTGAAAACAAGACCGATGACTTTGACGAGTTGATTTCCAAAACCTTTCAGTTTCTGTCCATCAAAGCCGACCGTAGCCTGTTTCGCGTAAACGGAAAAACGGTTTATGCTGAAAATGAGCCTGTTCGTTTCGATGCGGAACTCTACAACCAAAACTACGAACTGGTGAACGAACCCGAAGTGTTAATGACTATCAGTAAGGACGGGAAAAATTATCCTTTTACCTTTTCCCGCAGTTTCAAATCTTACGAACTCAACATCGGTTCTTTTGCACAAGGTGATTATCAATGGGTTGCGACTACCACTTACAACAATGAAAAACACAGTAAATCAGGACATTTCAGCGTACAGCGAATCAATTTAGAGGCAATTAATCTGGTCGCCGACCATCAATTGATGCACAATTTAGCCGCCCTCAACAACGGAAAATGTTTTCCAGATGACAGTCTGAACAACATTTATAAAACCATTAAAGAGAATGAAAATATAAAATCTGTTGCACATTATAACAAAAAGTTTACTTCACTGTTGGATAATGTGTGGTTGATGTTGCTGATTTTTACGTTCTTGGCTGCGGAGTGGGTGCTGCGGAAGTGGAGTGGGGGGTATTAAGAATTGTTTTGAACAATTTTTGCTATCGTGTTAAAAGAATAGATGTATAACGTACAATTACCTTATCCTCTATATCCGTCAAACGAATGTGGCAGGAATACACTCCTTCGGCGTAATTGCCACCGTCCCAACCTATTAGATAATCCTGCGTTGTGAAAATGAGGTTGCCCCAACGGTCGTAAATAAACATTTCAAACCGTTTCAGCAGTTCCTCCCTGTATATCATGGGTTTAAACACATCATTCAGTCCGTCTCCGTTGGGAGTGAAGGCGTTAGGTGTCCAAATTAACAGGCTGTCGCAATTTTTCAGACTGATTTCCATCTCACCGCTTACCGACATGCAAACATTTGAGACTGTTACACTGTAAATTCCAGCCTTTTCGGCAATATAAACGGGGGAAATCGAGCCGTCCTGCCACAAATACGAGGCATGAGGCGAACTGACATCAAATTCTAAATGAATTCTGTCGTTTTCGCAAAATACCGTATCGCTGCCCAAATCCAGATTTATCGCTTTCAAGTAGGAAATATTTATCGTATCGCTTGCCCCGCTGCACAGATTGGTGATTTTCACCCAATATTGACCGTCATAATAAACGGTGTAGGTGTTGCCTGTGGAAGCGTCTTGCCATTGATAATGAGTTGCTTCGGTATTTTTGGCATCTAATTTCAGACTGTCCAACCAGCAGATTGTTGTGTCGTTGCCCAAATTTATATGCAAAGGATTTGAACTGTAAACGGTTATGGTGAAAATTTGCGGTGTTCCCGAACAACCCTCCGTAGATTTTGGCGTAACTGTAATTTCCACTGTAACAGCGGTATCGCTATAATTAACAGTTGTAAAAGCGGGAATCGTACCCGTTCCGTTTTCGGCGAACAGACCGATTGCCTCGCCCGAATTGCTGGTGATTTCCCATTCCAACGCATCAATATTTGTGCCTGAAAAATCAATTGCAGGACAGGTTTCGCCTGCACAAAAATATTTATTATCGGGCATTGTGATTGAATATGAATAAGTTACAGTCAAATTCAATATAGTAAAATTATCGCAAAACGTTGTGGTTGAAATGGTATCGCGAAATTCAAATGTTCCTTCTGTTTGCAATTCGTTTGCGGGGATATAAAAACCGTGTTTTGCATAAGTATTGTTGGGACAAATTGTATCGTAGAAAATTGCAATATCAGATTGATTTACAGTTAAATAAAGTACAATAATACTATCACAACCGTCTGTGTTCAAAATGGTATCGCGAAATTCAAAATTTCCCGCCGTTTGCAATTGATTTGCGGGAATGTCAAAACCATAATTTGAATACGGATTATTGAGGCAAATTGTATCATAAAATGTCGTTGTATCAATTTGATTTACAGTCAAATAAAGTACAATAATACTATCACAACCGCCTGTGTTCAAAACGGTATCACGAAATTCAAAATTGCCTGCTGTTTGCAATTGATTTGCAGAAATGGTAAAACCGTAATTTGAATACGCATTATTAAAGCAAACGGTATCATATAAAATTGTTGTATCTAAATGATTTACAGTTAAATACAATATGATGATGCTATCACAAGCAGCGGTATTCAAAACCGTATCGCGAAATTCAAAACTGCCTGCTGTTTGCAATTGATTTGCAGGAATTGTAAAACCATGATTTACATACGCATGATGAAGACAAACCGTATCATATAAAATCGTTGTATCAATTTGATTTACAGTTAGATGCAATGCAACAATGCTATCACAGCCTGCGGTATTCAAAATCGTATCGCGAAATTCAAAATTGCCTGCCGTTTGCAATTGATTTGCGGGAATGTCAAAACCGTAATTTGAATACGGATTATTGAGGCAAATTGTATCGTAAAATGTCGTTGTATTGATTTGATTTACAGTTAAATAAAGTACAATAATACTGTCGCAACCGCCTGTATTTAAAACAGTATCGCGAAATTCAAAATTGCCCGCCGTTTGCAATTGATTTGCGGGAATGTCAAAACCGTAATTTGAATACGGATTATTGAGGCAAATTGTATCGTAAAATATCGTTGTATCAATTTGATTTACAGTCAAATAAAGTACAATAATACTATCACAACCGCCTGTGTTCAAAACGGTATCACGAAATTCAAAATTTCCTGCCGTTTGCAATTGATTTGCGGGAATGGTAAAACCGTAATTTGAATACGGATTATTGAGGCAAATTGTATCATAAAATATCGTTGTATCAATTTGGTTTACAGTTAAATACAGTACAATAGTACTATCACAACCTGCCATATTCTGAACGGTATCACGAAATTCCAAATTTCCTGCTGTAATCAATTGATTTGCGGGAATATCAAATCCATAATTTGAATAGGCATGATGCAGACAGGTGGTATCGTAAAATATCGCTATATCCGCGTGTTTTACCGTTAAATGCAAGATAATGAGGCTGTCGCAACCCACAATATTCTGAACGGTATCGCGAAATTCAAAATCTCCCACTGTCGGCAATTGATTTGCAGAAATATCAAAACCATGATTTGAATACGCATGATGAAGACAAACCGTATCATATAATACCGTAGTATCATACTGATTAACAGTTAAATACAAGATTACAAGACTATCACAACCGCCTATATTTAAAGTTGTATCGCGAAATTCAAAATTTCCTGCTGTAATCAATTGATTTGCGGGAATGCTAAAACCATAATTTGAATAGGCATTATTCAAGCAAATAGTATCATATAACATTGTGGTATCCAATCGATTAACCTTTAAATATAAGATAATCAGACTGTCGCAACCGTTTGTATTCAAAACCGTATCGCGAAATTCAAAATTTCCCGCCGTTTGCAACTGATTTGCAGAAATGGCAAAACCATAATTTGAATAGGCATTATTCAGACAAATCGTGTCGTATAACATCGTGGTATCCAATTGATTAACCTTTAAATGCAGCACAATAACACTGTCGCAACCCTCCGTACTCAAAACGGTATCGCGAAATTCAAAATTTCCTGCCGTTTGCAATTGATTTGCGGAAATGGTAAAACCATGATTTGAATAGGCAAAATGCTGGCAAACAGTATCATATAATGCAGCCGTATCTGCCGACTGTATGCTTATCGTAGTTTCCACCGTATCAACGGTTATGTTGTCGAAAGCAAGCACGGTCATTCTTATCTGATAAGTACCGTTTGGCAAAGTTTTATTCCAAGTAATTGAATCTCTTGCATTTACTTCTTCCACACCGTCAATATACCATTTTAAATATCCTGCATGGGGACTTCGGTCTCCATTTATTTCCGCACGAAACGGCAATGAATTTGCACAGATAAACGGAGAGTTAATGTTCTGATAATAAATATTTTTCACATAAAAAGCAATATCAAGCGAACGCATTCCCGCCGATGCCAAATAATAATAACTGACCGCATTGCCGATGCCGTAACCCATCACAATCAATCCGCCCGTTGCATTGGTGAACATATAGGAAATGGCGGGATTGTTGGAAAGCGGCATCATGTAAAAGGACATGCCCGCCGTTGCGTTGTCGTACCACTGTCCGCCGTTCAATGCAACGGAAGCCGCTCCGCCAACGGAAACCCGCGTAAGATTTTTGGTCGCTGTGGGCGTGATAACCATTGCATAATGCGCACTCAGATTGGTAGCGCCATTTGGCATAAAGGGAGCAATCAAAGCCGTATCCACCGACTGTTCGATGGACGGCACCCAGGCTTGGGCAGGGTCGGAATCATCATTGTTTGTAAGGGGACGGTTGTACGTTCCGCCTGTGAGGTAACTGCATACGCCCACAGGTTTATTTGCTTGAAGATAACAGCCGTTGTTGGCAAGCGATATTTCCAATTCCACCCATTGTCCTGCATTTAAATTGTTTAGCGAAGTTTGTCCGCCTGCAACAGATTGAATTACTCCGCCCGTCTGCGTAATATTCGTCCCGTTTTGCGAAGCCACAACGCGAATTCTTTCCCGTTTGCGGACGGTAACAGGGATAAAAAAGTTTTTTCCCCATGTATTTACGGGGGCTAACTGTTGCAACATATTATCAATCGCAGCAGAACCGAGCGGGATGTAAGCACCTCCCGTTGCAGCAATAAATGCAGCGGGTTTGCTGGTCGTGATATGCGTCCCCGTGTTGTCTGATGTGTTTTTACGGTAATAAACACCGCCCGTCCCGAGCGTTGCCGCCAAACTGCCATTGTGAAAAACTTGGGTATTGTTTTGGACTGCCACCACCAAATAATCCGAAGTATAATTACTTGGAGATGCTTGGGTATAATTCATTTGGTAATAATCTGTCCCTAATGCAGTTACGGGCAATACATTTGTTGCATCGCAGGCGGCGTTGCCCGCAGCCGACAAGCAATAAACAGTAACAAGCGTTGAACTTGTGATATGAACGCTGTAATCGGTTGTACCTGTGCTAACACTCTGTATTGCTTGCTTTTGGCTCGAATTCAGGTCGTGGGTAAAAACGCTGTTTGCGGGAATGAAAAAGGGGACAGAGGTTCCCAAATGGGTAAAATAAATACTGCCCATCGCCGCCTGATTGCCGCTGACAACGCGTATCGAAACATCGCCGCCGCCGGAAGTCCTGCCCATAATTCCCAACCAAAAATCTGTACCTCGTGTGTCAATTTGTGCCTGCAACGAAAAACTGCAAAGCAAAAATAATAAAAAGATTATTTTCCGATTTTTTCCCAACATCCGCATTTTCATATAATTATCACTTTCTTTTCCAAAATGCAAAGATAGTATTTTAATTTGAAAATATAAGACCTAAAAATGCAACTTTTCAAAAATTTCAACATGTTTTTAGCGTTTTTTTGAAGTCTTTTTTCAAAAAAACTCTCTTAATTCAAAAATTCTTAATATGCCCTCGCAAACAAAACCCTTTCGTTTGACGGTTTGCCCGTTAAAATACATTTTCCGTCTTCCTGTGGATTGTTGAAAGGAATGCAGCGGATTGTCGCTTTTGTCTTTTCTTTTATCAACTCTTCGGTTTCGGTCGTGCCGTCCCAATGGGCAGATACAAAACCGCCTTTTGTTTCCAAAATATCCACAAATTCTTCCCAAGTATCAGCTTTGCGGGTGTTTTCTTCCCTGAATTTCAATGCCTTTTGATACATATTTTGCTGAATATCTTTCAAAAGTTGCTCAATCGTTTCGACTGCGTTATCCATGCTAACCAATTGTTTTTCAAGTGTATCTCTGCGGCAGAGTTCCATTTGACCGTTTTCCAAATCGCGGGGACCTATCGTGATGCGGACGGGTATTCCTTTCAATTCATATTCGTTAAATTTCCAGCCCGAACGGAAACTGTCCCTATCGTCATATTTCACACTGATATTTTTGTCTTCCAAATCCGCCTTTATCCGATTGGCAACCTCAGAAATTTTTCCCAAGGTTTCCTCATCTTTGTAAACAGGCACGATTACCACCTGCAAAGGTGCAATTTTGGGCGGAAGCACCAGTCCGTTATCGTCCGAATGCGCCATAATCAACGCCCCGATTAGACGGGTGGAAACGCCCCAAGAAGTCGCCCAAACATATTCAAGTTTGTTCTCTTTGCTTAAAAACTTCACATCGAATGCTTTAGCAAAATTCTGTCCGAGAAAGTGCGAAGTTCCTGCCTGCAATGCCTTTCCGTCCTGCATCAGCGCCTCAATGCAATAAGTATCCAGCGCCCCCGCAAAACGTTCATTTTCAGACTTTCTGCCTTTGACAACAGGCATTGCCATGTACTGTTCCGCAAAATCAGCGTACACATTTATCATTTTTTCGGTTTCTTCCAACGCTTCCTCTGCCGTTTCGTGTGCGGTATGTCCCTCCTGCCACAGAAATTCGGCGGTACGGAGAAATAAACGCGTACGCATTTCCCAGCGGACTACATTCGCCCACTGATTGCACAAAATCGGGAGGTCTCGGTACGATTGTATCCAGTTTTTGTACGTATTCCAGATAATCGTTTCCGAAGTGGGACGGACAATCAGTTCTTCCTCCAACTTTGCCTCTTCGTCCACCACGATGCCCTTTCCTGCGGGGTCATTTTTCAGTCTATAATGCGTAACCACAGCGCATTCCTTTGCAAATCCATCTACATGGCTTGCCTCCCGACTGAAAAAAGATTTTGGGATAAACAGCGGGAAATAGGCGTTCACATGCCCCGTCTTTTTGAACATGCTGTTAAGGACTGCCTGCATATTTTCCCACAAACTGTAGCCGTAAGGTTTGATAACCATACAGCCTCTCACGGCAGAATTTTCCGCCAAATCGGCATTCAGTACCAATTCGTTATACCATTGAGAATAATTTACTTCTTTTGATGTTAATTTATTTGCCATTGCTTTTTTTGATGTGCGATTAACTTATTTGCAAAGATAGCATTTTTTTTGTTAAAAACGGCATGCAAAGATATTTTTTATTCTAATCTTGAACGAAAAAAAATTACCCAACCCCACCTTCAATACTAATAGACAACAACTTCTGCGCCTCCGCCGCAAACTCCATCGGCAAACGGGTAAGCACATCTTTTGCGTAACCGTTCACAATCAATCCTACGGCATTTTCTTTGCTGATGCCGCGTTGCTGACAGTAAAAAAGTTGTTCTTCCGATATTTTGGAAGTGGAGGCTTCGTGTTCCAAAATCGCCGACTTGTTTTTGCAGTCAATAAACGGAAAGGTGTGTGCCCCGCATTTATCGCCCAAAAGCAAAGAATCGCATTGAGAATAATTGCGGGCATTCGTGGCTTTGGGACTGATTTTCACCAGTCCGCGATAACTGTTTTGACTTTTCCCCGCCGAAATCCCCTTTGAAATAATCGTGCTTCGCGTGTTTTTGCCCAGATGTATCATTTTTGTACCCGTATCGGCTTGCTGGAAATTGTTGGTTACCGCCACCGAGTAAAATTCGCCCACAGAATTATCGCCTTTCAGCACGCAACTTGGATATTTCCATGTAACGGCAGAGCCTGTTTCAACCTGCGTCCACGATATTTTTGAGCGTTCTCCCTCGCAAAGTCCCCGCTTGGTTACAAAATTGTAAACGCCGCCTTTTCCGTCCTTGTCGCCCGGAAACCAGTTTTGTACGGTAGAATATTTTATTTCGGCATCTTTCATGGCAAAAAGTTCTACAACTGCGGCATGTAATTGATTTTCATCACGTTGCGGCGCAGTGCAACCCTCCATGTAACTGACATAAGCATCGTCTTCGGCAATAATCAACGTCCGTTCAAACTGACCTGTATTTGAGGCATTTATGCGGAAATACGTGGACAAATCCATCGGACAGCGTACGCCTTTGGGAATGTAGCAAAACGAGCCGTCGCTGAAAACCGCGGAATTTAAAGCAGCGAAAAAATTGTCTTCGGCGGGAACGATTTTGCCCAGATATTTCTGTACCAAATCGGGATGATGCTGCACGGCTTCGCCGAAAGAACAAAAAATAATGCCTAATTTGCTCAACTCGTCCTGAAAGGTGGTTTTTACTGATGTAGAGTCAATTACCGCATCTACCGCCACGCCTGAAAGTTGTTTCTGTTCGTCCAGCGAGATGCCCAAACGGTTAAACATATCTACGATTTCGGGGGCAATTTCCTCCGTGTTTTTGATTTCTTTTTTGGGTTTGGGTACGGCAAAATAAATAATTTCATCGTAATTGACTTTGGCATATTCCAGATGCGCCCATGCAGGCTCTTCCATTTTTTGCCATTTTTCAAAGGCTTTCAAGCGGAAATCCAGCAACCATTGCGGTTCTTTTTTGTACGCCGAAATCCTGCGGACAATCGCTTCGTTCAATCCTTTGGGAAAATATTCCGTTTCAATATCGGACACAAAACCGTATTCGTAATCACGGTTGGTTAATTGTTCTATTTGGTTGTTTTCGTTGGAATTTTCCATTGGTAAGCCGTTCTTTTTTACACAAATTTCTCCCCTTTTTCCAACTGCACATCATTGACAAACTGCCGAATTTGCTGTTCGTCCTTTTTCTTGCAGATTAACAGAATGTTATCGCTTTCCGAAACAATATAATCCTGCAATCCCTGTACGACAACCACCTTGTTTTTCGGCGTATTGATAATGCAATTATTTGTATTATAAGTAAATACATCTTTCGTACACAAAACCGCATTGTTGTTTTCGTCTTTTTTAGAATATTCAAACAGAGAACCCCAAGTCCCCAAATCAGACCAGCCGAAATCGGACGAAAGCACATGCACATTCGGTGCTTTTTCCATAATGCCGTAATCGATTGATATAGAACGGCATCGCTCGTAAATGGAAAAAATAGCATCTTTTTCCTGCGGTGTATTCAGTTTGTCGGCACCTTGTCGAAACAGTTCGTCCACATCGGGGAGAAACTGCTCAAAGGCAAGTTCAATAGTGGAAAGTTTCCAAACAAATATCCCCGCATTCCACAGAAAATCACCACTTTCTATAAACTGCTGCGCCAATTCCAATTCGGGTTTTTCGGTAAAAAGTTTCACTTTTGAGATACGCGGTTCGGGTGCATAATGGTTGCGCTCGTCAAACTGTATATAACCGTAACCCGTATCGGGACGCGTAGGCTTAATCCCCAAGGTGAGCAGCCACGGATTTCTTTCCGCACAGGACATCGCCGCCTCAATATGTTTTGCAAACGAATCTTCATTGAGGATAATATGGTCGGAGGGGGCAACAACCACCGTCGCATTGGGATTGCGCTGTTTTATCTTGTAATTCGCATACGCAATGCAGGGTGCGGTATTTCGCCGCATCGGTTCAAGAATAATCTGTTCGTCAGACAGTTGCGGCAATTGTTGCTTTACCAAATCATAATAAATTTCGCTGGTAACGATATACGTATTTTCAACAGGGCAGATTTTGGAAAAACGCTCTACCGTCATCTGTATCAACGATTTACCAGCGCCGAGTATATCAATAAATTGCTTCGGACGGGCAGTCTTGCTCATAGGCCAAAACCGAACGCCAACGCCCCCCGCCATGATTACGCAAAAATTATTTTTATCCATCTCTTTTATATTTTGTTATTGTTAATTGTCTTCTTCTACCACGCTCACCATCATCAACGGATGGCAACGGTATATTCTGTAATCGATTAAACTTCTGCACGATATGTATTTCCGCAAACGTTCTCCCCTGCGGTAATTTTTCCCATTATACGAAAATATTGCATTTCTGGGAACGTCTTTCAACATCATTTCCTGTTCATCGGTAGGTGTGTTGGTGTTGTACTGTCGTAAAATTTCCGTCAAATAAATATCCGTAATATCGCTGTACGCAATTTTTTCAAGATGCTGTTCCAGAGCGGTTTTTATCTTTTTGGGAAATACGCCTAACTCTATAAAACGGGTTAACAAACGTTCAAAATTGCCTTTCCATTCATGTTTGTGTCCTTTGGATTTGTGCTTCACCCATGTATGCGTGTGGGCGATTTCGTGCAGCAAAGTAATCAGAAAAACATAGGGATTTAAATCGGAATTAACTGTAATTGAATGCCTTTCACCTTCTCTGGGTATGCGGTACGTCCCTTGCAGCGTTCTGCGGGGCAGGACGGCTTTCACCCCAATATCATACTCTTCCAGCAAACCCCAAACCTCCGACAGGGCTTTGCGGGGAATGTAATTTCCCAATTCTTCATGCGATAAAAATTCCTCGTTGAGTTGCATAGTCATTAAAATTTATTAAGGAAAAATGCGGACAGTTGCAGCCTCTTTTTCGGGCTGGCTTCCGCGTATGATGGGCGTGAGACTTTGTTTTACAGGCGGATAATCCTATAATCAACATGATAAACAATAAAAACAAACTTCTTCTCTTCATTCAATAGTATTTTCTATATAAACATCTTTTTAGGGAATTTATTGTATAGTAGATGTTAATTTTCATTTTTACACTTCCATTCTGCTTTCCGCTCGCCGATTATCCTTTTCTTTTATCGTTTCGCGTTTATCGTACATTTTTTTTCCTTTTGCGAGGGCGATTTCCAATTTTGCATATCCTTTCTCATTGATAAACAATAGGGTAGGAACAACTGTCGTCCCTCTGTCATTGAGTTTGGACTGAATTTTGCGCAATTCTCGTTTTGTCAGCAAGAGTTTACGGTCTCGTTTGGGTTCGTGGTTGTTGTAACTGCCCGCAAGGTATTCGCTGATGTGTAAGTTATGCACCCACAGTTCGTTATTGACAAATCCGCAATAGGTATCCGAAAAACTTGCCTTGCCTGCACGGATGGATTTTATTTCCGTCCCCGTCAGCACAATGCCCGCTGTGTATTTCGCCAGCAGAAAATATTCAAATTCTGCCTTTCTGTTTCGGATGCTGATTTGTGTATTTGCCTTTTCCTTACGACCCATTAGTTACTTTTTTCCTTAAAATTTTTCAACCCTTCCTGCAAAAACTGAATAAAATGTTCAATATTTTTATCGTGTCCTCTTGGTTTTTCGGTCAATTTATTGCCGTTTGCATCTATCAAAACATACCAAGGTTGTGCGTCCATATCAAACTGTTCCATTTCGAAATGATGGTTTTTCTTTCCCAGATTTTTCAAAACTTTGCCGTCTGCGGTTGTTATCCATTCATTTTCAGGCAGTTTTATAGAATATGCGTCTGCAAACAAAGCAACCATAACGTAATTTTCATTCAAGATTTTCTTTACTTCTTTGTCCGTCCACACATAATATTCCATTTCACGACAATTTGAACAGGAATGCCCCGTAAAATCAATAAATATGGGTTTATTTACCTTTTTTGCATATTCTTTTGCTTCTTCGAGGTCAAAAAATCCGTCAAATCCCGTTGGAAATTCCAATTGATTAGCATATTTCCGATTGGACGGCAATTGATTTGAAGTCTCCGTTTTTGCATTTTCGATAATCAGTCTTTCCATCTCAAAATCCTGTGTCGTCATGGGCGGTATGTAGCCCGAAATGCCTTTCAATGGCGCTCCCCACATGCCTGGAAACATGTAAATTACGAAAGAAAAACTTGCAATGGCTAAAAATAATCGGAAAACGGAAATATGTTTTAAATCGGTATCTCCTTTGAATTTCAATTTTCCTAAAAGATAAAAACCTAACAATGAAAATGTTACAATCCATAATGCCAAAAATATTTCTCTATCCAACAACCGCCAGTTTCCGCTCAAATCGGCGATGGACAGAAATTTCAATCCGAGTGCGATTTCCAAAAAACCGAACACGATTTTCACCGTATTCAACCAACTGCCCGATTTCATTTTTTTCAAGGCTTCGGGAAACATGGCTAAAATGGTGAACGGCAATGCAAATCCCAATGCAAATCCCAACAGCGAAAAGAAAAACACTATGTTTTCGCTTGACCCCGAAGTCGCCCCGATTAATGCCGCCCCCAAAATGGGACCCGTGCAAGAAAAAGAAACCAAAACCGTAGTCAAAGCAATGAAAAATGAGCCCGCATAACCACCCTTATCAGACTGTTTTTCAGACTTATTTATCCATGAGGCAGGAAGCGTAATCTCGAACAAACCGAAAAATGAAAAGGCAAAAAGCATAAAAATAATGAAAAACAACACATTCGGTATCCAATGCGTTGAAAGAATGTACATTGCACCTTTTCCAAATATGATTGTGAGCAACAAACCCAAAACCGCAAACATGAAAACGATAGACCCGCCGAAAAAATAGACCTGTTTCAAACCTTTTTTGCGATTGGTGTTGCCTTTCATAAAAAAGGAAATGGTCATCGGTATCATGGGGAAAACGCAGGGCGTGATTAATGCCAAAAGTCCCGCTCCAAACGAAATCAAAAAGATTAACCATGCCGATTTTTCTTTTTCGTCTTTTGGCTCTTCCGCTTTTGCCGATAAGATTTCTGCGTTATCTTGCTGATTTTCAGATATGGTAACAGGTTCTTCAATTAGCATTGTGTCGGCATTTACCAATTCTACCTGTCCCAACTTTATCCCTTTTATTTCAAAGGAAAAATCTTCTCCCACCTGCACGCATCGTCCCTCGATGCAAGCCTGTGCATCAATTTCGCCTGCTACGGAAAATGGTTTTTCTGTCAGTACCTCAACGGTTTGCGTAAACACAACCACTGAACTTTCAAAATACCTGTCCGTACCGAAATCGTCTGTAAATGTAACCGATTTCGGTTCTGCAACTTTCCCAACCAAACGGTAATTTTTCGTTTTTTCAAAGGTAAAAACCGTTGGTCTGGCAATTCCTTCCGTGCTGTACTGCGAATACAAATGCCAGCCTTTTTCGACTTTGGCGGTAAATTTCAGTTTTACAACATTATCCTTAACATGCTCTGTATCAAACGTCCATTTAACAGGCTGCGACAATTGAGCCGATGCCTTGTATCCGCCGAAAAAAACGGCAAACAAAAGCAACGTTGCTATTTTTCTATTTCTTTTCATTTCTGGTTAAAATTTCTACATATTAATTATAACAGTTGATTAATTTTTGCAACAAGTTCGGGTTTGCGGATAGCACCTACATGTTTATCAACAAGTTCGCCACCTTTGAAAAACAACAAAGTAGGGATATTCCGAATGCCGAAATGCACGGTAACATTCGGATTTGCATCAATATCCACTTTTCCCACAACCACTTTTTCCTCGTATTCGGTTGCAACCTCTTCCACAATGGGGGCAATCATACGGCAAGGTCCGCACCATTCTGCCCAAAAATCAATCACAACAGGTTTGTCGCCTGCAATCAATCCTTCCCAATTACTATCTGTTATTACCATAATTTAATAATTTTTATTTTTTTGTAAATTTATTTCAATAAAACGACCGATGCCTCACCCAAATAGTCGGTATCGGTAAAAATTTGTGCGGTGTATTCGCCCGGAACGGCAGCATCTTTTTCCCGAATTTGCCAAACCATGGTAACGGTTTTCGCTTTCGTTTCGTAATTAACGGTTGTTTTGATACTGTATTGCAGGCGTTTACCGTCATTGAGGAAACTGTAACCGTCTCCCGTTCCCAACGCCAGCACGCGACCGTCCGGCAGGGCAATGCGACAATACAGATTGAGTTCGCCCGCTTCCGTCAGCGGATTTTCGGCAAGGGTGAACGTCACTTTAAACTGCTCAACCTTTCTCGCTTTGGAAACAACCTCGCCTTTTTTCCCGCCAATGCCGTTGATGGAAAAACCGTAGGCTTTCACTTTGGCGGCGGCAGTAACCTTTTCGGTCAGCACTTCTTTTTCTTCCGCCAGCGTTTTTTTCTGAGAATGAAGCATCGTTACTTCCTTTTTAATCTCCTGATTTTCAGCCATTAACTCTTTGTTTACCGTGTACAGGGAGTCTAACAGGTGAACGTACTGTTTGCCTTGGTCTTGCAACAACTCCAGTTTTTTCTTAATTCTTCGATAATCGGCTTGCGAGGCAATCAATTTTTTAATTTCGTCCGCCTGTGCCAAAATCGCACTGTCTTTTTCGGTCAATTGCTCATTCAATTCACCGTACTCCTGTTTAATGGCTTCGTATTCTTTCAGAATAGAATTTAATTCATCCTGTAAATCAGCATGTTGCTGTTGTACAGTTTGAATTTCAACAATCTTTTCCCGCGTGTAAAAGAGGGAAAAACAAATCGCAATCAGGGCAATCAACCCCAATACCACATTTAAGGTCTTATGTCTTTTTACTGCCTTTTCTAATTTATTTACTGTGTCTTCCATAATAATAATCTTCTATTGCTACAACTTACAAAGATACAAAAAAAAAATGACATTTGCAACACTAAAAATGAAAATGTTGGATTTGGTGGTGTTTTTTTTATTTTATATCGTTTTTTATATATAAAAAACTGTTAAATAAAAGAAAAAGAAATTGTACAGACGTTGCACGCAACGTCTGTACAAAGATACATTTTCCATTGTAACCTATTCCGTTACAATCCCGTAGAGACGTGGCATGCCGCGTCTCTACATTTATACCTGTGCAATATTACATGAAAAAGCCCTGTTAAATTTTGAAAACTTAACAGGGCTACAGTTACATTTCATTAAACTTGTACTCAAATAGACTTTTCAGCAATTGATGTTCATTTTTTTGATGTTACCGTTAGTTTACAACGAAACCCGATTGGATTTTCGCTATCTTCTTCTCTTACAAATTTTAACACCGTATTTTCGCCACCCTCGACTATCATACCCTCTTGCGTATATTCTGCAACATTATCTGTAAGTCCTGATATATAATTACCACAACTACATTTAACATAACACATTTTACCGCCTTTTATAGCATTAAAAAAAACATAAATTTCACTTTGTTTTTTGCATTGTTAATTTCATAAGAAAATTTTATGTATCTTTGCAAATCAGACTAAAAGATATAAACGAAAAAGAAAAGTGTCAGAAAATAAAAAGAATTTATACATAGAAACCTACGGCTGTCAAATGAATTTCTCTGACAGTGAGATAGTTGCATCTGTTTTAAAAGATGCGTACTGCGTGATTGACCAAGCGCAAGAGGCAGATTTAATTTTAATCAATACCTGTTCAATCCGCGATAATGCCGAACAGCGCGTGTTGAAACGCCTTTCGGAATTGAACACCTTGAAGAAAAAAAATCCACAATTGCGGATTGGCATGATAGGCTGTATGGCGGAACGCATGA
>Ga0268262_10001840_pt1 | contig 25472 bp, 21 predicted proteins | sample TergutNc150P3_FD_190354 | JGI IMG/M metagenome (GOLD analysis project Ga0268262, IMG submission 190354) | Nasutitermes corniger P3 segment gut microbial community from laboratory colony in Florida, USA - Nc150 P3 (SPAdes) (version 2) | ecosystem: Host-associated > Arthropoda: Insects >... | reverse complement strand
ACAAACTCGTTGTAAATAGACACTATTGCTTTTTCAAAATCTTTTTCGTTAACGCCAACAATGATGTTTATTTCCGATGAGCCTTGGTCTATTATGCGCACATTTATTTTCTCTTTTGCAAGCGCACCAAAAAGCCTCGCAGCGGTCCCAATTTGATTTACCATTCCATGCCCAACGGTTGCAATCAAAGCAACTTTGTCGAAAATCTTTATTTTGTTCGGTTGCATTTTTTGTTCAATTTCTGCGCAAACTTCCGCTTCTACCTTGTGCAAGGTTTTGGAATCAACAACCACGTTCATTGAATCTATGCCGCAGGGAGAGAGTTCATAAGACACTCCGCGTTCTTCTAAAATTGTGAGAACCTTGCGGCCAAAGCCTCTTTCTTTGTTCATCATGCTTTTTTCAATATAGAGCATTGAAAAATCTTTGCGCCCTGCAATTCCGGTTATTATGCTAGAGGTGTTTTCAGGAGTTGGGCCAATTATTGTGCCTTGGTCGCCTGGGCTGTTGGTGTTTTTTATGTTTATGGGAATGTTTTTTGCCCTGCAAGGATGTATGGATTCATCGTGCAGCACGTTTGCTCCGCTGTATGCTAACTCTCTTATTTCACGGTAACTCACATAATTTATGGAATGTGCATTTTGAACAATGCGAGGGTCTGCCATCAATAGCCCAGAGACATCTGTCCAGTTTTCGTAAAGCAGGCAGTTGCAGGCATTGGCCAAAATTCCGCCAGTTATGTCTGAGCCGCCGCGTGTGAATGTTTTTATGTTCCCCAAAGTATCGCTTCCGTAAAAACCAGGCACAACGTAAAGAGGGTCTGTGTCTGAAAGAGCAAAGGCAATGTCTTCGTAGCTTTTTGGTGTTATGCGGTATTGGCTGTCAAATTGTATAAGAGGGTAGGCATCTATGAATTTTGCGCCTAAAAATTCCGACATTATTTTTGCGCACAGATACTCGCCGCGGCTTGCCACAAAATCAGCAGTGATATCGTCTGATTGGTTTAGCAGTTTTTTTTCCAATTCGTCTAATTCTTCTCGTATGGTGGATTGCAGGGAAAGTTCCTGCGTTATTTCCACATAGCGTTCTCTTATTAGCTTCCAGGGACCTGCAAAGTCCAGCCTTTTTTTGGCAAGGTCGTAAGCTGAGTATAGCAAATCGGTTAATTTGGATTCTTTGGAATTTCTTTTTCCGGGTGCAGAAACCACAACAATTTTTCTCTCTGGATTGCCTTCCAAAATGCTTTTTATTTTGCGAAACTGTGCCGCATCTGCCACTGAACTTCCGCCGAACTTGCAAACTACTCGATTAGACATAAATATTCTCCGCTAATGGTTTTGAACGATTTTTGCAAAAAATATAAATTTGCCAGGAGCTGCAAATAGCCCAGGCAATATAAAAGCTAGTATTACCCTTGTGAATCTGTTTTTCCACCAGCGGCTGAGTTTCCATATATCCTCTGCCACGGTTTCCATTTCTGAAACTCTCGGTGGGCAAAAATAGGCTTGAATGAATGCGGTGAAAAGCCCAACTCCAACCAAAGGGGTTAAACCTGTGATGGGGGCAATAAAGAGTGCTGCGATTATCGCAAATGGATGTGCAAGAGCGCAGGTGGCTCCAACGGCAGCAAAAACTCCGGTGCAGAGTACCCAGAGGGTTAGGTAGTCGGCTACTTTGGCGGAGCCTTGTTCAATGCCTATGTAGATTAGAGATGAAATTATTGCTGCTGGTATAATCCAGCCTATTATTTTTGGCCATTTGCTAGAGGGCGGTATTTTTTGCAGGTCTTCTTCAGGTGGAGTTTCCATTCCGCTTTCAATAATGCTTTTAATGCCCTGCAAATGCCCAGCTCCAATTACGGCTAAAACTTTTTTGCCTTCTGCTTTTGCTATTCTGCCTGCCAAAAACTGGTCTCTTTCTGTTATTAAAATTTGCTTTATCTCAGGGAATTCTTTTCCAAAATCTTCCATCATAAGCGAAAGCGTATCTTGTTCCCGCATTTTGCCAAGCTCTTCTTCGCTGACTTTTTCTGTTTCAAAAATTGCAGCAAATAGGGTAGCCAGCAATTTCAATTTACGAAAAAACGGAGTTCCTGCCCAAGCACGGCGCAAGGTAATTTTAACATCTCTATCTGCCAAAACCAAATTTGCACTGCAAGCCTTAGCTTCCTCGGCTGCGGCTTTGAGTTCTGCCCCTGGTTCTACCCCTGTGGATTCCCCCATTTTCTTTTGATAAGAAGCTAGCAGCAAATTCACAATCAGCGAAGCCATTTGCCGTTTTTTAAGCACATTTTTTATGTCCAAATTTTTCCACCTATCTCCCGCTTCAAGTGCTTTAAGCCTATTTTCATCTAACTCAACGCAAACGCAGTCCGGCTTTTCCGAAATAATTGTGTTACGAACCAAATCCACAGATTCTTGCGAAATATGCGCAGTTCCAACCAATATAATTTCACGTTCTGGTGAAATGGTTATGCGGGTGATGTCTTTTGATGCGGTCATTGTGTTGGGGTAATATAGAAATTTTCTATATTACACCTATGCTTTTAAATTTGCAAAAATTCCTCTTTTTGGTTCAGGTACAACCTGCTGCTGATAGCCTTACCGCGTATCAGAAGTTTGCTAAATCCATTATAAATAGAATGAGTAATTTTTCTGTTTGGACAATTATCGCATTTGTCACTCTCATTATACTGTTCGTTTTGCTGATAGTGCTTTATGAAATTTATCGTTCAAACAAAACAAAAGAAGAATTGCGAAAATTGGCATGGAGAAAATTTGATGCCCGTGTGGAACTTTTGAAATTGAGCCAAGGAGCTATAGACCTATTGAGAGGAATAATAGATGAATCTGGCTTGCAAGATCCAAGCACAATAGTAAAATCTGCACATGTATTTGAAAAAACTATTGGATTTTATTATGAGATAAAAAAAATTAAAACTATACCAGATTCAAAGCTTGAAAAAATAAGAGACTTGAGAAGAATGTTAGGCTATATGCCGCTATCTAAAGATATAGCCATTACATCAACAAGGCAGCTTGAGGTAGGCGATAAATGCGCTGTGCAAATTCCTGAAAATGGCCCTGTTACGCACAAAGGGATGTGCCTGATTAATGATATTGACGAGCGTTATTTGTCAATAACTGGTCTTTCTGGGCCTCCTATACCTGTAAGAACCTGGATATTGGTGAATTATGTTAGATCTGGCGATGCAGAATATGTTTTCAGAGCGCAAGTTGTAAAAGAATTAAATGGGAATATTATTTTAAACCATACCAATAAGCTAAACCGCGCCCAGCAAAGAAACTGGGTGCGCATAGATGTTAGTATGCCTGTTGAGGTTACTCAAATAATAGGAAACGGAATAGGCGATATTTTTTCGGGCAAAATAATAGATATGTCGGGTGGTGGCTTTGGTATGGCTCTTCCGGTTAAACTTCAGAAGAGCACGCGGTTATTGTTGCATTTTGAACTGCCAGGGCATGGCACAATAAGCGATTTGCCGGTAAAGGTTGTAAGGGTGGCTGGTAAATACAACAACGACCCTTTGAGAACCGTGCATAGCGTGGCCTTTGATGGCGATGTTCACTTGATTCAGGAACAAATAATACAATATGTTTTTGAAAAACAACGCCAAAGTGCTCAGGCTTTTATGAAGTGACAAACATTGTTTTTACTATATTTACATTGTGCAGTTAGGCAGTATAATTTCAAGGATACGCGGCGATAGTAAAACCGTGGGTGTAGATATTGGGCATCGCTTGGTAAAGGTGGCTGTTGTTGGCCATAAGCAAGGTTCAAAGAGCTATTTGCTTGCTCTGGAACACGAGTCTATTCCAGAGGGAATTATAGTGGATAATGAAATACGCAATGTTCCTGTTTTAATAGATAAAGTTCAGTCTGCGCTCTATAGAGCTATGCCTGGTGGCCTTAGCGGAGATTTTGTTATTTCTGTAAATTGGACATCTGGCGTTTTGTGCGATAGAATTACGGTGAAACCTGTTCCTAAGGTTCCAGAAAACGAGCTTATACTTCAAGCTGCTATGGGCAGAAGCCCCTTTGATGATTCTGGCAATGTTTTGGATTATTCCATTTTAGGCCGTAGAGACGAAGGCATAGAAGCAATGATAGTCGCTGCCAAAAAAGACGGTTTAACTCCTTGGATAAATATATTTCAGGCTTTGAGTTTGAGGCTCTTTGCCATAGATGTTGATGCCTTTGTTTTATCCAATGTGTATTTTGCGTCTAAACCGAGGTCTTCCGATATTGAAGATGATGATGAGGCTGTTTTACTTTTGAATTTGGGCTTTAAAAAATCTTATGCAGCCTTTTTGCGAAATGAACGTTTTAATTCAGGTCGTTCAATAGTCGAGGGTTCAGTTCAAGAATTGCAGGAACAATTATCCCAGTCGCTTGGCATTTCGTTGGATCAATGCGGAGAGCTGCTTATGGGAACCGAGAATAGGTCTGGGATAGATGCGTCTAAAATAAAATCTGCAACAGAAGGTGTTTTTGAAGGATTAGCTACTAAGGTTGACACTGCACTCCGTTATTTCAGCTCTTCTGACAATTATAGAAAACCCACTAAATTAATAGTTGCGGGTGGTGGTTCAAACATAGTCAATTTAATTCCTTTTCTTGCAGACAGGCTTTCAATGGAGGCTGTACGTTTAAATCCGTTTAAATCTGTGCAGGTGGATAAAAAACGCTTCTTTGGAATTAATTTGGATACAGAAGCTGGCATATATACAGTTGCACTCGGTCTTGCTCTGAGGAGATTTTAATGTCAGACTCGCAAAATGAATATCAATTTATGGAAATAAATCTTTTGCCTAGCGAGTATAGGCAAAACAAGTTGAATTTATCTTGGATTTTGGATTCACGAGTTATATGGGGTACTTTTACCCTTATTGTAGTGGCTTTTGTATTGTCTCTTTTATATTATCATGTTATTGAAACCACAAATGAATTGCAAAACACCGTTACTCAAACAAAGCAGGCAATAGAAAGAGAACGTCCATTGTTGGATAAAATAGCAGAACTGGAAAAAAAGCAGAAAGTTATAAAAGAAAAAAGCGATGCTCTGCGTTCAATACAAGTTAGCCGAAAACGCTGGGTTCTTATGTTTGAAGATTTTTCCACCTCGCTCCCGCCAGGCACTTGGATAAGTGGAATAATTCAAGAAGGAGATGTTATGAACCTAACATGTTCAACTTGGCATTTTCCAGACGTTGCGCTTTATATGCTGAAGCTGGAACAAACGCAGAGCGTAACCGAGGTTTCTTTGACAAATATAAATGCTGTTAGACTTAATAATGAAGATTCTTATAATTTTTCTCTTAGAGTGAAATTTAATCCAAATTTGGGTTTAGAAACAGGAGTACGCTAAGGAGTTTATTATTATGGCAGCTGCAAAATTTGACTTTAAAGATAAAAAGAACATATACGTTGTATTTGTTGCCGTTATTTGTTTAGGTTCTATATATATGTTCTATGATTCCATCTGGACAGAATTTCAGGAGAATCAAAAAAGGCTAATAGAAGAGCAAAAAAACGCTCAAATTGAGCTAGACAAAATAAACTCGCAAAGGTCTCGTATCCCAATGCTAGAGGCAGATTTGCAAAAGGCAGAAATTGAATTTGAAAGATTAAAAGAAATGTTCCCAGAAGAAGAAAAAGTTCCGCTTCGCTTGCAAGATTTATATTCGGTTGTTAGGGCTTCGGGTGTGAATATTCAGTTGTTTAAACCAAATGGGCAAGTGGAACAAGAACATTTTGTGGAAAATAAATATTCATTCACTGTTAATGCCGGATATCACATGCTCGGTTATTTGTTTGCAGAAATTGCAAATTTTAATTATCCCACAACCATAGATAATCTCAAATTAAATCGTTTTGGTTCCATAACCCAAGAGATAAAAAAAGCAGAGGAGCATGGCTGGGAACCTGTGACAATGAGTGTTTCTTTTGATTTAACCACATTTACCTCAAGGAAGAAATGATATGATTAAGTGGCTTTTGATAATTATCTTTATAGTTCTTAGCTCTTATGCCGATGAGTCTGAGTCTCTAAAAGGCTTTTCAATTTTGCCACCTCGCATTTCAAAAATTTATGTGCAAAAAAATTCTGAGTGGGAAGAACTTATGATAGTGCTGGATTCTGAACTGCCTAGAAATTTTACTCCAGAATTGACAGATACTACCGTTGCACTATCCATTAGAAATTCGCCAGAACATTCTTCTGTGTTTAAAGCTGGAAATTGTAGTTTTGCAAAAGGTTTGGCTTGGTCGGATGGCAAATTGACCGTGTATTTAAGCCAAGGCAAAAAGCCTGTGGTTATGATTATGAAGAACAGAGTGCTTTTGCAACATCAAACAACTCCAGGCAAATTGGAAAGCTGGTTGGCTCTCCCAACCGAGGTTAAGAAAGCAAATTATTTTTTGCCCAGCTACGAAATACTCGCTTCTGATCCAGCCGATTTTGCCAGCCGTTTGACCAAAAGGCCAGAAGCTACCATTCCTCTTTCGCAAGCCATACAGGTAAAAAGGTCAGATGCTTCTTATGTTGTAGCCGAAGATATAGTTTCTCTTTTTCCTGGACCCTCCGAAAGCAGGCCTTTGGAAGCACTTGAGTTTGGCGACAGGTTAAAGGTTTTAGCAAAGCAGCCGCCTTTTTACAAGGTTCGTTTTCATAATAGAGAGGGCTATGTGTATCAGAGAGATGTTATTCAAGAATCTGAACTTACAACTTCTCAAAAAGACAAACTTCGCCGTTTAAGAAAGGAATCTCCTGGCGGTGTGGATAGCATAGCTGCAAAATTTGGATGGAAAGAAGGAGACAAAATAAGCTACAGTTCTTTTGGTTTTAGAGACCCATTTGTGGAGGTTAAAAGCACAAGCGGCGATGGCATTAACATTGATAATTTAACGCTCGCTGGCATTATTTACGAAAATGAAAAACCTATGGCTCTTCTTTCCGACAACAAAATAATGGGGCAGTCTTATACTCTTTATGAGGGCGATACTGTTAAAAATGGCAAAATACTCAAAATTTCAAGAAATAGCGTGATGTTTTTATTGCAAGAATATGGCGTTAGCAGGCGTTATACAGTGTCTTTGCCCGATAAACACGGGGGTATTCCATGAAAAAAAGTGTTGCGGCAGTTGTTCTGCTGCTAGTTTTCTCCGTATCTTTTGCCGCTATCAAAAACAGTAGCAAAAGGTATGATATGTCTTTTGTGGATGCAGATTTTCAATCTGTTTTCCATTCTATATCCGAGCTTGCGGGTGTGGACATATTGCTTGCGCCCGATGTTGTTGGCAGACTTTCAATGACGGTTACAAAAAAAACCTGGTCTGAAATGATGGACATTATATGCAATATGCACAATTTAATTTGGTTGGTTGAAGGCAATTACATAAACGTTCAGAGAACAGACTCTTATCAAAATAAAATAATAAGGGAATCGGAAAAACGCGAGCAGAGCGATATGGTTGCTCCGCTTGTGAGGCGTAGTTTTCAAATAAGGCACGCTTCGGCAAACGAAATGTCGCGTGTTTTGGAAACGATAAAATCTGCACGTGGTCGCATTTCCGTGGTTGAGCGCAACAATGCCATAATAGTTTACGATACTGAAAGGCGTTTGGGGCAAATGCAAAATACTTTGAATGAATTGGATGTTGAAACTTTGCAGATAGTTATAACCGCAAAATTGGTTGTGGTGGATAGCCGTTTGGCAAATGATTTGGGGGTTGACTGGTCCAATATAACCGTTGGCGGCGATGCCTCAAGGGTTCAAGCAGACTTTTCCAATTTGCCCAAACTAACAAGCGAAGCCGATGCCGTAACCAAATTGACTGTTAAGGCTTTTGACAGGAATATGGAAGCTAAAATTATGAATATTTTGAGCGATTCTCGTTCCGAAATTTTGGCAAGCCCGCAAATTTCAACCCTTGACCACACCGAAGCTCAAATTTTCATGGGTAGCCAAATTTCCATAAGACAAATAGACAATAGCGGCAATTCAGCTATTCAGATGGTGGAAAGCGGCATAAAATTAACGGTAACTCCACACGTTGCTGGCGATAACAGAATTTTGCTTGAGCTTCATCCAGAAAACAACAGCTATGGACTTGACCAAGGGCAAGTTGTGATAAACAAGCAAGAGGCTCAAACAAAAGTTGTGGTTTCTGATGGAGAGACAGTTGTGATAGGTGGTTTAACGAAAAACGAGGAAATAGAAGCGGAAACTGGAATTCCAATATTAAAAGATATTCCTGTTTTGGGACATTTGTTCAAGCATACTAGAAAAGAAGTGAGTAAAAAAGATTTAATTATATTTGTGACTCCGCGTATAATGCGAAACTATTTATCCGATTCTCCTATGGCTTCGGGAAAACATAGAAAAGCAAAAAATGCGGAAGAATACACTGAAGATGACGAATGATATCAGGAGTAATTTATTTAATTTTGCCGTTTTTGACGGCCTTGCCAACGGTAATCTCCTTTGTTAAATGGAGAGAATCTTCATTTAAAGGGCAAAGGTCTTTGTTGGAGTTTCTCGGTTTTTTTGCTTTTTTCTCCCTTAATTCTTTTTTTGTGTATGGAAATTCAAACTCTTATGAAATTTTCAGCTATATATTCAAAATAGTGGATCCTTTCTTTTTGCTGTTTTTAGTTCAAAGAGATTTATCTTATTCAATGAATAAAAAAAGCCAAAGAAGGCTTTTGGTTTTGATGTTGGAGAATATGTTTTTACAGATTGTTGTGCACGATTTTTTGAAAACTGTTTATATTTATGAGCTTTTGAATTTATTTACCCAATTATTTTCTGTTTATGTTGTGATTAGCATTGGCAAAGAATATTATTTTTCTGCCTATATACCAAAAGTATCTAGGTATTTGCTGATAGTATCTGTGATACCTTGTCTTTTGTTTGAAACTTATTTTTTCAGATTTACTTTTATTTCTTTTATTTTTTATGTGTGCTTGGAGAACAGGCGTAGCGAACTTTTTAGCTCAGAAAAAACTATAGAGAATTTTATTATTGAGCAGGGTAGATTCAGAAATATGATGAATGAAATTTCCAATTCAATTAAGGATTTTTCAGATAAGAAAGAGGCGGCAGAATCTTATTTAGATAGCTTATGCCGTTTTTTGTCTGCCAAGGGTGCTGCTATTTATGAATGGGATGTCAATAGAAAATATTTTTTCTGCGTGGCTGTTTCGGGGCTTTATTTTCCTCCTGGCATAGGTAGCGAAAAATTATTCACAAGAGCCGATTTATTGCTTGAAATGGCTTATAGGCATCATATAAAGGATGAAAGGTCTTTAATTTGGAAATGTGGGCATAATAGTTCTGGTGGTGTGCTTTTAAGCCATTCTACAGATAATATGGAAGCCATACTTGGGAATTTGTCTCAAGAGGTTCATTCAATTATACTTGTCCCGCTTATGCAAGAAGCAGATCTTCTTGGAGTTCTTGTTTTGGAAAACAAAATTGGGCTTGATTACCTCACTGAAGCAGATTTTAATATGGCTAGAAGTTTTGCCAATTTTGCCGCCATAATTTTGAATACCAGCCGAGTGACAATGCAGAAACACGAAAATTTGAGAATGTCAACAGAACTTAGTTCTGGAAATTTGCTTCAGAATTCTCTATTTTTGAAAAACGTTCCTAAAGTGGTTGGAATGGATGTTTCGTTTTTTATGTCGCCAGCAAAGGAGATTGGTGGCGATTATTATGATTTTTTTGAAAAAAGCAATAAGTTTGCGCTAACCATAGCCGATGTTAGCGGAAAGGGTGTTTCTGCTGGTCTTATAGTTGCAATTATGCAAACATATTTGCAAAATCAATATAAAAAAGAAGATGATTTGAAAAAACTCATAGTTAGTTTGAATAAATATTTATCCACTAAAATAACCACGGGAATGTTTTTTGCAACACTCTTGTTTTTTGAATGGGATCCCAAGCAAAAAAAGTTGTGCTACGTGAGCTGTGGGCACGAACATATTTTGCATTTTCACGCAAAAACCAAAAAAATTGAGTGTATTCGCTCTGGAGGGCTTGCCCTTATGATGGATGCCGATATAGACCCCTACATAACGAACACTGAGCTTGTTGTTGAAAAAGGGGATTCTGTGATTTTATATACCGATGGCATAACAGAAACCTTTAATCCAGAAAAAGAAATTTTTGGACTTGAAAGGCTTGTGGATTTTTTTAGGAAAAGCCCCATAAACAAAAATTCAATAGAAAAACTACTGCCGCAAACCCTTGAAAAATGGCGTGGAAATCCAAACCAAACAGATGACATAACTTGTATGCTTATGCAGTTTTAGTAAAATTTTCTATATTCAAACCTCTGGAGGATTTGATGACCGACAAACTAACAAAACATTTAATAGCAGGCTTTGCAGCCTTAATAGCTTTAATAACCTATTTTATAACAGTAGCTCCTACCGTTAGCTTTTGGGATTGTGGAGAATTTATAGCCAGTGCTTACACTTTGGGCATACCGCACCCACCAGGAAGGCCATTTTTCATTTTATTTGTGCGCGCAATAATGGTATGCTTGCCAATGGTAGAAGAAATAGCCAAAAGAGCAAATTATATATCGGCTTTTGCTTCGGCTGCCGCGGTTTATGTAACTGCGATTTTTGTTTGGGATTTGCTCACAAGGCTAACCAAAAATGCTTCAAAACCTGTTTTTGCGGCAGCTTCTCTCTCCGCTGGCCTGCTTTTGATGTTTTCCGATACTTTTTGGTTTAACGCGGTAGAAGCCGAGGTATATAACCTCATAATGCTTGTGATGCTTTTGATTTCTTATTTAGGTTTGCACTATTTGGATTGCAAAGACGAAAAACGTGGATTCCAATATTTACTGCTTATATGTTATCTAGCTTTTTTGGGTATAGGCTTTCATCTTTTTGCAATGCTTGTTGTGCCAGCTGTATTTGTTTTGGTTTTGCTCGCAGGCGGAAATCCGCTCAAAGACCTTGTTAGGCGCTGGCCTCTTTGGGTATCTGGCACTTTGCTTTGCTCTGTTGTATATGCAATTTCCAACTTCCTCACTTGGTCTCTGATTCTTTTGATGGTTCTTTTAGTGGCTTGGTTTATCACCAAAAAAAGCCCTATACACAAAGAGATATCCCTTTCCCTCGCTTTAACCATTATGGCTCTTATAGGTTTTAGCGCACATCTCTATATTCCAATTCGCTCTTCACTAAATCCAACAATAGACGAAAATGATCCGGAAATAAGCATTAGGGATAACGATGGCAAATTGCAAATAAAAAATTTATTTCCATATAGAGATAATAAAAGCTGGCAAGCTTTTTATGATTATTTGGAGCGCAAGCAATATGGCTCCGAAAGCATGATATCTAGGTCTTTTTATAGACGTTCTCAACCTGAGAATCAGTTTTTGGTGTTTCCGCACATGGGTTATGGAGGCTATCAAATAGCGCAATACACTCCGTTTAAGCCCGGAGAAGTGAACTATTACCGTGGCGGCATTTATTCAATAGACCAAGATGTAAATCCTCCCGTTGTTCGCGGTTCCATAGAATTTCCCACTCTAATGATGAGCATAGGCGAAAACAAAGCTTTTCAGGCTTTTATATTTTTGATAATTAACGGCCTGTTGCTGTGGACTGTGGTTATAGCTTTCAGGGCAAATAAAAATATTGGAATATATTTAGCTTTGCTATATGGATTTTGCTCCTTTGGTCTTTTGTGGTATTTGAATTTTGCAGACGGTACCAAACCTGAACGCCGCGACCACGATGTGTGGATGAAGGAAATGCAGTCTTATGTAAATGAACTTTCCAGTCGTGGGATTGCTAAAGTAAATAATGTTCCCAATCCAAACGAACTTTTAAACGCGTGGCGCAAAATAAACCGCGATTATGCAAAGGGCGAAAAAAATAGCTCGGCAAGGCAAAGCTCGGCTTGGCAAAATTGGGAAAAAATACAAGCGATGTTTGAAAGCATGGGTGTGCAAAAGCCATCGCTCCCAGACCCTGTGCATCTAGAGGTTAGGAACAGGGATTATTTTTACACACCGGCTTTTGTGTTTATGTCTTTGCTTTACGGGCTTGGCATAGGATTTTTGCTGCTCAACGTTCAGCAAAGAAAATTGAAGTTATTAATGCCAAGCAGCATAGCCATAGCCCTGCTTTGCGGAGCGGTTCCGCTTTTTGCTAATTACAAGGAGCATAATAGGGGAAATCTTTGGGTACCCTGGGACTATGCCTATAACCTACTCATGAGCTGCGAACCAAATGCCATACTTTTCACAAATGGCGATAACGACACATTCCCTCTTTGGTTTGCCCAAGAGGTTGCGGGCATAAGAAAAGATGTTAGAGTTGTTAATTTGAGCCTTGGCAACACCGACTGGTATATAAAACAAATGCTAGACAACGAGCCTATTTTAAAACTCAGCTACGATAGAGTGAGCATAGACAGGGAAATGGTGCTTTCGGAACAAAACTATGAACAACCTTCGCAAAGAATAGAATACTGGGTTAAAAAAGCAGAGCAGGCAATACCAATACTCACAAGGCAAATAGAAATCCTAGAAGCAAAGTTGGATTCTGGAGAAGGAGGCAAAATTGCAGAAGACCTTTTCAAACGCAAACTATGGCTTCAAACATACACTGCGTTAAAAGAATGGGGCGAGCCGCGCAAATATGGTATTATGCAAACGCAATATAAATTAGTGGTTGATTTAACTATGAACAATCCAGACAAACCAATACACGTTTCAACGACAGTGGGGCTTTCCAATGCCATTGGCTTGGATAAATATATGGTTCAAAAAGGAATGATTTGGGATTTAACAAAAGGGGATCTAACTCCTAGCAGAGATAGTATAGATGTAGATAGAACGGCTTATCTAGTTGATAGCGTATTTAAGTATAGAGGTCTTGGCGATGGAACAACCTTTATAAATAACGAAACGGAGCAGTTGTTGTTCAACTACAATTCAATATATATTCGCCTTGCAATGTCGCAAAGAGATGAAAAGAGTATTCCTTATTTGGATATGGGCATAAAGCAGTTTCCAAGCGAATGGCGCAATTACGCAGTTGCTTCTGAGCTGTTGCTTGTGGCTGGTAAAAATGACCTTGCCAAAGAATATTTAGAAAAGGGTGTGAAAGCGGTTGGGGCAGGCGAGGGTGCTAGGCATTTGCAGCAACAATTGGAGATGCTGAAAAGTAGAGAATAAAGGCGAATGGATTTAAGCATTATTATTCCAGTAAAAGACGAAGCAGAGAGCCTCACAGAATTGCTTGACGAAATTAAGTCCGTTGTTTTGCCTGCCGTGCAAAATATTGAGGTTATTGTAATAGACGATGGCTCAAGGGATAATTCTTGGGAAGTTTTGCAAAGTTTATTAAAAGAATATGATTTTTTAAAATCGGTTCGTTTTCAATACAACTGCGGAAAAGCAGCGGCTCTTTCGCTTGGTTTTCAGCTTGCAAGCGGCAAGTATATTGCCACAATGGATGGCGATTTGCAGGATAATCCAGCCGAAGTACCAGAAATGCTTAAAATGCTGGAAAGTGGTTCAGATTTGGTTAGCGGCTGGAAAAAGAAAAGGTATGACCCTTGGCACAAAACAATTCCGAGCAAGCTCTTTAATTTAACGGTTTCAATTGTTTGCGGGCAGCGTTTGCACGATTTTAATTGCGGATTAAAGGTATATAAGTCCGAGGTTGCAAAGAGCGTTCAATTATACGGGGATTTTCATCGCTTTATACCCCTTATGGCTTCTTGGAACGGGTTTAAGATTGCAGAAAAGATAGTTGAACACAGAGCAAGGAAGCATGGAATTTCCAAATACGGGGTTTCTAGGCTTGTGTCTGGTTTTTTAGATTTGCTCACGTTGATGTTTTTGCGCAAATTTGTGGTTAAGCCCCTGCATTTTTTTGGGATGATAGGTTTGCTTCTTTGCCTTGTTGCCACAGGTGTTTTTGGTTATTTTGGTTTTGAATGGGTGTTAACGGGTTCGCTTAGAGTTCGTCCCTTGCTTGTTTTGGCTGGTTTTGCTTTTGTTTCGGGTATTCAGTTCATATCCCTTGGGCTTTTGGGTGAGATGCTAAATTCAAAACTGCAAAACAAGAATTATCCCATTGCAGCCGCCACTTTTACTATATTACCTCAAAAGAATTTTTTTTAACGGAGACAAAATATGTCAAAACTTTTTATTGAAGACCTTAGCTTGCAGGGTAAGCGTGCTTTTATTCGCGTGGATTTTAACGTTCCGCAAGATAAAACCACTGGCGAAATTACAAATACAAAACGCATAGAGGCTGCGCTTCCAACCATACGCTATGCACTTGAAAAAGGTGCTTCTGTTGTTTTAGCCTCGCACCTAGGCAGGCCAGATGGCAAGGCTGTTGCCAAATACAGCTTAAAGCCAGTTGCTGCAAAATTGCAAGAGTTGTTGGGCAAGCCGGTTAAATTTCTGAATGATTGCGTGGGCGAAGCCGTTGAAAAAGAGTGTGCAGCTGCAAAGCCAGGCGATGTTATATTGCTTGAAAACCTTCGTTTTCATTTAGAAGAAGAGGGCAAGGCAAAAATCAAAAAAGCAGATGGCACAGAAGAAAAAATCAAGGCAGAGCCAGAAAAAATAAAGGCTTTCAGGGCATCTATTGCAAAACTCGGCAATATTTACATAAACGATGCTTTTGGCACAGCTCACCGCGCCCATTCCTCAATGCTTGGCGAAGGCTATGCTGAGAGAGCAAGCGGCTACCTTATGAAAAAAGAACTAGACGCCTTCTCTGCGGTGCTAGATAACCCAAAACGCCCCTTGCTCGCTATTTTGGGCGGCGCAAAGGTCGCAGACAAAATTCAGTTGATTAACAACCTTTTGGATAAAGCCGATAAAATCATAATTGGCGGTGGCATGGCCTTCACATTCAAAAAAGTTATCAACAACCTTGCTATAGGGGCTTCTCTATTTGATGAGGAAGGTGCAAAAATTGTTCCCGAACTAATTGAAAAAGCAAAAAAGAATGGCAAAGAAATTATATTGCCTGTGGATTATGTTATAGGAGACAAATTCGCAGCAGATGCAGCAGTGAAAGCCGCAGACGATAGCACTGGAATTCCAGACGGTTGGATGGGCTTGGATGTTGGTCCAAAATCTTCGGAGCTTTTTGTGAAGGCAATTTTGGATTCCAAAACCATTGTTTGGAACGGGCCTGCTGGAGTGTTTGAATTTCCTGCTTTTGAAAAAGCCACCAAAGAAATGGCAGATGCCATTGTGAAAGCCACTCAAGGCGGCGCAATAACCGTTATAGGTGGCGGCGACACAGCAACAGCTGCAAAAAAATATGGAGCAGACAAAAAAGTTACCCACACATCCACAGGCGGCGGCGCATCGCTTGAGTTTTTGGAAGGCAAAGAACTTCCGGGGGTAGCAGCACTTACGGATAAGTAGATTATGTTAAAGAAAGAAGATCGTATTTTAATTCGCACTTCGCTTACAGAATACAGAAATCTCCTTTTCAAGGCTTTTAAAGGCACTGAAAAGGAGAAGCAGCAAATAGCAAGGGTAAACCGCTTATTGCAAAACTGGAAAGCAACCTAAGAGGGATTTATGCAAAGAAATTATGCAAGCAAGCGGGGTATTTTAGTTAGCACCACGCCTTATGATACCCGTATAGCAGTTTTAGATGATGGAGTTTTAACAGATTTGTTGGTTGAAAACAGCACTTCTACTCATACTCTAGGCAACATATACAAAGGAGTTGTGCAAAGGGTGGTACCTGCACTTCAAGCCGCATTTGTGGAAATTGGTTTGGAAAAAGCTGGATTTTTGCACATAAACGATGCAATAGACCGTGATATGCTGCTACGCAAGGAATATGGCGAAGACGATTCGCAGCCAAATGCCATTCACGGTGGCATTGAAAAAATGGTGAAGCCAGGCGATGTGATTATGGTGCAGGTGATTAAAGAACCCATAAACACCAAGGGTGCAAGGCTCACGATGCATCTGAGTTTTGCAGAGCGTTTTTTGGTTTGTATGCCAAACTCAAGTTTCATTGGCATATCAAAAAAAGAAAGGGATTTTACCAAGCGTAAAATTTTCAAACAGTTGGTTAGCAGGCACAAAGCACCAGATGTTGGCTATATTGTTAGAACTCAAGCTCTTTTGGAATCTGAGAATGAAATTGTTAAGCAAATGCGCAAACTAGAAGAAAAATGGGAAATAACAAAAAATAATTTTAATGAATATCCAGCAGAAACTTGCATTTATCAAGAATCAAATTCAGTTGAGCAGTCTATAAGGGAATATTTTAACGAGCAAACCGAATATGTGTATGTTGACGATGAAAAGGAATATCAGAATATTCGCGAGTATTTGGGTGCTGCAAATTCTGAGAATTTACAAAAAATAAAATTGTGGAGAGGCTCCGAAAGTCTTTTTGAATCTTTTGGAATAGAGGATGATTACGAAAAATCCCTTTCAACAAAGGTTTATTTGCCACGCGGCGCATATTTGATTATTGAGCAAACAGAAGCCTTGATGTCTATAGATGTGAATACCGGTTCTAGGGTACACGGCAGCGACCAAAATAGGGTGTTTTTGGAAACAAATTTAGATGCCGCAAGGGAAATTGCAAAGCAGCTCCGTTTGCGCGATGTTGGCGGTTTGGTGATTATTGACTTTATAGATATGGAAACGGAAGAAGATAAAAACGCCGTTGTTGACGAGTTTAGAAAAGCGATTCGCTTTGATAGAACCCCACTCAATTTCTCTGCAATTTCTCAGTTTGGCTTAATGGAAGTTAGCCGCCGCAGAGTTCGCACCAATTTGGCAAGCGAAAAGCACAGCGATTGCCCAATGTGCGGAGGCACTGGTACGGTGTTTAGCAAGGAAGCCACTCTTTCTTTAATAGACCGTTATCTTGCAAGAATTGCAAAAAAGAGCAAAATGAAAAGAGTTCAATTAGTGGTATCAGAGCCGCTTTCAAAAATTTTTAGCGATGACTATGGGCGTATGTTCCACTATTTGGAACACAAACACTCGCTGAATATTGAAATTTTGGAGGCAGAAGAATATGCTTCACACCAATTCTCATTCATAAATCCAGACACAGGCGAAGACATAACAGAAAAATATGCCTTTAACTCATGAACGCAAACGAAATAGCTTGGGTAAGCGGTTGGGCAAGTGATATTTCAATTTGGGAAAACCGCATTTATGAACGTTTCCCAAATTTCAGTCACCGTTTTGTGGATTATTTTGATTTGCTACCAAATCCAGATGAATTTTGGGATAATAACCGAGGAATAGGGGAGGCGGGTTTAGTTGTGGGCTGGAGCATGGGAACCCTTGCTATATTGAGGAATTTGCATAAAATAAGAAAGGAGCAAAAGCTGGTTTTGGTTTGCCCAATCGCGGATTTCTGTGCAAAAGGCTGCTGGCAATCATCAGCCCTCAGAGCCACAAAGCAGGGGATTTTGCAAAACACAGAGCAAACATTAATGTCTTTTTCTACCTTGATGGGGAATATGGAGAAAGCAGATAGGGAAAAATGGGTGGAAAACGCTATGCGTTATTCTCCAAATCAACTAGCCGAAGGGCTTGATTATTTAATGCAAAAAGCGAATATTTCTGAACTTGGTTCAAATGTAAAACTCATTTTCGGGGAACAAGACAAGGTTGTGCCGCTCGCTCAGAAAGAATTGTTTTCTGATTTTTGCCATAAAGAAACCATCGTTGTTTGCGATGGATTGGGGCATTGGTTGCCTGATTATTTTGAGAGAATTTTTCTATCTTCTCCCACGGAGGCAACAATAAAATGAACCGAAAGCCGTTTTTTTATGACATCACTTTGCGAGATGCCAATCAGGCACTTGTTAAACCTTGGAATAAAGAAGAAAAAGAGGTGGTGTTCAAACAGTTGCTTAAATTAGGTGTTCAAGCGGTTGAGGTTGGTTTTCCAATTGCGAGCGAAATGGATTTTGAGTCTTGCCAGAGTTTGGCGAGGATAGCGCCGGAAAATGTGGTTATCTCTGCCTTGGCAAGGGCAAAAAATACAGATATTCAAAAGGCTTGGGATGCAATCAAAGATGCACCCAAACCGCGCATACACGTGTTTTTGGCTATGAGTCCGCTCAGTATGGAAAATGTTTTGCAACTGGAGCCAACTGTGGTTAGGGAACAAGCCATAGAAGCCGTTGTTTTTGCAAAATCTTTGGTTGGCAAAAAGGGCGATGTTGAATTTAGCCCCGAACATTTTGGAGATTGCGTTGAAAATTTTGATTTTGTGCTTGAATCTCTTAAACAAATAGTAAAAGCTGGTGCAACCACAATTAACTTGCCAAATACGGTGGAACGCTACCGCCCTATGATTTATGTGGATATGGTTCGTAAGGTTGCAGAAGCCTTGCCAAAAGACATAACCATTTCCGTACATTGCCACAACGATTTGGGAATGGCAACAGCCGCTACAGTTGAGAGTTATTTTGCGGGCGCAGCTCAAATGGAATGTGCTTTGAATGGACTTGGGGAACGCTCTGGAAATACAAATATGTATGAGGTTGCCGTTGCTCTGCACAACAGCGGAGTTGAAATGGATTTGCATTTGGAAGAAATTTATGAAACCGCTTTGCTGACTAGCAAGTGGGCGCAAGTGCCCATTTACGCAAAAGCACCGCTTGTTGGCATAGACGTGATAGCTCACAGAAGCGGAATTCACCAAGACGGAGCGGCAAAAACCAAAAATATGAAAAAGGGAGCTTACCGCCCCATAGATTATTCGCTCATAGGCAGAAACGAAAATGATATTTTGGCATTCACAAGCCAAAGCGGAAAAACCGCAGTTTATGAAATTTTGAGCCATAACGGCTATCCCGTTGAATTGGAAGAAGCCGCAGAGTTGCAACCTGTGCTAAAAGAAATCAGCGAGAAAGAAGGAGAGCTTTCTCATTCCAGAATTTTAGAGGTGTTCAGGGAAAAATGCTGCAACTTAAACGGCAGATTGATTTTCCGCAGCATAGATGTTGTGCCAGAAGAAAACCGTTTTGTGTTCAGATTCCAAAAAGACGGTGTTCAAATGGAAGAATCAATATCGGCAGAAGGTCCCATAGAAGCGGCATTGCTCCTTTCCAGAAAAGTTGGCTTGCCTGTGGAATTGAACAGTTATAAGCAAAGCGTGGTTAGCGATGCAGATAAACTGTGGGCGGGCAGGGCACTCTCTGAAATTTCTCTTTCTGCAAATGGGAAAACAGTTATTGGCAGAGGCATTTCTAGCGATACGCTGGTTGCAAATATGAGAGCGGTTTTTGGGGGGTTGAACAAACTCTACAGGTGATTATGCTCAAATACCTCTTTTGCCTGTTATTATTGTTATGCGTTTTTGCAAACGGCGCAGAAAGCCCAAAATTCATATATAAAAAGGGGAGTGCTTTTGAGGCTTTTGATTTGCAGCAGGGCAACTTATATTTTCACAAAGACAGCGATAATTTGCGTTTGATAGTTAATGGGAAAAATATAAGAATGGCATATAAAAGCGAAGATAAGGAGAAAATGCCATTTCCAAAAAATTTTAGGATAAAGACTTTCCAAGAAAAAGCCGAGATAGTTAAAACCTACAGGGATTTTTTTAGAAGCGAATTTGCACTCATGCTTCAAGCCTTTGTATATACAACCCCAGAGCTTTTTGACTGGGACATTGAAAAATTCAAAACTATGCAAAATTCTTTTTTGATTTCCGAGAAAGAACTGGATGAAATTTTTTCCCGCGGAACTCCACCAAAATTATACACAGTAGCAAAATTCAAATGCAAGACTGGCGAAAACGTTGTTTTTGAGAGCGATGCAAATGGAAATTTCTTTATGGAAGTAGAGTGAGGCTTTTTTCAAAAACAATCACTTTTCTGTGTTTCAAATGCCGACACAGCTCATTTCCATAGATTTAGCCGTTTTTGCAACCCTGCCAATTATGGAAAATTATTTTGTGACATATTCGTAATTTTTACTACATTCACGTATAAGATGACTAACTTATTATGGACAATATTACTCCTTATCGGACTGGTTAACGCACAACCCATAACATACACATACAAATACGCCTTGGAAACTCCGGTGAATATCAGGTCTGGCAAGGGGACTAATTATGAAATTATTGGAAAAATGACAGAGGATGAGCGTTTTGAAATGGATGCTTCCTGCAAATCGGGTTGGTGCAAGGCAAGAGCAAGAGGCATTGAGGGATGGGTGCATATTTCACAGGCAAAACCAAAACCGACAAAAGAAATAACTCAAAGCGAAAGCGAAGGCAAAGGCAAAGGCGAAGGCGAAGGCGAAGGCGAAGAAGATGCAGAATGGTGGGTTATACTCTTAACAATATTGATAACAATACTTGGAATATATGGAATATGGAAATTCATAAAATTTTTATGGCGTAAGGTATTATTTTTTACAAAATCAGTTTCTGAGCTAGTACCACCGCCACCACAACCAGCTCCTGCACCGCCGCCACCACAACCAGCTCCTACACCACCGCCGCCGCCAAAGCCACAACCAATTCCTACGCCAGAGCAAAGTAATCCTCCTGTTCAAGTATATGAGGCTAAATTTGTTGAGTTATTAAGAAAAATCTTGCAAGAAAGAGGACCCGGCATTTTTGACGATGCAGGAACTTTCCGTGCTATTTTTTTGGACTATGGGAAAAATGAACATCAACGTGAAATAAAATTGTTGGTAAAGGTTTTAGAAAAGAAAATCCCAAAAAGATTGCTAGAAGGTGAAATTAGCAACAGAAAAAGAGATAAAGCAATGCTGGCAAAAATTTTGAACGATGATGAAGGTATAGATATTAACCTTGCCAACGGTATGTTGAATTGTTTATGCCATATTCTTTTTAATGAACCTTTAGAAACTACGGATATTAAACCATAAAATAGGAGAGCAAAAAATGGCAGATTTAGCAAAAGGCTATACAATTCAAACAATAAACTTTCAAAAAGTTGTTGTTGGCGATAAACTTGGCGAAGGCGGGCAAGGTGCTGTGTACCGGGTTGACTATGGCGGCAAGCCAAAAGCCCTTAAATGGTACAGCAAAAAATTGAGCAATCCAGATAAATTCTATAAAAATCTGGAAAATAACATCAAAAAAGGCAAACCGACAGGTACATTCCTTTGGCCTGAAGACATAACCGAAAAAGCTGGCAATGCTTTTGGATATATAATGGATTTAAGACCAAAAGAATATTCTGATTTTTCTGAGATTCTTTTAAATAGGGTAAAATTATCTCCAAAAGCGACTATGACTACGGCTCTAAACCTTGTAAATGCTTTCCGAGCTTTGCATAGCAAAGGTCTAAGTTATCAAGATTTGAACGATGGCAACTTTTTTATAAATGCCCAAACTGGTGCTGTTCTCGTGTGCGACAACGACAATGTTACCCCAGACAGAGAAACAAATGCTGGAAATATAGGCGGCAAACCAGGTTATATGGCTCCAGAAATAGTGTGTGGGAAAGCCAAACCCGATGCTTACACGGATGCACATTCTCTAGCCGTTATTTTATACAAACTCTTTTGCAGGCATGACCCGCTGATGGGTGTAAAATATGTAAACTCCGTTTGCATAACAGAAGCAAAAGAAATGGAACTTTATGGCACAAATCCTGTTTTTATACATGACCCAAAAGATGCCAGCAATCGTCCGGCAGCCGGAATACATAAAAATCCTATAAATCTTTGGCCTATATATCCTAAATTTTTTCAAGACGCTTTTATAACATCTTTCTGTGATGGAATGAAAAATCCCGGAGCCAGATTAACCGAGAAAAAATGGGAAGAAATCCTTATACAATTGCGTAGTGAACTTATAGAATGCTTAAAGTGCAAAAAAGATATTTTACTAAAAGATGCTACAGCCAGAATAATCTGCCCTAGTTGCAAGGCAGAAGGCAATGCTCCGTTTCGTTTGGAAGTGAATGGCTATAAAGTACCATTATTTCCGGGTGTAAAAATTTACGAGCGTCAAGTTGGCGATTCGCTTGATTACGAAAAAATTGTTGGCGAAGTTATTATGAATAAAAATAATCCATCGCTCTGGGGAATAAGAAATGTTTCTGATGCAGGTTGGAATATGTCTGCACCGAATAAAGAAGATAAGCAGATAAATAAAGAATCTGTTGTTCCTGTAGCAGAAGGCGTTTCTATAAAGTTCAAAAATAGTTCAAGCAAAATTGTTAAACCATAACCACAAGGAGGAAAATATGTTTGACAACGTAGAAGGCATAGTAAGACGGCAAATGGTGCTGTTTTTTTGCGTAGATGTTTCCGGCAGCATGAGCGGAGAAAAGATAGGCACCGTTAACAACACAATGCGCGAGGTCCTGCCAGACCTGAAAGGCATAGGCGGTTCGGATGTTGATTTAAAAATCGCCGTGCTTAAGTTCAGTCATGGAGCAGAATGGATTACTCCAAAGCCTGTTTCCGTTGATGAAGGTTTTCAATGGAGTTCTTTAGATGTAGATGGACCCACCGCTTTGGGTGCTGCATGCAAAGAATTAGCAAAGAAAATGTCACAGACTGAATTTTTGAATGCACCCAGTGCTTCGGTAGCTCCTGCCGTATTCTTGATGTCTGATGGTGCTCCAACAGATGATTTTGAAGGTGGCATAAGTACATTGAATGCCAATAAATGGTTTAAATACGCTATAAAAGTAGCTGTTGCAATAGGCGAAGATGCGGATTTGGATGTTCTTGCTAAGTTTACGGGAAGCAAGGAGGCAGTTATAGTTACTCATAATGCGGAGCAGTTAAGAAAATGGATAAAATTTGTATCCGTTACTTCCTCGCAGATTGGCAGCAAAAGCACCCCTGCTTCTGGCAATGGGCAACCAGAATCAAAGCAGTCTGTTGTTATTAATGCAATACAGCAAGAGGCTCAAGAGATGCAAGCAAGCGGCGATGCTGCCTTGGCAGCTCCAGACGATAGCTGGGGAGGTTCATGATAACATTTAGCCATAGGGCACAGGGTGCTTCGCATTTAAAAACCGAGCCGCCAATTCCTTGCCAGGATTATGCAGGTAATTACGAAAATGAAAAGCCTGAATATGGAATTGCGGCTATTGCAGATGGGCACGGCAGTGCCAAGCACTTTCGTTGCGAAATAGGTTCTCGTTTAGCCGTAGAAGTTGCTTTGGATGCAGCCAAGGAATACATGAAACGCAAGGATGGAATTCAAAAAATTCAAAAAATGTCCCTTAATAAATCTCTAAGTAAAGAACAAAAAGAAAAAGAAGTAGATGGAATATTGAGGCATTTAAAGAATTACATAGTCTATGAGTGGAGAGAACGGGTAAAAAAACACTTTGAAGAAAATGTACTTTCTGAGAAGGAAATTGAAATCTGCGAAAAAGAAAAGTTGGATATGAGCAAGGAAGAATGGAATATTGCTTTATATGGCACAACTTTGCTCTTTGCTATATTGATTCCTTCTAATATGCAACCAGGAATTTTGGCATTTCAAATTGGAGATGGCGGTTGTGTTTTAATAGATGAGAATGGTGAGCCAAGATTTTTGAAAGAGCTATTTGATGAAGTTCAGGAAGGTGGTAGAACAAATTCCATTTGCGCTTCTAACGCTGCCGAGAATTTTCTACATATTTGGGAATCAGGAAAATTCAAGGGTATAACCGTTGCTTCAGATGGTGTCACAGATTCCTTTGACCGTTCAAATGATAGCTATTTAAAATTTACTAAAACGCTGTTTCAGAATTTTGAAAATTCTCCCACAGATGAAGTAAAAAATAAATTGGGCGAATATTTACCTGAATTATCCAAGCAAGGTAGCGCAGACGATATGTCCATTGCTGGGATATTTAAGTTGGAGGTAAAGACAGAAATCAAGGAGTAATATGAACACCGACCTACTTAATGCCGTAAAATACGCTGTAGCAGAAAGAGGCGAGTCTAGAATGGGATGTTCTTATTGATTTCGCAGGCGGTGAATAAATGAGGTAATGTAAATGAGCGAAACCTGTGCAGTGTGCAAAAAAATCAAAGAAACGAAAATATGCAAAGTGTGCGGATTTTCAGGTGATGTGTCTATAAATAAAGATGTGAAACCTTACCGAAAGAAATGGAAAACAAAAACACGGGAAGCAAAATTATGGGCGCAAGAAATGGAAAAAAAATACGACATTTTCATTGATCCAAGAGATGGCAAAGCGTACAAAACCATAGAAATAAACGGGCAAGTTTGGATGGCTGAGAATTTGGCTTATACCATAGGCGGCAGATATTACAAAGACGAGCCTGCTTATGGCAAAAAATACAGACTGTTATATAAATGGGAAGATGCTATAAAAGCCTGCCCAAAAGGCTGGCATTTGCCAAGCCTTGAAGAATGGCAAAGCCTGGCTTATATGGGCAACAGATTTTGGTATTGCAAAAGCCTTATGGCAAAAATTGGATGGGCAGATTGCGAAGGCACAGATGATTACGGTTTTGCGGCTTTGCCGGGCGGCCACGGTCGCTACAAAGGCTATTCAGACTACGAATTTTTCCATGATTACGAGGGCGGTTATTGGTGGACTAGTTCGGAACGCTCAGCCTACAAAGCCTATTATTGGTACATATGGTCCTCAGGGAGAGGCTATAAAAAACACTGCTATAAGAACAGCTTGTTCAGCGTCCGTTGCGTGAGAGATTAAGCCAAAATATAAACATACAAGTTTAGTATGTTACTATGTATTAGGCATTTTTTTGTTAAAAAATTTATGAAAATTTGGGAAAATTTCAGGAAAAATCTTATTGCCAAAAAATAAAATACAAAAAAAGTGCCGCGAATATCACACGAAAAAGACATAAAATTTCCAAAAATGCAAAAATATATGATTTTCATCACCAACATTGCCCAAAAAGTGTTACACCCCAAAAGTATTTGGAATATTAAGTTATAAATAAATAAGAAACCGCCTCAAAGGGCAAGGAGAGCAACATGAAAGACAAGCATTATGTTAAGGAACTTTTAGGCAAATGCAAAAGCGTTCCGTTGTTGTCAAAGGAAGAGGAGCGTATTCTATTGAAAAATAGAAACGACCCTGAGGCGAGGCAAAAACTGCTGGATGCAAATATGCGTTTTGTTTTAAAAATGGCGCTTCAATTCAAAGGCAAAGCACCTATGCCCGCTCTTGTGGAAGCAGGAAAAAAAGGCTTGGCTGAAGCCATAGAAAAATATGACTGCGAAAAAAAACGCATCGGATTTATTTCCTATGCTGTTTGGTGGATAAGGGCAAGGGTTATTACGGTAATTCCGAAGGGGTAAAATATGCTAGACTTCGTTGAATATTTAGTGCTATTGGATTCCAAGCATACCGAAAGGTATGTTTGTGAGGATGATTATGACATCAGCCCTTATATCTGCAAATACCTGATTGCGATGCAGAATAGCAAAAAGCGCATTAAGCTAGACA
>Ga0268262_10001839_pt1 | contig 25473 bp, 22 predicted proteins | sample TergutNc150P3_FD_190354 | JGI IMG/M metagenome (GOLD analysis project Ga0268262, IMG submission 190354) | Nasutitermes corniger P3 segment gut microbial community from laboratory colony in Florida, USA - Nc150 P3 (SPAdes) (version 2) | ecosystem: Host-associated > Arthropoda: Insects >... | reverse complement strand
CTTGCGCCTGACAGTATTGATGAAGAGCTTGCCGGCGTTTTATTGAATAAGCGCATACGCCCTCATTTTCATTTATCGATTCAATCGTGCAGTAAAAAAATCCTTGAAAAAATGGGACGCTCCTACGGCGGAAAAACCATTGAAGACGCAGTTTCTCTTTTACGCCGCGCAAAAGATGATCCTTTTCTTGCCTGCGACATTATCACAGGGTTCCCCACAGAAACAAAAACAGAGTTTGAAGAAACTTTTGAATTATGCAAAAAACTGGATTTTGCGTGGATACACGTATTCCCGTATTCAAAAAGACCGGGAACCGCCGCCTTTTCATTTTCTGAAACAATACATGAAGCCGAAGTAACAAGGCGCCTCGTTCTTTTTACGGCCCTGGCGGAGCGGGGCAGGGCGGATTATGCCCGCCGCTGGCTTGGCCGCGAAGTTGACGTACTGACAGAAAAAGGCGGCGGAAAGACCTGCCGCGGCGTTTCTGAAAACTACCTTAAAACGCTGATTATTTATAAAGGAGAAAAGCCTCCGCCGCCCGGAGAAGTATTACGGTGTAAATTGCTGGAAAAAACAGGTACGGATAAAGCGGAGGATTATGACGCTATTGCACAGATTTGCCCTGTTTCTTGACAATGTGCCAAAAATTGGGAATAATTGGTACAGCATTGGGGATATAGCTCAGTTGGTTAGAGCGCTAGCTTTGCAAGCTAGAAGTCTGGGGTTCGAATCCCCATATCTCCAATAAAAAAATAAATACTCTAATAAATTATTATGTTTAAAGTAATTTACAAAAAACGAATAATTGGGGATTCGAAACGGAGTAATCCTGTAATAATCCCAAGGCGAAGCCTTGCATGAATAATGACGCCGCATGGATGCGGCGGGATTACGCAGGCGGGCTGGAAGGCGCAAACAGGATGTTTGCGCCTGGAAGCCGAATCCCCGTTTTAACACTTTTTAAATAAAATTATTAATAGTAATTAAATATTTCCGTATTGTCCGGGCGCGTTGCTTCTCCTAAAGGTTCGGCGTATTTATTTAAATGGGTTTTTATATGTTTGTTGTGGGTTGGAGAGAGCTTCAGTTTTGCCCGCGGCGCGGACGGTGAGCTAAAGCTCACCTCATTTTGTTCGTCTTTTTAATTTTTATTGCGCCGGAACGTTTTGATTTTTTCATCCACACGCCTTGACGGCGTGCTTTTGTTGGTTCCCCCTTATCTCCCTCAAGTTTTTGTTGCATTACTAAAAGCGGTTAACTATGAGCTATCGCGAGCAATGATAGGATATGTACAAAAAATTCGTGGTGTTTGTGTGATTCATGGTAGAAATTCTTCCTTTTGGACAGCTGCTCATATTGAATAATTGACAAAATGCCGCAAATTTGTGGTTTTTTGTTGAAATAAGTCTGTAAAAACCTTAAAATGAAGTTTGAAATTATGACTTTTTTTATGCTAAGGCTTAAAACATTGAAATGCCGATAATAATGTATTAAAATTAAGAAAATGCGGCATATAATGAAGAAAATTATCTTTATTTCCTTTTTCCTCCTTTTTTCGGTGACATTTCTTTACGCGGTGAATGCTAAGGATATAACGCTGATTGTCCAGGGGAGCGGATCGCCGAGTTTTGTGGAAGGTTTTAAATATGCCTTAACGGTTGAAGCAAAAGCCGCAGGCTACCAGATGACAGATAATTTAAGCCAGGCTAAATATAATATAAACTTTACGGTAGAGTTCGATAGAGTTGAACAAAAATCCAAATTTATTGTAAGTCTTATCAAAGTTGATGATTCATCGGTGATTGTCAGTATGGAATATTTTTTCGCTGATGAAGAAGAGATGATGCTTTACGCCCAATTGGTATTTTTTCTGCTTATGTCCAACCTTCCTGAGGATGTAACAACCGCAGCGCCCGAAGATGACACTTGGCGTAATAAATGGCTGTATTTAAATACGTCTTTTGATTATTCAATAATGCTTTTGTTATTAAACGATCCCAAATTGTATGCCGGAAATGGAGTTTATTTCGGCACCCCCGGAGATGCCAATTTTAGAGTTGCTCCGCTTGACCATAAATTTATCTTCATGCCGGGAGTAAGCCTGGGGTTGGAATTACAATTTCTCAATTTTTTAAGTATTGAGCCTCGCGCTCAAATATCAAGGGAACAGGCGTTATTAGACCATATAATGTATACTGCGCTGTTTTCTGTGGATTTAAAAATCCCGTTGAAATTTCTTAAATATATTGTCATTGAACCATACGTAAGCGCCGCGTATCCGATGCGTTTTCCTGTAGAAAAAGAAGTTTTTAAAAAATACCCGCTATATTTTTTTGGCGGCGGGATTCAAATAGCTGCAAAAGCCGGGAAAAGCGGAGCGTTATTTTTTGAAGCTAATTATATGTTTGACGCTGATTACTTATTTTTTGGCAAAACAGATACAAGCATGAAGAATCCTTTTGAAGATTTTTATCCGGAACCAGAGGTGATTCATTATAACCATTCTGTTCTTGGATTCAGGATAGGTTATAAATTCGGATTTTTTAACAGGAAACCTTAGCGGTTAGATAACTATGGATATGCGCGATAAAGCAAAGTTAAGCGACAAATTTATCCGGTTTTCAATCGGCGCTAAACTGGTGACAATAATCACTATTCTTGTCCTTGTTTCCCTGGGAACTATAACGTTTTTGGTTTCTTACATGGTCAGTCAGGACCTGGAAATAAACGCGGAAGAGAATAATTTTGAAATTAACAGGCGTTCATCGGCTGAGACTGAACATACTTTGGCAAGCGTGCGGTCAAACGCGCAAATTTTAATTAATGTTATTAATTCTGAGGGAATGAACAGCCTGCTTTCAGAACAGACTGAAGCGTTTTTCTATGAAGAAAATAAACAGATAGCGGCGCTTGTTTTCCAAATGTCCGATGGCAATGCAAAATTTCTTATTAACGAAAGTTTTTTTTATTTAAAAGATATTGATTCTTCGCTAGTTAATTCTTATTACGAGAAAAACAGCGAATATTATCAAAGAGCGTTATTGGGAGAATCGGCTTTTTTAAACGCGTATAAACATTTTTCCATGCACTTGCTGGCTTTATTTTTTCCCCTGTCGGGAGGGCAGGCGTCTGAAAGGCGCGCCGTCTTTATCCTTTTCTCGCCTGAATACCTTAATGACAACCTGAGTTCCGGTATGAATCAGTCTTACCTGATAAATAATGACGGCGATGTTTTAATACATCCGGATTTTGAAATGGTCAGGACAGCCGCTAATATTTCAAACAGGGAAGACGTCCGCATGATTCGCGAAAGCGCCATACGCAGCAGGCAGGATCTGCACGATATCAACGGAGTTAAATATTTTATAGCTTTTACAAAATTAAATATAGGCGCGTCGATTGTAATTACAAGTATTGAGTACAGAAGAATATTCGAGATGATTAACACAACCACTCGCCGTAATTTGCTCTTAACCGCCGCCGTCGTATTTTTATCGATACTTTTTATCTGGTTCTTTTCCAAAACCATTTCTTCCGCGCTGAAAATTCTTTCTAATGCCGCGCGAAAAATCGAGGGCGGCGATTTTGAACTCGACCTAAAACCGAGAAGCCGCGACGAAATTGGCTTTCTTACAACAAGCTTCCAGCGGATGAGCCAGGCGTTGAGTATTTTTGGACGGTTTACCAACCGCGAAATAGCGGTTAAGGCTATGCGCGGCGAAATAAAACCCGGAGGCTTGCCAAAACACGCTACAATTTTTTTCTCCGACATTCGCGGCTTTACGGAAAAATCGGAAATTTTTACAAAAGAATTCGGCAAAGGCGCTTCCGACAAAATCGTCTTCTGGCTTAACGAATATTTTACGCAAATGGTCAACTGCGTGGAAAAAACAAACGGCGTTGTGGATAAATTTATAGGCGACGCGGTTATGGCGCATTGGGGCACCGCGTACACCGCAGGAAGCCCCGCAAAGGACGCTTTTAACGGCGTTAAGGCGGCTCTTATGATGCGTAAGGCGCTTATTCTTCTTAATAAAAAACGCATACCGGATGATCCGGGAGATCCGCCGATTAAAATCGGCTGCGGTATCAATTCGGGTATTGTTACAGCCGGCCAGCTTGGATCGGATCTTCGCATGGAATATACGGTAATAGGCGATCCTGTAAATCTCGCGTCCAGAATTGAGGCGTTAAATAAACCTCTGGGGACAGACATATTAATCTCCGAGAGTACTTGGAACTTAATAAAATATTTTTTTATTACCGAAGAAATGCCTTCGGTAACCGTAAAGGGAAAAGAAAAACCTGTGCGGATATTCGCCGTTGTAAATCATGTTTCAGTTACTTCAGGCCCAAGAACATTGGCGGAAGTAAGGGAATTGCTCGGCATAAAGCCTCCTGATATTTCAAAGGTTGATACCAATGCCGAAGAAAAGAAATATAAAATTGGCGCAAACGCGTAACGGGATTTTAAGATGAGCGATTCGGCGGATAAAGAAAAAAGAAAAACATCACTTAGAGCTTTGGATATTTTTGTAATTTTGTTTTGTATTTCCGGCGCCGTGGCAAGTTTATATTACTTTTATCTTGATATTTACGCTACTTTTCGTTCATTAAGCGTTGTTCCCGCGGGGACTGTGGTAGTAAAGTACAACACAGTTCAGCGCCGTTTGGCGGACAGGGCCGTATGGGACAGGCTTTTTGAGCAGTCGGCTGTTTATTCAGGCGATTTAGTCCGTATTGCGCGGCTTTCCGGCGCGACGCTGAATATCGATGAAAACAGCATTGAGTTAGGTGAAAATACCCTTATCAGGATTCAAAAAGACGAAGGCCCGCTGCAGATAGAATTTTCATACGGTAATATCAGCGTCACTTCCGCAAGAGACAGGGGGACGATTCTTTTGTCGATAGGGGATCAGATTGTACAGGTACAGCCGGGAGCCGAAATAAGCGCAATTTCAGGGGACGAAGGTCTTGTACTGCGCGTTACGGAAGGAGCGGCGCAGGTTATCAAGGAGGGACAGGTTACGGACGTGCCGGCGGGAGGAATAGTTGTCCGCGATACGGAAGGCAACGAAGTGCGCCAGCCTATGGCCGCAGTTATTCATCCCAAGCCTAATGCGGTGCTTTTAAAAACAGAAGCCGGTCCGTTAATTGTGGAGTTTAAATGGGCAAGAATTAATTTGCAGCCGCAGGAACTTTTAAGGCTTGAAATTGCCGAGGATAAAAATTTTAAGAGGATTATACAGACGGTTGATAATCTTGACTCAAGCGCGATAGTTTCCTTGAATGCCGGTCTTTGGCACTGGCGGATTTTATATGGAAATAATACTCTTTCTTCGGGACGTATGAGCGTAGTTGAAGCCGCGGCTCCTACTTTGCTTGCGCCCTTGACAGGCGGTTCCGCGCAGGTTCCTGTAAGGTATGCGGGTCAGGAAGTCCAATTCAGATGGGCGGAAGTCCCTGACGCATCGTATTATATGTTAAATGTTTCCAGGACGCCGGAGTTTATCGCTCCTGAAATTAGTTTACAGGTACAGACGACAAGTTATGTTAATTCCGATATAGATGCCGGAACATGGTATTGGCGCGTTCAGCCTGTTTTTTCAACAGCTTATGAAGGAGAAGCGCGTTTTTCGCAAACCTCTTCTTTTCAGGTGCAGCCCGCTTCTGCCGCATCGGCTCCCGCTCCGGTGCTAAATGAAAATAATTCCGGCGTAAATACTCCGGGTGTAACTGTTCAGGAACAGTCGGGCGTTGCCGTCGAAGAAAAGAAACTTGAAGATGCCTTCACCGCGCTGCTTGAAGAGACAAGGCAGATTTGGCAGGAACAGCAAATGCAGATAGAACAACAAGCGCAGAGGGAACAGCAGGAACAGCGCGCGCAACAAGAACGTGCGCAGCAGGAGCAGCGCGTGCAGCAGGAGCAGCGTGCGCGGCAGGAAGAGCGTGCACAACTGGCGCAGCAGGAACAATCTAGGCAGACAACTCAAGTCTCTGCCGCTTCGCAAACACAGCAGGAAAGACAAACGCCGCAGCAGCCGCTGCGCCTTAGATTAATCTCTCCCGAGAATAATGTGGTTATTGCCGGGCTTACGGCTATCAGACAGCCAACGGTTTTCCGCTGGGCTACGGATGAAGATGTAGAGTTTTCAAGATTTGTTCTTTCACGCCGCTCCAATCCTTTATCCGGCAGGCCTGAGATAGACATACAGAATCCGGGGCGCGCCGTTTCAATTCCCAATCTGGCTGAAGGAGTATGGTATTGGACGGTCGAAGCCCGCTCCAAAGACGGTCGTCCAATTACCGCTGTTTCTGTGCGGCAGATTCGTGTTCAGCCTATTCCGCTTCTGCCGACGCCGGGAAACAGGCTTCCTGAATCGGGATTTGTATTGGGTCCGGAGGAATTACGTAAAAGGGAAGGTATTGTTTTTTCATGGGCAAGGGTAGACGGGGCCAATTCATATATCCTGTCAATTACGAAAGACGGATTCCCAAGAAGACAGCAGATTTTACAGACGGAGCCGATAAGGGATTTAACATATACATTTGATAATTACAGCGTGTTTGATGACAGCGGAACATTCTACTGGCAGGTAGAAGCGGTTTCCTACAGAGACGGAGTAATGGAACAGCGCGGAACGCCGGGAGAGAATAAATTTATGCTTGATGTTCCGCGTCCTGGGCGCGTAAAAACAAAGAAAACGGGAGTTTTGTATGGACAGTAAAAGAAATGTATTTATATTTTTATATACGGTTGTTTTTTTATTTTCCGGCTTATTATACGCGCAGGAAACTTCGCCTGCGTCACAGCCTGGGTTTTTTGTTGATAAAAGCGCGGGAGAGACGGTTTTTAAACAACGCCTTGTCTGGGATGAAGAGGAATATGTTTTATACTATGAGATAACAATTCAAGTCCTTTCGGGACGGCAGTACAGGGAATATCATGTTGAAAAAACCAGGGATAATTTTATTGAAATTTCTTTGAATCCCGGAACATATCGTTACAGTGTAACTCCTTTTGATTTACTGGAACGCAGATGTGAAAGCTCGGATTGGGAAGAATTTACCATTAATACCGCTTTTCAACCGGAAATTATTAAAATCTCCCCTGAATATTTCTATATGGATCAAAATAAGTACAGGGTATTGATAATATTGGGGAATAACATTTTCGATGATTCTGAGATTTATCTAAGAAATGAAGAAAATGAATTATTTCCTATTGAGAAGGTTGTAACCAATAATTCAAGCGCAAAGCTTACCTTTAATGATGATGCATTGATTCCCGGAACTTATGAAATTTACATAAAAAATCCCGGCGGATTGGAAGTAGTTTTGGGAGGTTTTTTTATAGGTTATCACAGACAGACGGAAGAATATTTTATATTGGGTTTTAATCCGATAATTCCGTTAGGCGGAGAATTAGGAGAACTATTTGAACCATATCTGTATTATCCTGGAGTAACTTTCAGGTTAGGATCGCTTTCTTCACAACGGGCTTCTTTTAAGGCGGGATTGGAATTTGTACTGTCTTTTTATCGCATAGAAGAAAAATTTTCAACCAAACCGCTTAATTTAATAGGCAATGATGGTTTTTCCTCTGATATAGGTTTGTCATTATTTGATTTTTGCCTTAATGTTTTATTGCAGAACAGGTATAATCATCTGCGGAACGCCACTATATTATCTTTTGGTTTTGGTTTCACCGCTTTTAACGGTTCCGGCAATAATTACGACGATCCTTATGAAGATTTCTTAAATGGTTTCGATGGCAGCAGGCGCGAAAATATCATAAATGAAGTGAACACCTATTTGGATTTGGGCATATCAGGCTTATTCCATATGAAAGAGAGTTATTATCTTGAAACCGCTGTGGAATTAGTCTATTATTTTAAAAGCGCCTCCTTTTTAATAAAGCCAAGAATCTCCATAGCTATAAAAATTTAAAAAATAGAGGTTTTTTTGCCGTCTCGGGTACTTGAATAATTCCTGTTTTTTATGATAATGTAGGAAATAATACTATTTTAAAGGATGTTACCCATGAAAACATTTATTCTTACGTTACTTATGGCGGCCCCGCAGGCTAGCGGCACTGAAGGCGCGGCACCCAGCCTGATGACCACTTTTATTCCCTTTGTTTTGATTATTGTCATTGTCTATTTCCTGATGATAAGGCCGCAGAACAAGAAGCGCAAAGAGACCGAGAAAATGATTGCCGCCATTAAGAAAGGCGATAAAGTTGTTACCATTGGCGGACTTCACGGTACGATTCAAACCGTAAAAGAATCAACTGTAATTATCAGAGTCGATGATAACGTAAAACTTGAATTCCTGCGAAGCGCTATTTCCAATGTTATACTGCCTTCCAAAGACAAAGAAGATAAAATTGAGGAGAAAACCGAAGGACAAACATCCGAAAACGGTGAATAATTATGAATAAACGCTACAGACTTTTTATTTTATTGATTATATTGGGGGTTTGTTTTCTGTTTTTATGGCCCACAATACGCTGGTATTTTTTCATTCCCAGGGATCAGCAGACTCTGGCGCTGGAATCCAGACAGCAGATAAGGACTTATTCGTCTCAAGCGGCAGGTGAAGAACTGCAGCGTCTTCTTGACGCGGCGGCTTCCGATAATGTAATTCCAAGCGATTTGGAATTTATTACGGCGGTTGCGAGAAAGCAGTACAGACTCCTTAAAAAACCGCTTCCAAGTCAATGGACGGCAAGGTTAGTTCTTGAAGCGTTTTCCACGAAAAGAGAGGCGGTAGACGCAATTGAGCAAAAACACGCGGATGATATTTTCGCCTTAAAAAATCTGCAGAAAAACGCCGTAAAACTTGGGCTTGATCTTTCAGGCGGCTTAAGCATCGTATTGCAGGTTGGGCGGACATTAACCGAAGATACTCCCGAAGACGCGATGAAACGCGCGCTGGAAGTTTTAAATAACCGCATCGACCAGTTTGGGCTTACGGAGCCTGTTATCCGCCGTCAGGGAAATGATCAAATATATGTTGAAATTCCGGGAACAGCCGACCCTGAAAGAATTAACGATATAATAATGGGAAAAGGAAGCCTAACCTTCCAACTGGAAGATTCAGAAGCGACGGAAGCTTTTACCACTTATTACAGGGCCAACCCGACTACAACATTTGACGCTAACGGCAATTTGCTTAACCCTTCGATTGTTCCTTCCGACGTTGTTATTCTTGGCGTTTATACCAAGGACAGATACGGGCTTGACGAGCAGGTAAGGAATAATGACGGAAGCCTTCGTTATATCGCCGTAAAAAAAGAAATAGGGCTTGACGGCAATTACATAGAAGAAGCTACCGTTGACCGCAACAATATGGACGGCAAGCCGGAAGTTGTTTTTAAATTGAGCAGCGAAGGCGGAGAGATTTTTTACAAGCTTACATCAGCTAACGTAAATAGAAATCTTGCCATTATTTTGGATAATAAAGTCAAGTCCCACCCGAATATTTCTACCGGTATTCACGAGAGGGGAACTATTACGGGATTTGGCTCTGAAGAAGCGGATAACCTCGCCCTTGTTTTAAGGACTGCGGCTTTCCCCGTAGAGCTTGAAGTCGCAAGCCAGCAAAGTATCGGCGCTTCAATGGGAGAGGACACAATCAACCAGGGGCTTTACGCGCTGTTATACGGCATTGCCGCGGTTTTATTGTTCATGCTTGTTTATTATAAAAGAGCCGGTATTAACGCGATTGTCGCGCAGTTGTTAAACTTCTATATAATGTTCAGCGTGCTTTCCGCCCTTAACTTTACGCTTACCCTTCCCGCAATAGCCGGTTTTATATTAACAATCGGCATGGCGGTAGACGCTAACGTAATTATTTTTGAGCGCATGAAGGAAGAAATGCGCCTTGGCAAATCAAGAAAAGCGGTAATAGAAGCGGGTTTTGGAAAAGCGTTCTGGGCAATCATGGACTCCAACATAACTACATTTATAGCCGCCCTTTTCCTTTCGCAGTTAGGTTCAGGCCCAATCAGAGGATTCGCGGTAAGCCTTTCAATCGGCGTATTCTCATCGGTATTTACCGCACTTTTCGTGTCACGATTAATTTTTGACTTTGAGACTGATGTTTTGCGAAGTAAGGGTTTGAGTATAAGCTGGAGGACCCGTATTCAGGAAAACGCAAAGGCGGTCAGCTTATGAAAAATACAATTCGTTTTTCTAAATTTTTTCTCCCTGCGGCAATAATTTCGATTATTCTTGTTATATTCAGCATATCAGGCTATTTTCTGAACAAAGGGTTTGCCCTTGGCGTAGATTTCCAGGCGGGCCTTATCCAGGAAATAAAAATTGCGCCGACAGCGTTTAGTCTTCGCTGGAACGGCGTTTCAAACGCGGTTCTTCAACTTGACAGAAGCGGTCTTTACATAATTGTTTCAGGCGCGGGCGTAGAATCAAAAACGCACTCGTTCCTGTTCAGCGATTATACCACTATCGGTTCAATTAAGCGCGCTTTAGAACAGGCTCTTGAGGATATTGAAATATCAATGCCCGCGAATGAAAACGTAAACTCGCAATGGCTATTCTTAAGTTCTCAGGGAAATCCCGTCTTGAACAAAGATACTCCGTTTGTAATTCACTATCTTGATCCACAAAGCGCTCCAGTTGATATTTCCGAAGTAAGAAACGCGATGACTGGTTTTACCCAGGGCGTCGCCGTACAGAACCTTGGTACTCCTTCAGAGCGTCATTTTATGATCCGTATTGAAGACAAGGAAGAAGGGCGCGTAAGATCGGATGAAGTAATACAAAACCTTGAATCTTATTTCGGAAAAGGCGGCATTGCCGTTATGCGATCTGACTATGTCGGCTCAAGCCAGTCCAAAAAACTTATTGATCAGGTGTTTTACCTTATACCTCTTACTTTGCTGTTAATTCTGGTTTACCTGGTTATCCGTTTTAAATTGCAGTATGCCATTGGCGGCGTTATCGCCATATTGCACGATTTACTGGTTATAGTAGCCTATCTGGTCTGGGCAAGAATGGAATTTAACACAACGACTATCGCGGCGATTCTTACCATTCTTGGTTATTCTATCAACAACACAATAATTTTATTTGACCGTATCAGGGAAAATATGCGCGTATATCCCGATAATACTTTCACTGATATTATGGATATCTCGATAACAGGCATTCTGGGGCGCACTATTATAACGACAGTGACAACAATGATTGCCGTATTATTCCTGTTCATCTTCACAACAGGTTCGATGAAAGATTTTGCCCTTGTATTATTGATAGGAATGACATCCGGCACATACACATCGTTGTTTATAGCTTCCGGTTTTGTTAACTTCTGGGAAAACGGAAAGAAGAAACAGGCAAAGAAGAAATTGGCGGCTTAAAAGGCATATATGACAATACTCCGCGCCCGCGTACTGGGTTTCTGCATGGGAGTCAGGCGGGCGGTGGAACTTACTACTGTACAGGCAAAAAAAGCGGCGGAGGAAGGTTCTCACCTTTTTACATTGGGGCACCTGATTCACAATCCTCAAGTATTAGCCGATCTTGAGAAAAATAAAGTTATTACCCTAAAACAAGATTCTTTTGAACAAATTCAAAAAAAAGGGAAAAACTGCTGCGTAATAATCCGCGCTCACGGAATAAGCCCCGAAACTGAAAAAAAACTGCGCGGCACCGGTTGCGCCATTATAGACGCGACTTGTCCCAATGTTAAAAAAAACCAGTTAAAGACGCAGGAACTCTCCCGCGCGGGCTACAGTTTGTTTCTCGCAGGAGAGTCCGCACATGCCGAAATCGAAGGCATTATGGGTTATACAAGTTCCGCTCCTTTTTGCAAAGCAGTCATAGATAAGGAACAGGCGCAGGACGCCGCTTTCGCGTTATATCAAATAAATAGTAACGCAAAAACGGCCCTTATCGGACAGACTACCATTTCCGAAGAAGAGTACGTTAATATCGGCAATGAAATAAAAAAATACTTCCCCAATCTTGAAATTGTAAACACCATCTGCTCCGCCACCGCAGAACGCCAGCAGGCGTTACGCGAACTATTATATTTCGCTGAAGCGGTAATAATTGCCGGCGGCAAAGAATCCGCCAACACCCGCCGCCTGCTGCTAATAGCACAGGAAAGCGGCAAACCTTGCGCCATGGTAGAACGCCCCGAAGAAATACCCGAAAATTTTTACAGTTTTAATACTATCGGCATCTCCGCCGGAGCGTCTACTCCTGATTCTTTAATAGATGAAATCGAAAAGACTCTCGCAGAGGCGCAAAGTCGCAAAGTTCCTGTCCGATAGATTTTAGTTATACAAGATATATTATCTTTAAAACAAGGAGCATGAAAGTATGACGATAATATTTCGAACAACAACTCTGCGCCTCTGCGACTTTGCGCCTCTGCGTGAGGTCTTTTAGAATAAATCCTTTAGTTCCCCAAGCGCCTTCTCTGTCTCAGCGATTTCATCAAAGGGCATTACATGATCGGAGTAAATTATTGAGTTCTCGTGGCCTTTGCCTAAAAGAAGCACAAGGTCGCCTTTTTGCGCAAGGGAGAGAGCCTTGCGGATTGCGGCAGGTCTGTCGGGTATCAGGAAAAGATTTTTATCGCGTTCAAAAATTGTTTTTTGTTCCTGCTCGGAATATACGCCTTTTTCAATCTCTTCCAGAATATCCATGGGTTTTTCGCCGCGGGGATCTTCATCGGTAAGAATAATAAAATCGCTGTAGTGGGCGGCTATCTTCCCCTGTTCGGTTCTTTTTTGCGTGTCACGCTCTCCCGCGGAACCAAAAAGGCTGATTATCCTGCGCCCAGTTTTATCAAGCCTTGCGCGAAGCGGGGGGAAAATCGCCTGAAAAGAAGACGGGGTATGAGCGTAATCTACGACAACCTCAAACGGCTGATTTCCGCTGACGGAAGTCATCCTGCCCCTTACGGGTTTTAAGAATTTTACAAACGGGGCAATATCGTGAACAGGACGTTTTACAAGCTCACAAACCGTAAGCAGGGCGGCAAGCACGTTTCCTGAATTGTACGAACCGGGAAGTTTGTCCCTAAGTTCAATGCGTTCATGCGTCTTGGGAATGGAAACCGTATACCAGTTGCCCCACGCGCCGCTTTCTATCGCTTCCAGTTTAATGTCCCCGTCCCTTCCCGCGGGGCTGTACCTGAGTATCCTGCTATTTGATAATCTCATAATATAACGCGAGCTTTTATCGTCGTTGTTTATTACGCCAAACGGTTCAAAAAAAGTTACATCGTCCCGCTGTATATAATTATCAACGGCGCGGAAAAGATTTGCCTTGTCATGCCTGTATTGCTCCCATGTTCCGTGAAATTCCATGTGTTCATGCGTTATGTTGGTTAAAACGCCCGAACAAAAATTTACGTCGCCAAGACGGTTTGTTTTTGAAGAAAGCCCGTGAGAGCTGGATTCCAATACGGCGTATTCACAGCCGTTATCTGCCATTTCACGCAAAAGCCGCTGAATAACGGGAGCTTCGGGAGTGGTCTGATGTTCGCTGTTCCATAAAACTTCGCCGCCCAGGCAGTGTTGGACTGTGGAAATAAATCCCGCTTTTTTCCCAAGCATTGTCAGTAACTGCCAGATTAAATACACCGTTGTGCTTTTGCCCTCGGTGCCTGTCACTCCCGTTACGAGCAAATGCTGGGAGGGAAAACCGTAAAAGGCGGCGGAAATAGGGGACATTGCTATGCGGGCGTTTTTTACTTTTAAGCAGACTGCGCCTTCAATATTTTTTGTAATATCGTTTTCATGTACAATTACCACTGCCCCGTTTTTTACGGCGTCGTCAATATAAAGACTGCCGTCGGTGTGAAGGCCGGGCAGGGCAAAAAAAAGGCTTCCCGGTTTTACTTTTCGTGAATCGTATTCAAGAGAGTTTACAATTGGATCTGAAGTTCCCTTTGCAATTACAAGTCCCGACTTTTCAGCCGTCTCTTTTGTGAAAAATTGCGAAAGACGCAGTTCCATCAATCTTCTCCAAAGACAATTGCCGTAAATGTATAAAGCTGCGTATCAGGCGCGTTATACGCTCCCTGCGGTAATCCCGCCTTAATGCAAATGTAGTCAAGATATTCGTCAAGATTCCAGCCCTGCTCCACGGGAACCTGCGGCAAAAGAACTCCCGACCTTCCGCGCCCCGCCAACAAAATTCCGTGAACGCCGACTTTTACCTGTCTTGGATCAGGGCATGGCGACATTGGAGAAAGCGCGGAAATTTCGATGTGCAAACGGGATAATTCTTCCTGTCTTAAAGGAGGAAAACGAGGATCGCCGAAAGCGGCTTCTTTTGCCATAAGGCGGACTGTTTCTATCAGAGGCTGATTAGCCGTCATTCTGCCGATACATCCGCGCAGACTGCGTTCTTTGTCCTTCATGTGCAGCGATACAAACGCGCCGCAGGGCGTTTGAAGGCTTGAGGATTCCCCATCCTGCGGAAAAGACGGTTTACGCCCTTCCAATCTTGCGGTAATAGATTCGCGCGCCTGCGCAAGTAAAATTTTTTGTTCTTCTTTGGTTATAGTGAATTCCATGTCTTTATTATATTATAATATAGGTAATTTTTATGGAACAAGGAATAACAAATAAAATTATAAAAATCGGCAATTTTCCCCATATACACCCTGTTTATATGGGCGGAGATTACCCCGTAATAGTTCAAACTATGTGGAAAGACCGCCTTTTTGTCTCGAATTTACAGGGCGCGGTGGGTAAAATTGAGGCGCTTGGGGCGTTAGGCTGCGGTCTTTTGCGTTTTGCCGTGCCTGATATTGAAGCCGCCGAAGTTCTTGGGCGGCTTTCCGAAATGGTTTCGATGCCGCTTTGCGCGGATATTCATTTTGACTATAAAATTGCCCTTCGCTGCATGGATTTTCCGGTGTCAAAAATCCGTATTAACCCCGGCAATATCGGCGACAGGGAAAAAATCCGCGCCGTTCTGGAAAAAGCCTCAAAACGGGGTATTCCAATCCGTATCGGGGTAAACGCAGGGAGCCTCCCCCCTGACCTTCGTGAAAGGGTAGAACAGGGTTTTAGTACCTGTGAAGCGCTTGTCCGGGCGGCGCAGAGGGAAATATCGCTTTTTGACGAGTTTGGTTTTACCGATTATCTGGTATCAATGAAAGCCCATACAATTGCCGATACTATAAATGCCAACAAAATTCTCCGTCTTCGGGCTCCTGCAATCCTCCATGTAGGAGTTACCGAAGCGGGGCCCCTGACAGCCGGCGTGGTCAGGAACACCGCCGCCTTGTTAAATCTGCTGGCGGAGGGGATTGGCGACACAATCAGGGTGTCGCTGTCGGACACAATGGAGAACGAGGTTATCGCCGGCAGGGAAATTATCGCCGCGGCAGCCCAGCTTGCGCCTGGAAACGCAAGATTGAAGTCAGGCGGCGTAAACATTGTTTCCTGCCCACGTTGCGGCAGGCATGGTTTTGACACCCATGGCTTTACAAGTAGGTGGCTGCAAAAACTTTATGCCCTTGATAAGGACATAACCGTGGCAATTATGGGCTGTGAAGTAAACGGCCCCATAGAGGCAAAACACGCCGATTTAGGCATTACGGGAACGGGAGACAAGGTATTGATTTTTAAGAATGGAAAAGTGATAAAAACCATAACTGCCGCCGAGGCGGACGCGGTTTTTGAAGAGGAATTAAAAAGTTTATGAAAAAAGTGATATTTTTGCCTTTGTTATTTGTATTTTTTGCGCCGCTTTCTGCGCCGCTATTTGCGCAATCTGCGTCAGTACCGTGGTGGCTTTCCTTTGAGTACGGCAAACAGCAGTTCCGCGCCGGTGATTACGGGGCAGCTTTAATGTTGTTTGAAGACGCGCGGCGCGACAGACGCGCCATGTATGAACAAATGGAACGCGACTTAATTCATCTGATGTCAGAGAGGGAAGTGCGGCGCATAGGAGACTACCTTGACAAAGTTGATAAATTCTCCCGCGAGCGCCTTTACAGAGCCGCGTCCGCAGCGCTTGACGAGCTTTATTACCGTATTCCAAAATCAAGTTTTGATAATTCCGCAAATGCGGCGCTTGCGGCTTTCAATAAATTAAAAGATTATCCCGAAGCCGAGTATTGGATTGGCGAAGTTTACAGGGTAGAAAGCGAACTGTCCCTCGCGTTAGCCCAATACAAAAAAGCGTATTCAATGTGCGTTGGAAATTCTCCCCTTGTTCCGGAAGATCCCGCCTTTAATGTGGCGTTACAGTATAAGATTGCGGCTATCCATGACACAAGACAGGAATACATCGAGATGATAAGGATTTATGATTCGATAATTAACGATTCAGATACTCTTTGGATTAATTCAAACAAAGCCGTAGTAGATTATTTAAATAACGGTTCGCAGAATATTTCATTGCCTTATGATCAGGCGTACGCGTCATTTGAAAGATCGGCAATGTCAAAAACATTAACAGATCATGGCATTAACCGTTTTCTTGAATTGTACAGATACAACAACAGGACTGTAGAAAAAGCGCACAGGTTTTTAGGATACTATTACGCGGCTCGCGGCCGCCCGTCTGCGGAACCTCACCTGATGTTTGCGTTCCTTATTCAAAATTCAATCATTATGGAAGAAATAAAACGTCATCAATATGATTTTTCTTTTACCACTCAAAAAGAAGCGCGTGAAAACCACATACACAGCCTTTCAGAATTAACCGGATATATTAATAAAAACGCCCTTCTTGCGTCATACATAGAGGAAGTTGAGTATTATAAAACCGCCTATTATTTCAGCATGAGCCTTTACAGGAACGGGAAAACATCTTTAGCACGTTCTCTCTGGGAATTTCTTGCTTCCGTACCGCAGGCTGGAGAATGGTATAACCGCGCCCTAAACCAGCTTCGCACTCCTCACTTTGAACCGATTGTTGAAATGCCGAATTAATTCGAGAAGACTTCACAAAAAGATATTTCACACAAAGAGTACAAAGGTACAAAGAACACAAAGAAGAGGGAAGAAGGGGTTTATATACTAATGCTAAGCTTAAGCCTCACGATAAGATAACGGATAACCTATTATTCCCTCTTTGTGATCTTTATGTGAAATTTCTTGGGTAAATTCCCCTGTCGGGCAACCCGGATTTGAACCGGGGACCCCAAGTCCCCCAGACTTGTACGCTAAACCAACTGCGCTATTGCCCGGCAGGGGAATCTGTTATATTTTTAATAATAGCGGAAATGTAAAGGTGTGTAAAGAATGGAAAACAGCGAAGCGATAACTCGAATAATTACAAAGTTGGATTTATGGGCGGTTCCTATGGATGTCCGTGGGTTCAATAAACAAGAATATCGTGAAGTTTTTCCTCAAGGTACTGTTAAAACCCCAATCGGGGAAGTAAAAATAGGCAAGAATCAGTTTGAAAAAATGTCTGAAAAAGATAATGGCAGGAGGCGTTGCCTTATCGGGGCTATGCGTCAAACTTTGGCTGATCCGATTGTTATTGTTACGGAAGAAAAAGACAACAGAAAAGCATATCTTTTCATAAAATCCTTTAAAAACGTTGAAGATACCCAAAAACCTGATTTTATTATGTCGGTTGTTGTAACAATAGACGACACTAAAATAGCGATTTCGACATATAAAAGGAAGCGGCGGGAAGTATTGAATAAAATAAAAAGGGCTGGTGTCATAGTCCATGAAAAGACTACGGGACCAGCCGGACGAACGGGATAAAACCCGCCACTTAAAATATCATATAGGTTCGCCAAAAAGTCAAGTCTTTTTGGATTATTAAAAACTCCGCTTGCGTTACATCTTTAACACGGACTTGTCGTAATCTTCAGGCGGAATAAAGCCCAGTAACTGCATACAGGTTGCCGCGATGGAACTTATTCCTAAGCCTTCGTTTAAATCGTTTTGCCCGTTGGGATATTCGCCCTTGTACTCGGGATCGTGAATTACGCACGGTACCGGATTTAAGCTGTGGCTTGTCTTGGCTTTCGGCGTGCCGTCCGCTTTCAGTGAAACAGCGCCCGTATTCTTGTCATGCTCGAACATGTCGTCGCTGTTGCCGTGGTCGGCTGTTATTACCATTACCGCACCGGCTTCGTCGGCGGCTTTTAAGAGCCTGCCAAGCTGAATGTCCATCGCTTCCATTGAACATACTACCGCCTGATATATGCCCGTGTGCCCTACCATGTCGCCGTTGGGATAGTTCAGTCTGATAAAATCATATTTGCCCGAACCTACGGCCGCCATTACCTGATCGGTAATTTCCGCGCACTTCATCCACGGACGCTGTTCAAAGGGAAGAACGTCGCTCTTTATTTCAACATAGTCTTCAAGTTTTTCATCGAACTTGCCGGTGCGGTTCCCGTTGAAAAAGTAGGTGACATGCCCGTACTTTTGCGTCTCGGAAATGGCGAGCGTTCTCACTCCGCTTGCCGCAAGGTACTCGCCCATTGTGCGGTCAATTGAGGGAGGACTGACAAGGTACCGTTTTGGAACATGCAGGTCGCCGTCGTATTCCATCATTCCCGAATAGCATATTTTTGGGCGGCGCCCACGGTCGAATTTGGTAAAGTTGTCTTCCTCAAAAGCGGCTGTTATTTCCAGCGCGCGGTCTCCGCGGAAGTTAAAGTATATAAGAGAGTCCCCGTCCTCGATTGTTCCGATAGGTTTGCCGTTTTCGGCTATAACAAATTCTTTTAAGTCCTGATCGATAATGTCCGGAATTTCCTTGCGGTAGGTTTCGACCGCTTCCCGCGTTGTGGCAAACTGGCGGGCTTTTCCGAACACATGGGTCTGCCAGCCGCGATGTACCATTTCCCAGTCCGCGCCATAGCGGTCCATCGTAATCCACATGCGCCCGCCGCCGGAGCCGATTTTCGCGTCAAAGCCGTCTTTGTTTAAATCTTTCAAAAACGCCTCAAAAGGATCGACATATTCAAGGGCGCTTACTTCGCCAACGTCGCGTCCGTCAAAAAGAACGTGAACGCGAACGCGTTTTACGCCTTCTTTCTTGGCGTGAACAATCATCGCCTTTAAGTGATCCATGTGGCTGTGGACATTACCGTCCGAGAACAGCCCGAGGAAGTGAAGGGTAGGCTCGCGCCCCGCGACAGGCTTGCCGTTTTTTAAATTGGCAATAACTTCTTTCCATGCCGTGCCTTCAAACATGGCTCCTGTATGGATAGAGTTGGAAACGAGCGCCGCTCCCTGATTAAAGACCCGTCCGCAGCCCATCGCGTTGTGGCCGACTTCGCTGTTGCCCATGTCGTCGTCGGAAGGCAGCCCGACGGCTTTTCCGTGCGCCTTTAACTTTGTGTTGGGGCTTTTACTCTTTATATCGTTAAGGTGATACATTTTTGAATCCGCGACGGCGTCGCCTTCTTTGTATTTTCCGTATCCTACGCCGTCCATGATTACTAATATTACAGGTCCGCGTCTTCCTTTCCATGAGGGGTTTTTCTTTAAGGGTTCCATGATTTGCTCCTTTTGGTGTGATTATAGCAAAGATATGAAATATACTCAACTGGAATTATTTATCATTATATAATATACTGTAAATTGTTATGACTCTTTATCATGGCAGTAATATAACAGTAATGAAACCTGACCTCAAATTGTCCCGAAAAAATCTTGATTTTGGCGCCGGTTTTTATACTACTGAAAATAAAGCGCAGGCTGTTGAATTTGCCCGGAAAGTGATGGTACGGAAAGGTGGAAAAAATCAAATAGTAAGCGTTTATGATTTTGATATGAATAAATCTGAATCCATGCTGGATATTTTACGTTTTTCTGCTCCTGATAAATTATGGCTTGATTTTGTTCATCAAAACAGACGAAATATGTATACAGGTGCATTGCCGGATTTAGTTATTGGTCAGGTAGCAAATGATGATGTTTTTGCAACCTTAATCGTTTATGAACAAGGAATATTAAATGTAGAACAAACTCTTGAAGCTTTAAAAATTAGAGAACTGTATAATCAATTTGTTTTTAAAACTGATAAAGCATTGTCTTTGTTAAAATATGTTGATTCTTTTGAGCCGGTGGCGGGGCAGACTTATGACTCCTGAAAAATTCTCGGCACTTCTGGCTATTTTAAATCCTCCTGTCGTTCAGTTAATAATTGATAACCGCAAACTCACCGCGATTGAGGCGGCAACGCTGTTTTATAATTCCGCGTTATACGCAATGCTGGAAAACGAGGCAAGCAAATTATGGCATTTAAGCCCCTTAACCTTATACGAGTTGTTTGAAGAGGAACTTGCGACAGGAAGCATTAATTACCCTGAGGAAGCGTGAGGTTAATGTAATGGAAAATGTTACCAAATTTTTAGTGTACTGTATTGAAATCTATAAAACCGCGAACAAATTAAACGGTAAACAGGTTATACGGCTATTTAACCAATACGGAATTCTTGAATTTATAGTTAATTGTTATGGCGCTCTGCATACCACCGGTCCTGAATATATTATCGAAGATATTACCGGGTTTATAGAAGAACAACGGCAAAAAGATGGTTATGGGGTAGCACGATGTATGTCTAAAAATTTTGTTCCGTAGGCATGGCAAATTGCGTGCTGTAAAAACTCTGGGGGAATTCGTCTACGAGCCTAGTGTACCGTAGAAACTTGATACAAAAACCACTTTGGCAAATAATGGCAAATTAATACTTAAAAACTGTATCCTGTGCAGATAGGACAGACTATACGCCTAAATAATAACTTTGGTGGAATAGCTTTAATTGCCTCCACGCTTCTTATAACTGATCGCGAACTATACCAAGCGGATTCGGCGTAGATGTAAATTGTACGCCTTGAGCGCCTGTAGAACCGTTGCTTCCGCCAATTAACGCAAATCCTGTTGACCCACGCCATAATGAACCACCTGCTCCCCCCGCGCTTCTAAGGGCAAAGAGTATTCCTACTAAGTTATTAGCTATATTATTAGCGTCTATTGACGCGCCTCCATTTCCGCCATTTCCACCGTTTGATGCATTTAGAGATATTCCTAAATTTCCACCACGGCCGCCGGAACCGCCATCGCCGCCTCTTAGGATGATGTTTTTATCACCAGTAATAATAATTTTATCGGCTAGTATTGCCGCTCCGCCATTTCCACCGGTTTTTCCTGTGCTATTATTATTTCCCTGACCGCCCTTTCCGCCTTTTCCACCGTCAAGTCTATTTTGTGTTTCAGAACTGATTATCGTCAGATTAGGTATTCGGGTGTAATTATCCATATATATAACAGGTCTGCCATCTCCCCCATTTGAGCCAACTGATCCATCGGTGCCACTTCGCCCAATTGCATTGATGTTTTGGAGTTCAATAGTCAAGGGTAGTGTACGATTTGCAACGATAATTTCCGCATTATAATATGTAACCCCATTTTCACCTTTAATAATTGCTTTGGTTACATTAGCCGGAATAACTGAAATTAAAGTTTCATTTTCTTTAAAAGTACGATTTAAAGTAACTTCATTGAGCGCCCACACCGCATATAATTTAACCGTTGCATTTTTAACATTTGTCAGATCCATAACTGGCTCTTCGTCCGAGAATTCAATATTTGTCGCGGTTGACGATCTTGCCCAACCTGCGAAATTATAGCCTACAGGTGGAATAAATTTATTTTTTAAAAGGTTTTGCGCTATTCCGTAGCCGCGTACATCACGCGCCATCGTACCACTGCCGCCATTGGCATCGTATTCAATCGTATATGATATAAAATCCAATTTCGGCTTGGGAAGATTGCTCAGTATTGAAATATCAAATTCAAAAGTTGTTGCGTTGCTTTTTCTGAAAGAAGACGTTTCAGAATAATCCAAATCCCAAAAATACGCGTCAGGTATTACATATTCCCGAAATTCGTAGTAAATTTCACTTGTTTTGGAATTTTTAATAACATACAAGTAAACATCTGAAGTGGAAAACATCGTATATCTGTAATAACCAACTTTATTGTCGCTGTTAAGATGGAATTCATCGGATTCTAAAGTAGACAAAGTATAAGACGTCGCATGTTCAACAGTATCGGTAAGCGATGTAGTTTTTTGAAAAGATGTGGTTGTTGTACTGGAAGTATAATTGTTCCAATTATATTCACCACTTTCTTTAGCTGTTATATTTACAAGCTTAATATTGAATTTCTCACGCGTCCTCTGGATTTGGACATCCAGTCAAGATTAGGACTGTAAAGACCGCTATCGTAGCCATTCCTTTTAATAAATTTCTCATATTATCCTCCTAAATTTTAGTACTTTTAAATCAATTCCATAAAAATTAATCATTATACTATCAATATGATAGATAATACTTTCATATAGACCGTTTGTCAAGTACTAAATGATAGTTAACATTTACTTTTAGATAGTGTGAAAAATGGCGAAAATAAGGGAAATTTTAGCGGAAAACATAAAAGAATACCGACGAAAATCAGGTATTACACAATCTGAACTGGCAGAACGGGCTAACATATCTACAAATTTTATGGGAATGATCGAACAAAAACGAAAATTTCCTGCTCCTGAAATACTTGATAGGATAGCAGATGCTTTAGAAATAGACGCATCTGAACTTTTTATAACCTCCGTTTCCCCTCAAACAGAATTAAAAAAACTCCACAAGGCGATTTTAGCCGATTTAAACCAAGCAATCGGTGACGCTGTAGATAAGGCAATTACCGATAAATACAAGCAAAAAAAAATCAAGCAGAAATAAACTATTTCCATTTCTAGTTTGAAAGTTTCCATATATTAGCATTGTTCGTGGTGTTTGTGTGGTTCGTGGTAAAAACTCACAAATAAACTTCCACAGGTACTGATATTTCCTTCTCAATAAATAAATTCCGCAACGACTCAGCGCGTCCTTCAAGATACCCCTCCGCTAATTGCGATGCCAACGGGTCTTCCGGCGCGGAACGCGCTTTGCCATAAAGCTGTATTTTGCGAACACCGACATTTATCTTACCGTCAATACTGTTCGCTTCTTTATCCGTATTTGCCGCCAATTCGCATACAAGCGATTCCCATGCTTGCTTTTCCGTCTCTGACGGTTTTTCTCCATTAATCGCGCATAGCATTGTCTGTATTGTTACTACGGCGCAGGACACAAATTCTTTTATTACCGCAATCAGTTTTTCATAAGAAGTAGCGCAGCGGTTTATTTTGTTGTACCAGTCTTCTGTTCCCGCGTCCACTTTTAACCAGATGTCCGTGGCGGGTAAAAGGGCGTATTCTTTTAAGAGCGAAAAAATTCGCGGCTGTAACAGTCCCGCGCCGTTGGTTATAACAACAAGCCGCGCCGAAGGAGCAGTTTCCGCGCGAATATCCTCCGCCAATTTTAACGTAGAGGGGAAAGCGGGGGAGATGGTAGGCTCCCCATTGCCTGAAAAGCAAATATCTTTAATAACAGCGTTTTGTTTCTGCGCTCCCGAAACAGCGCGGCGCAAATCATCCCCTAATTGTTCAAGAGAAAACTCAGCATTGCTTGAGAAGGGAAACACTTCGCAATACGGGCAATCGAATTGACAGTACTTTTTATCCGGGAATAAATTAATCCCGATAGACAATCCCGCTGATCGCCGCGAATACACAGGGTACACAATAACGCCCTTTTCTCTTTCGCGATGGTTTGTAACAGGAGTGATATTTAACGGCATGGTTATTTTCTTAATAGTCCTGTTGTGCGGTGTATTGGCATATTATACCATTCTTACTTCTAATTCTTTCCCTACCGCTATTGCAATTCTGTTAAGTAAATCCAATGAGGGATTATAATTTCCACTTTCAAGTCTGGAGATATTAGACTGTTTTGTTCCAATTAACTCAGCCAAATCTTTTTGAGTTAATTTTTTTTCCTTTCGCGCCATAATTATTTCCTCAATAATTTTATATTCTGCCTCATTCATTTTGAGTTCATTTTTTACAGCTTCATTTTTTAGGATAATAGATTTTGCTTCACTCCATTTCATTTCTTATTATTAAATATATCATATTTGATATACTATGTCAATAAGCTTTTTTATGCTATGTTAATTATATGCAGGATAAAACATCGTACCAATCGCAAATGTTCGCTAATCGTTTACAAAAACGGTTTCGCCATCTTAAAAAATGGGCGCAAAGATGCGGCGTTGGCGCTTTCAGGCTTTATGACCGTGATATTCCCGAAATACCGCTTGTTTTGGATTTTTACGGGGACTGTAGCAATCCCGTTGACGCCGCTCTTTGCGGCGCTCTGTATAAGCGTCCTTATGAAAAAGATGAAAATGAAGAAGAGCAATGGCTTTCTGTAATGAAAAAAACCGCCGCCACCGCGCTGGGAATGGCCGCTGAACGCGTATTTTTAAAACAGCGGCAAAAGCAAAAAGGTTTGTCTCAGTATGAAAAAATAAGCGATGAGCGTTTTGAAAAAATTGTAAAGGAGTGCGGTCTTTCCTTTAAAGTAAATTTATCCGACTACCTTGATACAGGCCTTTTTATTGACAGACGGCTGTTACGCGAAATGATACGCGGGGAATCAGGCGGTAAAAAAGTGTTAAACCTCTTTTCCTACACCGGCTCTTTTTCCGTGTACGCGGCTGACGGCGGAGCGCTGTCAACGGATTCGGTTGATCTTTCCAATACTTATTTAAACTGGGCGCGGGAAAATTTTTCGCTTAATAATTTTTCCGCAGATATACTTCAAATTTGGGATTTTTTCAAAGACGGGACAAAGGCAGAGGATAAAGATTCTCATTGCGCCCATAAACTTATCCGCGCCGATGTTATTGAGTTTTTAGAAAAAGCTGTAATAGCGAAAAAACAATGGGATATTATCGTGCTTGATCCGCCAAGTTTCTCCAATTCAAAAAAAATGGAAGGCGATTTTGATTTACAGCGCGATTTAACGGAATTGCTTGGTAAATGTTTAAAACTGCTTACCCCCGCGGGAAAATTATTTCTTAGCGTAAATATTAAGCGTTCCGCTCCCACCGCAATTGATACGGCAAATAATTTGCGCCAGTATATGTCTGACATCCGTATAACAGACTTGGGAGAGAGTCTGATAGACGAAGATTTTAAAGGTAAAAAACAACCTAAAGCATTTCTTATTATGGCTGATTATGATATTTCATACTAAAAAATAACCTGTTATTATTGAAATATAGTTTGAATTTTAACACAAAAATTGATATAATAATCAGAGGGCAAAAATATGATCAAATGGAATTTATACAATATTTTTAGTTAATAGTATTTTTAATGGTCAGATGGCGTATACTATTTACTCTTTGATATTGTACTTTTTCCTGAACCTTTCAATGCGTCCGGCTGTGTCTACAAGTTTTTGTTTGCCGGTAAAGAAAGGGTGGCAGGCTGAGCAAATTTCAACCTTTATGTTCTTTGTGGTGGAACGTGTTTCTATCACATTTCCGCAGGCGCAGGTGATTTTTGTCATTTCGTACTTTGGGTGTATTCCGCTTCTCA
>Ga0268262_10001838_pt1 | contig 25477 bp, 20 predicted proteins | sample TergutNc150P3_FD_190354 | JGI IMG/M metagenome (GOLD analysis project Ga0268262, IMG submission 190354) | Nasutitermes corniger P3 segment gut microbial community from laboratory colony in Florida, USA - Nc150 P3 (SPAdes) (version 2) | ecosystem: Host-associated > Arthropoda: Insects >... | reverse complement strand
CAACTCCATAAATGGTGCTTGTAAGAATTCGTTGTTTTTCTTCTATTGTTAGTTTATATGATTTATAAGCTGACTCATAAATTTTCCCGGACTTGAGAGATGTCTTAATATTTTTTTCCTTTGTGTAGTAATCAAGGTGATAATCAAGCAAATACTGATACGCTCCAACAAGAAATGAACCAGAACCACAGGCAGGATCACATATTTTGATATCTGATATTCCCTGCGGCGTTTTGTTTTTAATTTTTTCTCCCACAGTATTTTTTACGATATAATCGACAATGTACTGAGGAGTATAATAAACACCGCCAGCTTTCTTAACTTCAGGTTTTTCTTCGATAATGGCAGTATGGGTATCGCCTTTAACTGTACGTAACCGAATTGTTTTGCCGAGAAAACGCTCGTAGATACTGCCTAGAATTTCAACAGGCAATACAGAAAATTCGTAGGGACATTCAGGGTAATACAAATTTACGATGATATGAGACAATACTTTGTCTTCAATATTAACCCTGTCGATCCAATCTACATTGGCAAAAAGACCGGAATTATATTTTTTGTTTGCTTTGGTAAAAAGATGAATAAGTTTTTCGTAAATATTCTGACTTTTTGCAACAGAAAGCAGCAGATTTTCGTCTTCAATTCCTTTGTCTTCGGCAATACGCAAAAATATAATACGGTCGATGATTTTTTGTACAACAGTATTAAGATCATACACTGAAAGATTTGGGTTGTTTTTAGCGATATTTTTTGCCAGTTCTACACGCCAGTCTTCCACAAGAGACAAAAGTTCTTCGTCAACTTCGGATGTTCCTTTTTTGTTTTTATTTTCTTCAATGTACTTATCAAAACTTCCTTTCAGAATGGCTTCTTTTGAAAAAGTGCTGCTGATAAATTCAAATTTTTGTTCATACTGGTCAAAAGTGCAATAAAAAAGGCGAGCCGTACCGGCATTGTCGTTTTTGTCAGGTTTGATTCGTGTATCGTACACTGCAAACTCGGCAAAGTTTGTTAAAATTGAAATAGGGAGTTTTGCGGTGTAGGCATATCGGCGTACCTGATAAGCAGGTTCAGCAGTATCTTTAATATTGACGGAAGGCTTTTTTGCCTCAACAAAAAATTTGCGTACCCCTCCGATACGGAAACTGTAATCCGGCGCTTTTTTAGAGCCGTCTATTTTTACTTTATCTTCACGCACAACTTCGCGATAACTTTCGGAAAAACCCTGATTATTAGCAATGTCCCAATCCAGCAAGGTAAAAAATTTATCTATAAAATCGGTACGGGTATTGGCTTCGTCGTACTGACCGCTTTTGTACTGAGCAATGTTTGCGGAAAACAAAGAAATGAGAACGCTGAGTTGGTCAGTACGAATATTCTGGAGCATAAGGAATTATAACATAAAACTACTTAAGGTGCAAAGCAAGCCTATTCAACTTTTTCCCTCCCGACGGAAACATCCTCTTTGATCAAACGGCGAAAACTTGGTTCGCGGCGGAAGATCTCGCGGTCATCGCAAGCCTCGCGGTTTATGATTTGATTGCGGCAAGTAAACAGTAATATAGATAAATCTATGTTAATCCCCATAGCCATTTCCGCCATGATCGTATATGCTGATAATATACCGAGAAAAAGGAGAAAATTATGTCGTCAATAACGGAAAACAAACAGGGTTTGAAGGTTCTCATAATGGGAAGTATTTTACAGTTGTTCCTTGGGATAATTTATGTATGGAGCGTTTTTGTAATACCTGTCAAAGATTTTTATGGATGGTCTGTTGACAGTGTAAAGCTTACGTCTTCGTTTATGCTTTGCTTTTTTGTCATAGGTATTTTGGCAGGAGGAAAACTGCAAACTAAAATCGGCGTAAAAATTACAACTTTGATTGGCGGGCTAATGGTCGCAGCGGGTATGCTGGCAACCGCATTGATCCCTGCGGGCGGAAGAGCGCCTGTCTTTCTCATCTATCTTTTCTACGGCATCGTCGGCGGCTTCGGAGTGGGCGCGGGATATAACGCGAACATTTCCTGCGCGCAAAAGTGGTTTCCGCAAAACCGCGGCTTTGCAACAGGCATAAGCGTTTGCGCGTTTGGGCTCTCGACAGTTATCTTCGCGCCGCTTGTTACAACATTAATCAGTAAGCTTGGGGAGAACGCGGTAAAGAATACATTTTTAATATTAGCCGGAGGTTTCGCGGCTGCGGTTCTTTTATTGTTCAATTTTATCAAAACGCCGGAACAAGTGCCGAACGCCGCCGCGCCGGTTTTGAAAGGCAAACAGTATACAACGTTGGAAATGATCAAAACGCTGCGCTTCTATCTGATTGCATTGTCTCTGATGTTCGGCACTTCGGTCTTTTTCATTATTCTACCCAGCCTTAAAGAGTTGGCGGTAAACAGAGGACTTGCGTCTTTTGCAACCGGAATTGTTATGTTCACAGGCATAGCCAATGCACTCGGCAGACTTGGCGCGCCGCTTATGTCAGATAAAATCGGGCGCGAAATGGCGGACATCATCATTCTTGCCGCAACCGCTCTCGGCGCATTCGGTCTTTGTTTCGCCAATGGAGTTCTGCTGATTGTAATCATTGCGGTAGTCGCTTTCTGTTACGGCGGCTATTCGGGACTGTATCCCGTTCTCACTTCGGGAAATTTCGGCATTAAAAATATCGGTTCTAACTACGGCGCGGTCATGGTGGGCTTTATGCTCTCGGCGCTGTTGTTCCCTATCGTTATCAAAAAAATCAACGGTCAACAGTTACAATTTATTGCACTCGGTGTACTGGCGATTGTCGGCGTAGTACTGGTCGTCATTTTAAGGTTGATGAATTTAAAGCAGGCAAAAGAAGAGAATTGATGATATAATTTGCTATTATGCAAAAAACTTTTATTCGTAACCGGATAACTTTCGGTCTGGGCACTATCGGCAGGGACATGGTTTACGGTATAGTCAGTATGTTCCTCATGTTCTATCTTACCGATGTAATCAACCTGCCAACAAGTACGATGTGGTGGGTGGCGGGAATTATTCTTGTCGCCCGTATATTTGACGCCTTTAACGATCCTTTCATGGGACTCATCGTAGATAACACACATTCGCGCTGGGGCAAATTTAAAATGTGGATTACAATAGGCGCGGCAACTTCCCCGATATTTACAATTTTGCTTTTTACCGATCTGGGCTTTCAAAGAAACGCTTATGTTATTTCCTTCGCGATCATCTATTTTATGTGGGGAATTTGTTATACGATCCACGACATTTCGTATTGGTCAATGCTTCCAAGTTTGAGTATTGATCAAAAAGAACGGGAAAAAATCGGGGCGCTTGCCCGTATTTTCGCGAATATCGGTTTGTTTTTTGTCGTTGTCGCCATAGTGCCGCTGACAAAAACGCTGGGCGATAAATTCGGCTCTTTGCAAAAAGGTTATTTTATTTTTGCTATTTGCGTGTCGGTTTTTATGTCTCTGGGTATGTGCGTTACAATTTTCGGCGTAAAAGAGACGGGTATTGTGGCGCAAAAAAAGGAAAATACTCCGTTACGTGAACTGGTGAACATTATAATTAAAAACGACCAACTGTTTTTTACGGCTATTTCCCTATCGCTCTTTATGATTGGTTATATGACAACTACCAGTTTCGGGCTGTATTTTTTTAAATACGCATACGGCAATGAAAATATGTTTTCAGTCTTTTCCGCTATTTTGGGTATATCGCAATTAACAGCCCTTGCGACCTTCCAGCTTTTCAGCAAAAAGTTTGACCGTAAAACTCTCTATACCGGCGCAATAATTTCGATGACGGCGGGTTATCTGCTCTTTTTCTTCGCTCCTGTTTCAACAATGTTATTCATCGGCATTGCGGGCGTCTTAATTTTCTTTGGGCAGTCGTTTATCCAGCTTTTAATGACTATGTTCCTCGCCGACTCCGTCGATTACGGTCATTGGAAACTCGGCAAGCGCAACGACAGTATCACTTTCTCTCTCCAGCCGCTAATCAACAAAATAGGCGGCGCGGTGGGCAGCGGGGTTGTTTCCGTAGTAATAATTATTTCGGGAATTAAAGCCGCGAATACAGCCGCCGAGGTTACGCCCTCCGGTCTTTTAATGATGAAAGTCGCCATGCTGATTTTCCCGCTTTTGTGTTTCGCGGGAAGTTACTTAATTTACCGTATGAAGTATAAAATTGACAGCAAATTTTACAAACAGATACTTTCCGATTTACAGGAACGCGGGGAACTGGCAAAGGATTCATAATACCCAAATAATTTAACCGCTAACTATACGAACCATGAAAAATGTAAGCTTTATGTCGCTCTCTCTGTGCAGGCAGTAGACCTTGTTTTTTGCTTCTTTCGCTAATATTGGCTTTTTATTAATTTTATTCCGTGAGCGTGTGCGTAAAGCCCCAGCATGCCCAAGTATGCACCGCAAAGCGGTGTAGATGAATAAATTAACACGGCATGGCGCACAATAACAGTATTAAGATGAATAATGCGCGAGGGCTTTAGCCCGAGTTGCGCGCCCGACAGGTGTGGCGAGGGTTGATCGGACGCACGCTTCTGTTTGGCATTAGTGGCAGTTTTGATGGACGCTTAGACGTGGCATTGTTGAAAAACACGCCAATGTCGCCGCTGTGGCTGTCGCACTGTTGCTTTATTGAGAACTGCGGCATTTTTGGTGCTCTCAGCGTGCGGCATTAAATGATCCACACTGCTTACGCAGTGCTTTTTTGTGGCTGTACCCCCGCTCGTATAATTTATTCAATAATTATTTAATTTTTTGAGGTGTGAAGCAGGCTGTTTTGCCTGCACAGACAGCAAACAATATAAAAAAATGTCGTTTATAGGGGATTTTACCTAGTTTTCTGCTGTATTATATGAACGTTTAATATATACAACCTTAGTTTACTCTTCATATATTTTTATTTTGAAATAGTACAAAAAATGATAACCCATTCCAAGCAAGCAAGGAATACACCGCAACGGTTACGCTGACGGCAAAGAGCGGTTTTACCTTCACAGGCTTAAATGCAAATAACGCTAAAATAAACGGAAGCGTCGCATCGGTATCAAGCAATACAGGTGAAACAGTAACGTTATCGCACAAATTTCCGGCGACAAGTACAAAAATAGTTTCGAGCATAGCGATTAAATCACAGCCGGACAAAATGTCCTACGCACACGGCGACAAGCTTGACCTGTCAGGTATGGTAGTAACGCTGACTTACAATGACAATACGTCAAAAGATGTCGACCCTGTTGATTTTGAGGATAACGGCATAACCGCTAATCCCTCGCAGGACACTCATTTGGAACATTCCAAATACGACGGAGAACAAATTACCATTACTTACGGCGATTTAACGCCGCTAAAAACAACAAACAGTTTAACTGTAACCGCCATACCGTTATCTGTTCTTACCATTAAACCAATTCCGGCGCAGACTTTTACAGGCAGTCCGCTTACACCGTTAGTTACCGTAGAGCAAACCGTAGAAGGCAGTACGAGAATACTGGCAAAGGACACCGATTACACGGCAGTGTACAGCAACAACACCAACGCAGGTACAGCGACAGTAACCATAACAGGAAAGGGCGACTATACAGGAACCAGAGACATAAACTTCACTATTAACAAAGCCGAGCTGTCAGGCAGCGTAACTATTACCCCGAACAGCGATGTTAATATTAACACGGAACTGACAGCTTCATACGGCGGAAGCGAAACCATTACCATTACAGCATGGCAATGGGAAAAAGACGGAACTACCACTGTCGGAACAAACTCTAACAAGTACACGCCGACAGAAGCAGGAAGCTACACCGTAACCATGAGCACGACAAACTACCATGACAAGGTTAGCGCAGTCATTGACGTAAATGATCCAACGCTTAATACTCTATCGGAAATACCAACCATCACACTGAGCGTCCAATATAGTGTTAATAATTATGGTGGAATATATGCTACCATTAATGAATTAACCGCTAACTACAGCGGAAGCGAAACTATTACAACATGGCATTGGGAAAAAGACGGAAACCGTGTCGGCACAAATTCTAACAAGTACATGCCGACAGAAGCGGGAAGTTACACCGTAACCGTGAGCGCAAAAGGTTACAACTCGGAAAAAAGCGACCCCATTACAGTTTCAATCTGGGAAGGAGATTCTTACCCATTTGTTTCATTGTTAAACACCCTGCCTGATAACACACCAACAACAGCGTATAAATTCCAGATAGGTTCATATGGCAGTCCCGTTTACAGCGGTATTGTCACTATAACAAATGCAATGAAAAACGCGACAAATAAAAACAAATATGTCAGCCTTGATCTTTATTATAGCTTCACCTCAAGTACCGTTAATGACACTACTACTGGTATTAGCGGTTGCACCACCCTTACCAACATAACCATAGCTTACGTTAAAAGCATTGGGCAAGCCGTTTTTATGGATTGCACCAATCTTTCCAGCGTAAATTTGCCAGACGTTACCAGCATTGGTTTTGGTGCTTTCCAAGGTTGCACCAGTCTTACCAGCATAGACATGCCAAATGTTACAAGCATTGGGCAAGCCGCTTTTAGCGGTTGTTCCAGCCTTACCAGCGTAACAATACCAGCAAGCGTTACAAGCATTGGGCAACCTGCTTTTAGCAGTTGTTCCAGCCTTACCGCAATAAATGTTGACGCAGGTAATAGCGCATATTCATCACAGGACGGCATATTATACAACATAAGTAAAACTTCCCTAATCCAATATCCGGCAGGAAAAACTAATACAACATTTACAATTCCAAACAGCGTTACCAGTATTGAGGGCAGCGCTTTTTTCAGTTGTACCAACCTTACCAGCATAACATTTGCAACAGGAAGCAACATACTAAATGCCAATTTTGGAAACAATGCCTTTCCTGAAGAAAGCACCGGAGCAGGCGGCAACACCTTAAAGACCGCATACAATAATGCAACAACAAAAGCAGGAACGTATACAAGATCGGTTAACGGCTCTACATGGAGTAAACAGCCGTAACAAATTTCGCAGTACCGTCAATCTGACCACTTACAAGTGGTCAGAGGCGGCGTTACTGTAGTGTGATTTTTATTTAAAGAGTGATTAAGATGTATGCCTACGGAACAAAATCCTTGAGCATACATCTTGCCTTCACTTTGTTCGTGCGGTTCGTGGTTAAAAATTCTTTTCAAAAAGGAGTAACATTTGAATGATCGCCAAACCCTTAAAAAAATACTCACCACGTTTCACCGCCGCCGTTATCTTATTTATCTTCTCCTATCTTTCCTCGCCGGCAGTCTACTCACAGGATTTCTCCTCTATCGACCAAGACCTGGCGCAGTTGGGGGCAAAGAAAGCACCCGCAGGGTGTAGATGAAAAAATCTACAAGCCCCGGCGCCGGATAAAGCACACAAGATGAATAATTGAGGCGAGATTTATCTCGCCGTCCGCGCCGCGGAAGAAGAACTTAAACGCGAGCGCGAACTTAATCGCCAATTACGAGAACACAATCAAAGAGCAAGAGAAATTACTAGCGGACTTACGGAAACAACTAACCGCAATGTCCGAAACCTACAAGATGCAGTCACAATTATCAGCGAGATACGCGCAAAGCTCAAAGTTCTGGCAGACTTTTACGCTGGTAGCGATCCCAGTGACGGCGGTAATTAGCGGAGTAGTGGGATTTGCGTTGAGTAAGTAATTAACCAATAGCCAGAGCGATACGCAGGGCGGCGTTGATTAATTCCATTTTGTCATCGTGGAAAGTGCCGACATAATCGGTCAGCATGGATTTAGGAATACTGATTAGATCATCACAGAACACAGCGCTGTCGTGTTTAAGCCCTTCATCTACACCAACTTCAACTTGGGTGAGGAAGCCGCGATAATTAGTATAAACAGGGGCGCAAATGACAGAGGAGAAACTTTGATCAATAAGGGTTTGACGGGAAACAACCAGAAAAACCCGGTGTTTCTTAGGGTCGTTTTTTGAACCCCGATAAACTCGGTACAAATCGCCACGTTTCACGGAACGTCTTCCTCAAAGATCGGAATTTGGTACGACAGTACATCTTCCGCTTCGGCGTTAAGCTCGTCTGCATGGAGGCGAAAAAGTTCAATGTCTCTCTCTTCCGACATTCTTTCCTTGCCAGACGAAACCGGAAAAAAGTATATTTTTACCCGTCCCGCCGGTACTTCGGGGGGCACATCAATGGTCAGCCTATGGCTTACAGGTATTTCTACAGTTTGCGTAACACTCATGAAGTAAATATAGCATGAAAACAAGAAATAAACAAGGTAACGGATAATTTACTCTTGTCTTTCTCGGTTCGCGGTAAAAAAATTAAAAATATTTTCAAATTCAGTCAAGCAAAATGACATGTCCGCGCCATATATAGGTATGAAAAAATTACCTTTTTTGGTTGTCGCTTTTTTGTGCGGCACATCTCTTTTTGCAGAAGGAGGCGCGGCTGACAATAAGTCTGCGCCCCTTCTAAACTGGAGTCTGCTTTGGAGCGGCTCATGGGAAGAGAAAACCTTTACTTTTCAGGACGAACCTGAAGTATTAGGGACTCTTCATAACCGCGGGGAATTGAAATTGCACTTTATTCCCCCTGAACTTGTTCTGCGCGGGCAAGTTTTGGATAAACGTCCTTTGGACTTTTCTCAGGAGCCGCCGTATAGCGATTCCGATAAATTGGTTACCAATTATACAGGCGGTTTGTACCACAAAACGACAGGTTCGCGGCTCCTTTACGGAACACTTGACGAATGGGGACTGTCCGCGCGGATTCGCAATCCGTGGATACGCTCGCCGCCCTATGCCGAAAACCACAAGCCGCTCATTGCCGATGTAAAAACCGCCGCGTCCGCAACCAAAAATGACGAAGCTTATATGTATCTGTCCAGCCCCTCTTTGGAACTTTTTTCAAATTTAAAAATGCGCGGCTTTGCTTCCGCACAGTCAGAAGTTGAAGAGTACAAGCCGGCGTTTTCCGGAGGACTGGATTTTACTATCAATAAAACCAATAGTTTACTAATAGAAACTTTTTACACAGGCGCGACTCTCCCGCCGACAAAATCAAGTTCGTGGTTTTCCGCTTCGCCGCCTCTACCTGAAAGGGAATTCCGGCTCTTTGCCGCAGGGTTTCTTTTTTCAAACCCCGCTTTTTCCGTAAGCTCGGATTATGCCGTCTCGGAAACTTTTGCCGTGGGGAAGGACATTTACGCCAATTTAGGCGTTTCTCTTTCGCCGTCTTTACCGTTTGGGGAAAAGGCAAGACCATTGTTAATTTCATTGTCAGCGGACAGCGCGGGAGAACAATTTGTTTTCAGAGACGGACAGGATCACGGCGGAGGTTTCAGAAGCGCGGCAAAAATTGAGTGGAAGGGCAGGTACAGCTCTTTAATTAAAATAAGTACGGTATTACGGGGAAACGGTCTAAACGAGGATTTTAACCGCAGTTCTTCGGACTTTTATTGGCGGTTTCCATCTTCAGCGGCAACCCGAAATAACACTCTCCGGCTGACAAGAATATCCCTTTCAGCGGACAGAAATGCGGTAAATCCGTTAAAAATTAACGATAACTTTTCGGGTAACTTCGGAATTTCCCTGAATATGCGGAAAATCGGGATAAAAAACCCTCTTGGAATCAATTTTTCAGGCTCGGTAAAGGGATTAGCGGGGGCAGACAGCGATAAATCGATTTATCCCACGCTTGATAACGACTGGTCATGGCAATCTGCCGGCTTAAATTGCGAATTTATATGGTCTATCGGGGTTTTTCAACTAAGATCTAAAACCGGATATACCTTTTTTCCGGAAAAAGACGAAAAATGGGACTTTTCGTTAGGTACAACTTTCCGTTTTAAAAATGGCAGATTTAGTTTTAAAGCGGCTTCGCCGGATTTTCCCGAAAAATGGAATTGGACTATATCATGGAGAACGGAAATTCAAAGAAAATTGTAAAAAAAGTACATAGAAGTACATAAAAGTCATTGTTTTTCCGATAAAAATATAGTATCATTAAATAAATAATTAATTAAAGGAGGTATTATGCCTGCCGGTGTAACAATTATGATTGTTGACGACTCCAGAATTATGAGAAACACTGTTAAAGGTGTTTTTTCCGGGGTAGAGTCTTCATGTAACTTTATCGAAGCAAAAGACGGTGAAGAAGCTTTAGCATTATTGGAAACTCAAACTGTTGATCTAATATTGCTCGACTGGAATATGCCAAGATTATCGGGTATTGATTTCTTAAAACAAGTCAGAGCAATGGATCAATATAAGGATTTACCTATTATTATGGTAACCAGTGAAGCCGCGAAGTTTAACGTTATCGAAGCGTTAAAACACGGAGCCACTGATTATATTACAAAGCCAATTAAGCTTGATTTATTCAAGCAAAAATTGTCTAAACTACGTTTATTCAGGATGTAAGAAAAATGACAGTAGAATTACAAAATTATGTAGAACCATTTGTTGAAGTTACCGTCAGTACATTTAAGGAATTTGTAGGTATTGAGGTGAGCCCGAAGCATCCGCATTTTCTGGATCCCGACAAAGCCTTTGAATGGGATATTTCCGCGGTAATAGGTCTTTCCGGCGCGGTTAAAGGCGCCGTAATTGTCTCCATGAAAGCCGACTTAGCTATCAAATTAACCGATAAGCTTGTCGGCTCGAAACATTCGGAAGTTGACGCCGATGTATTGGACGCTATCGGCGAAATTAACAACATTATTGCCGGTAACATTAAACCGAAAGTGCCTAACGGAGATAAAATTGTAATTTCAATTCCTACAATTATTAAAGGAAAAGAACATTCAATCGCGTGGCCCAGTAAACAAACGCGTATCCTCTGTATTCCTCACAAAGCGTTTGAAAATGATATTTTTCACCTAATGATAGCAATAGAGCTTGATGTTGAAAAATAAGCAGGAGAGAGCATAATGAAGCATGTTTTTGTGTTCGATCCTAAGGCGTTCTATAGTCAGCAATGGAAAATGGATAACATCCTGGACGGTATAGGGCAATTTTTCAGAACACAAGAATCTCCTGATTTCTCCATACAATTTTCGCGTTACAGAAGAAACGCTATGAGTATAATTCAGGACGAAGCGGAAAAGGCGCAATCAGGCGATACTATCAGAGTTTACGCAATAGGCGGAGAAGAAATTCTTTTTGATTGCGTAAACGCCGTCGCTCATTATCCAAACATGCAGATTGCGGCTGTTCCTCACGGCGAATCCTATGACTTTTTACGAATCTTCGGCGAGGGCAATGTCGAGTTATTCAGGGATATTCCGTCTCTTGTTCAAGGCGAAGCCATTCCTACAGACGCAATCAGATGGGGAGTAAATTACGCGTTAAATTCCTGCTATATAGGAATGAATTCCGTAATATCTAAAAGAATAAAAGACTTAAAATCAAATATGAATAAAACCGGTTTTATTTTATTCTCAAAAATGTCGTCTTATCTAAGCAGGATAGCCAGCTCTTTTGATAAAAAGCTCGCCGCGCGTGAATATAAAATAACTGTAGACGACGCGGATTATTCAGGAAGCTACTGCCTTATTCATATCGCAAACGGTCCGTATCAGGCGGGAAAATTAACAGGCTCTTCCGAAGCGACTCCGGACGACGGGTTTTTGGATATTGCGTTAATCAGATCATCTCACCCAATGGGAACGCTTTCATCCATGAGAAAATATTCCAAAGGAAAACGTCCTAAAAATTGCGTTCATCTTCAGGGAAAAAAAATTACTATTCAATCCACTGAGCAAATGTGGATTCAACTTGACAATGAATATATACAGGATACCAGTATCACTATAAACGTAGTTAATCACGCGGTACAAATGGTAACTGTAAATAATTTATCATACCCGTTGGCGTCAATGGCGGCTCTTTAAGGAAGGCTTTATTCATGGCTATAAAGAAAACAGAGAATAACAAATTAAAAAGCATTGCAAACTTTTCTTCCGTCGCAATGATCTTCTTTTTAAGCGCCGCTTATATTATTGAAACAAACCTATCCGAAGTTAAAGTTAATTACAGTTTAGCCGGACTTGTAATGATACTAACGCTTATGATAGTTATTGCGATTATCAGAAACTCAATCAATCATTACAAAATGGCGTTTAACGTTCCGTTTATTCTGTTATTATTCTACACCGCGCTTATGATGCTCAGCAAATGGTACGATTCGCATTACATGATTATCTGTATTTTCCTGTGCGCAATCAGCTGTATTTATTCGCATTTTAACAGAACTCTGGTTTTTATTATCATTCAAAATCTTTTTACCGCCTTTCTTCTTTTTAAAGGTTATCCGGTAAACGGGCATGTTCCTCTTTTTACCGTTCTGGTTATCTGGGTTGTTTGTATATTCAGCAGTATTATCATGCTCCTGCTCACAAGATCGGCGACTATCGTTCTTAACAAAGCGCTTGAACATCAAAATTCATTCATGGATCTTCTTGCTTCCACAGAAAATGTCGTCGCCATGATAGACGAACGCAATGAAATTGTCTACGCGAGTAAAACTTTATCCGATTTAGCGGGTACTGATGATCCGACATTGGTTCAGGGACGCCCTCTTATCGATCTTTTCCCGGGACGAAGTTTAAAGAATCACGCGGGAAAAATGTTAAAAGAAAAAGACGATTACGCGGAAGACTGGGAATTTTCATTAAACGGACAAAAACGCTACTTTAAAGCGGCTTCACACGGTTTACCGGGCGGCGGCGGCACTCTTATCAGCTTATATGACATGACTCATCTTGCCGAACGCGATGAAATCGCCGTTATGAAAGACAGCATGAAGATTGGTCTTTTCTTCATGGATAAGGATTATATTATTCAGGATCATTATTCAAGATATTTGGAAGAACTGTTATCGGATACAAAACTCTTCGGAAAAAACTTAATGGACATAATTAACGATTCAGTTACTCCCAGCGAATCTGAAGCGATAAAAGATTACTTTAACATGATACTTGAACGCACTTATGATCAAGAAATGCTTGATGATATAAATCCGTTAAACGAGCTTCATTATATAAACAGAGAAACAGAAGAAAAAAAAGTTTTTCAATTTGCTTTTGCCACAGTAGAACGCGGACACGGCGAAGTTTTTATTCTTGTAACAATATACGATATTACCACCAGAGTTGAATTACAGCAAAGGTTAGCGGAAGAAGAAGCCAGACGTCAGGAAGAAATGCAGTCTGTCTTTGAACTTATTCAGGTAGAGCCGGATGTATTTTCCGATTTCATGGCGGATATGGAACATGAAATCAGTGAAATTAACGGCATACTTAAAAACGAAGCTATGTCAACGCACGACGCGCTTGTAAAGATTTATCAATCTGTTCACGCCATTAAATCAAACGCGGTTATACTTGGATTAAACGTATTCGGCAACAAGGTACACGCTCTGGAATCAAAAATTAAAAAATTACGCGAAGTAAAGGAAGTGCCTTTCAGCGAAATGTTAAATCTGACCATGGAAATAGAGAAAATTTCCAAAGAAAAAGACGGGTTTGCGGATATTCTTAACAAGATACAAAGTTACGCGGGAGGCAGCGGCAAGAACAAAGGCGGCGAGAAACAAAATATCAAAGTTCTTATTGAATCTCTCGCTAAAACAACATCCAGAGTCGCCGAAGATTTGGAAAAACAAATTAAATTTATTTCTTCTGATATTGACTCCGAAGCCATTGATAAAGGTCCAAGACGCGTAATGAAAGAAATACTAATGCAGTTAATCCGCAACTCCGCTTTACATGGAATAGAGTCGCCTGAAGAAAGAAAAGCCAAAGGGAAAAGCGAAACAGGCGTCATAAAACTTTCTATCAAGATGACGGAAGATCGCAAAAATATTCATATAAAACTTATTGACGACGGAAAAGGTCTTGATTACAAGAAGATTGCCGATAGAGCGTTAGCCAAAAACTTAATCAAACAGGAAGAAGCAAAAAATCCCGACGTGTTAATGAAAGTAATATTCATGCCCGGCTTTAGCACCGCTGATACGGAAACCGTACACGGCGGAAGAGGTATCGGTTTAAATCTTGTACGCGATCGTATAAAAGAAGTAAAAGGGTCCATTAAAGTTAAGTCAGAAGCCAACAAAGGAACGCTGTTCTTTATATCACTTCCTGTTTGATAATCCGGCTCCAATCGCCGTAGTATATTCGGCATGTTCAGGATAAACAAATTCAATTCCATACATAGCTGAAACATCGGTAAGCACTTTTTTGCCTATCGGGTTTTTATTGCCGTTTCCCGTAACAATAACGCGGCTGTAATTCTTTGCCTTTGCCGCAAAAACAGAAAGAACGCCTATTACCTGAAACACCATGTTGATAATCGCGAGAGCAATATCACTATGATTTGCGGTATCCAGCATTTTCCCAAAATTGGAAGCGGTACTTTCGCCGTTTAAAAAACTCAGGCTCATATCCGTAATATCGCCGACTAAAAGATCAACCTGACTTAATTTTCCGTTTTTTGCAAGCTCCATAATGTCGTGAAACTCGGCGACGGATAAAAGTTTTTTTCCCAGCCCTAAAATTGTTCCGCCGCCGACGCCTGACCCGCCGAAATGAGAAATGCCTTTATCGCCGGCTTCGATTATTACGGTTCCCGTTCCGATGTTTGTAATAATTATATTATTCATACCGGAAAGGAACATTCCGCCTATGCCGATAGCCTCAATCTCATTTACCCTGCCTGTGGGAATACCGAAAATATCATCTTTAATTTTTGACGCGCCGGCTCCGGTAATTTCGATTCTTTCCACAGCGCTTATTTTTATTCCGTTTTCAAGAACTATTTTTCCAAAAGCGCCGGTAGCGGCTGTTACAGCGTCTAACGCTTTTGTTTTTATTTTTCTTGTTACTTTTCCGTCTTCTATGGAAACAGCTTTTGTTATGGTACTGCCAATATCTATTCCTATTATCAAAATATTCTCCAATTACTTAATGTTTCGTTATTTTAACATAAAACAACCCGCTTGCGAATACGGTGATTTTCTAATATATTGATTTCATTATGAATTACGCGGAAGAATCATTAAAAAAGCATTACCAGTGGCGCGGTAAGCTTGATATCGTACCCAAGATGCCGGTATCAACGCGGGAAGATCTGTCGCTCGCCTATACCCCCGGCGTCGCCCAACCCTGCCTTGAAATACAAAAAAATCCCGAAAAAAGCTGGGAACTTACAGGGCGCTGGAACACAGTCGCCGTTGTAACCGACGGCACCGCCGTCCTGGGACTTGGAGATATTGGTCCCGAAGCGGGTATGCCCGTAATGGAAGGGAAATGCGTGTTGTTTAAAGCCTTTGGCGGAGTTGACGCCGTTCCGCTTTGCATACGTTCAAAAGAAGTTGACGTTATCGTAGAAACAACAGCCATGCTTGCGGGAAGTTTCGGCGGCATTAATCTGGAAGATATTTCCGCTCCCCGTTGTTTTGAAATTGAGAGAAAATTAAAAGCGCGGTGCGATATTCCCATTTTCCACGATGATCAACACGGCACGGCGATTGTAACATTTGCGGCGCTTATTAACGCATTAAAATTTACTGGGAAAAAACTGGAAAATATCAGCGTAGTTACATTAGGCGCGGGCGCGGCGGGAATAGCCGTAATAAGACTGTTGCAGACCGCCGGTTTAAACGACGTTGTGCTATGCGACCGTCAGGGGGCGATTTACAAGGGCAGACAAGGGCTTAACAGCGAAAAGGCGGAGATGGCGGAAATATCCAATAAACAAATGAAGAAGGGAAGCCTTGCCGACGTTCTGCGGGGAGCCGATGTATTTATCGGCGTTTCAGCGCCCGGCATGGTAACTCGGGAAATGGTAAAATCTATGGCTTCTAACGCGATTTTGTTTCCAATGTCTAACCCGACGCCGGAAATCATGCCGGATGAGGCTCTTGCCGCGGGAGCCGCGGTAGTGGGAACAGGGCGCAGTGATTTTGCGAATCAAATTAACAATGTTCTTGCCTTCCCCGGCATTTTCCGCGGAGCACTGGACGTGCGCGCAAGCGACATTAACGATGAAATGAAAATAGCGTCGGCTTACGCGCTTGCCGGGCTTGTAAGCGAGAACGAATTACGCAGCGATTACATTATTCCCGCGGCTTTTGATCCAAGAGTTAAAGACGCTGTGGCTAACGCTGCGGCGCAGGCGGCGAAAAAAAGCGGCGTGGCAAGAATATAATCAACCGATTATTTTTTCTTAAGGTTATCCAGATTTTTTTTAGCCGCCGTATATCCTTGTTCTACGGCAATGGCATACCATTCAGAGGCGGCAAGCAGATTCTTTGCCGTTCCGTTGCCATTTTCATAACAAATACCAAGACAATTCTGCGCAGGCGCGTATCCATGCTCCGCTGATTTTTTGTACCATTCAAAAGCTTTTGCTAAGTCCTTTTCTGTTCCTTTGCCGAATTCATAACACCCGCCCAAACTGAATTGAGCGGAAACATTACCTTTTGCCGCGGATGCTTTGTACAATTCAAAAGCTTGATTAATATCTTTGGCCGTCCCGCTGCCGTTTTCACAACAAAAACCAAAATTGCTTTGAGCCGGCGCATAACCTTCTTTTGCGGCTTTACTGTAATATGCGACAGCTTTTTCCAAATCCTGCTCTACTCCGCAGGCGCTTTCATAACACCATCCCAAATTACATAAAGCGGGCAAATATCCCTGCTTTGCGGCTTTTTGATAATAATCAAGCGCCTTTTGATAGTTTAAGGCGACGCCGTGTCCTTTCTCATAGCAAAAAGCAAGATTACATTGAGCGGGAGCGTATCCCTGTTCCGCCGCGGACAGATAATATTTAAACGCTTCAACAAAATTACTAAGCATTCCAGCGGCATTTCCTTTGTTATACAAATCTATTACTTCCTTACTTGGCTGGTTTTCCGCCATATATTTTCCTCCAACAAAAATTAATTATTATCAATTAACGATTGAAATTCCGTAAGCGCGGAATCCAATTCATTTTTAAGCGCGGTCATTTGGTCGGGAGTAACCGAGTTTGTACCGTCGGCAAGCTGATGTTCCACAGCGGCGGCAGCGGACTGCAGACGATTTTTTCCGACTTGTCCCGCGTTTCCTTTTAATGTATATACAAGTCTGTGCGCCTGTTTTATATCGCCTGCTTCCATACATTTGCAAATTTCATCGTATTTGTTTATATTTGCTTTTACAAAATATTTTTCAAGCGATTCCTGAATTTCCGTGTCAGATTCCGATTGTGATCCGGATTTATTTACGGGCGGCAGATGTCTCAGCAAACAACGCCACAATTCCTGAGCCGTGAACGGTTTACTTACGCAATCTACTATACCATGCGTCTTATACATATCCATATCATCAACCATTATGTTAGCGGTAAGAGCGACAATAGGTATCTTAATGCCCATTTTTACGATTTCAACCGCCGCCTCAAGACCGTCCATTACCGGCATGTGCATATCCATAAAAATTAAATCGTATAACTTTTCGCCTTTATTTATTCGATTCTTAACCATCTCTATACCGATTAATCCATTTTCCGCGATGTTGGTTTTCAGACCAACGCTTGTAAGATGTTCGCGAATGACTTCCTGCTTCATAAAATTGTCTTCGCATATCAGAACGTCGCCGTCAAATAACGGCTTGTCAACGTCTTTATATGAAACTCTTTCCCGAAGCATTTCATCCATGGATACGTCAATTGTATCAAAGGTAAGATCAAAACTGAATCTGCTTCCAATACCGGGAGTACTGTCAACAGAGAGAGTGCCTCCCATCATTTCGATAATGCTTTTGGTAATCGGCAAGCTAAGTCCCGTGGCGCCGTTTTTATAAGATTTTTCCACCAGCGAAAACGGTTTAAACACATTAGCTATCTGTTCCGGCGACATACCAACGCCGCTGTCCTTAACCTCAAAGTGTATCGTTATTGATTTATCATCGATACTTAGAATATCAGACACAAGCTTAACCATACCGGAATTTGTATATTTTACCGCGTTGAAAAGCAGATTTACAAACACCTGACGAAGCCTCGCGATATCGCCGACCGGTTTTTTACCTACGCTCGGCTCGGCGTAAAAGTGAAGCAGCAGACCTTTTTCCACCGCCCTAGGCATTACCAATGTTCTGCAGCCGGCAAAAAGCTCATGCATATCAAAGGGATTTTTTTTCAGGGACATTTCACCGGATTCAATTTTAGAAATATCCATGATGTCGTTAACAATCTGCATAAGCTTTTCAGTATTTATGCGAATGTTAGACAAAGAATCGCTGGTCTTCTGAGAAGTGTTACCATCTAACGCCGTCACCAAAAAACCTACGATACTGTTCAGTATCGTCATTATCTCATTGCTTATATTTATATAAAAAGCTGATTTAGATCTGCTTTCTGATTTGGTAGATTCAAGTTCAGTCAGCGCTTCCTTTAAACGTTTGTCTAACTCTTTGGTTTGAAACTGCACCATTTTTTCAAGTTTTTTCTTTTCATTGGCGCGTCTTAAAAATAAAATTATCAAAAGAGCAATTACGATTAATGACAACACAAGAACACAAATCAAATTAAAAAAACTATAGTATATTGTTTCCAGAAGCATAATTTTTAATCCTTTTTAAAACCTTATTAATTATACGATTATTATACCATTATAATAGGCAATAGAACAAGCTAGTTTACTAAAAAATATGATAATTTACTAATAAATTGTATATTTTTTAGTGTTTTTACGCTTCTATTAAGAAAAAATTTACCTTCTTCTGCGTGATAGCAAAATAAGGCGCAGTAAACTGGCAATTGCGGTAAGAGCGGAAGCGATATATGTTAAAGCCGCGGCGGTTAAAACTTTTTTTACTCCGTTTAGTTCTTTTTCGTTTAAAACGTTATTAGCGCGCAAAACGACTATTGCCCTTCTGGATGCGTTTATTTCAACCGGCAGGGTAATGACATAAAAAAGCACGGCTCCGCCGAAAAGCAGAATTCCGATATTGAATAACATCATCGCAATACCGGAAGAAGATTGACCGGAAATAGCAAGCCCGATTATCGCAAGCCAGGGACCGATTCTTGAGCCGATATTCGCCACAGGTACAAGCGTGCTTCTCAGCGCAAGGGGACTCCAGTGTACCGCGTGTTGAATAGCGTGTCCGGCTTCATGCGCGGCAACTCCCACCGCGGCGATTGACGTTGAGCCGAACACAGGCTGAGAAAGCCGTAATACTTTTTCCATAGGGGAATAATGATCGGTAAGAGAGCCTGCGATACGCTCAACTTTTACGTCCCTGATATTATTTGATTTTAACAAAAGATTCGCCGCGTCAAAGCCTGTAATCGCACGCGAAGACGGTATTTTTGAATACTTAGCAAAAGTCGATTTAACCGTAATCTGCGCCCAAAGCGATAAAATCAGCGTGGGTACTACCAACAATAAATAATATTGATCAAAAAACATAATTAACTCCTATCAGCGGGCGGACTGCGCCGCACCGTATATTCAAGTTTTACGGGTCCCGGATTTTCACTGTCCCTTGCCGCGCGGAAAAGCATTTCTTTCTGAACGCGGAAAGGTTTTTCTTCCGCCGGAGGAGAAAGCAGCGTCCACTTGCCTTCGTTGTCCAAAACAGAAGATTGACAATTATCGCGGAAATAATCGTTAAGCATATCATACAATTCTTCGCGAAGTTTTTCATCCTGTATAGGGAATAAAATTTCCACGCGATGGTCAAGATTGCGCGTCATCAAGTCGGCGCTGGCGCAATAGAGTTCGTCCGCGCCTCCGTTGGAAAAGTAATAAATTCTCGAGTGTTCAAGATAATGGTCGATGACGCTGATTACGCGGATGTTATCGGAAACTCCGATAATGCCGGGAACCAATGTGCAGATACCGCGAATACACAAAGAGATTTTTACGCCGGCTTCTGATGCTTTGTAAAGCGCTTTTATAATTTCGACATCGGTAAGCGAATTCATTTTAGCCATTATTTTTGCCGGATACTTTTGCCTTGCCCTGTTTGCCTCTCTTTCGATAAGTTCCAGAAAACGGCGTTTAAGAGCGGTAGGCGCAATTGTAAGCTTCATCATCGTTTGTACGATTGAATACCCTGTGAGCATATTAAAAATAAGTCCCGCGTCATAGGCAATATCCTCGCGGCAGGTAAAGAGAGAAATATCTTCGTAATATTTTGCAGTTCTGTCATTGTAATTTCCTGTGGAAAGATGCACATAACGCTTTACGCGATCATTTTCTCTGCGCAGAACCATCGAAATCTTGGAATGGATTTTAAGGTGCGAAAGTCCGTACACAACAATAACGCCCGCTTTTTCCAATCTGTTAGCCCATGAAATATTCCGCTCCTCGTCAAACCGCGCTTTAAGTTCTACTACCGCCGTTACATGCTTGCCGTTCAAAGCAGCCTGCTCTAACGCGCGAACCACCGGTGAAAAAGCGGAAGACCCCGAATTGAGCCCTATTCCCGGAATGGCGCCGCCCGTTCTGTAAAGCGCAGTTCTTATCGAAATAACCTGCGGGTCTACCGCAGCTTCCTGAAAAAATCTGACAACAGGATCAAAAGACTGATACGGCAAATGCAGCATAATGTCACCCTGACTAATTTGATCCCAAATCAAGGTGTCTTCGTTAAAAACCAAAGGCTTATGAATCTTCCACGGCTTTTCCGTTAAGTCTTCCATACTCGCCACGCCGGACAATTCCATAAAATCAACCGGGTTAATCGGTCCGTCAACTTCATACAAAAAATCGTTATCAAGCGAAAAACGTTTTGCAAGTTCTTCTTTTAACATTACGCTTCCGGAGGAATAAACCATTCTTATACAATCTGATCTTCCCCTGCCTTCCAGAACTTCCACCATCGCCGAAACAAAATCTTCGTCTCTTTGTTCGTCAACGGAAAAATCCGCGTCTCTGTTAATTTTAAACAACATGGATTCTTTTATTTTGAAGCCGGGGAAAAGATAAGCGCCCCATGTGACAATTACATCTTCAAGTAAAGCAAGCTGAAACTTTTCTTTTTCGCCGTTGGTACGCTCCGTCTCAAAACTAGGCATCCAGACAAGTCTGTCTAAAACGCCGGGCAGTGGGATAATCACTTTTAATTCTTTCGGCGCGGCGGCTTCAAATTCAAACCCTTGAGGCGGATTAGGATTTTCAGGTTCAAGCAAAAATACGGCGTTTAACAAACGGCTTTCGATAAACGGCATGGGCTTGTCGTCTTCCAAACGCAGGGGGGTTAAAACAGGGTATATGTGGCTTAAAAAAAACGAGTTTAAAAAATCAAGCTGGGGGACAGTCCATGAATCGGGGCGCAGAAGCGACAAACCGTTTTTCGCGAGTCCGGGAAATATTTCGTTACGCAGACATTCATACTGCTTGTTCATAATCTCATGGACTTTTTGGGAAATCGCTTTTAGCTGTTGATCGGGGGTTAAGCCGGAAGGATCAACCGCCCTGCCCGCTTCCGCTTTTTGCAGGCGTTTTAACGCCGCTACCCTGACCATGAAAAATTCGTCAAAATTTGTAGACACTATAGAAAGAAACCTTAATCTTTCAAGCAGGGGGGTCTCCTTGCGAAGACCTTCGTTCATTACGCGTTCGTTAAAGTCTACCCATGAAAGATCGCGGCTGATGTAGGGGAATTCAAGTTTGTTGTATTCAATTTTGTCCATTTATTCAATTATAATGTATTTGTATGTAATTAGCACAATTAAGGGCTGATTTTCATAATAAATTAACCTTTTTTCAAATTTTTAAATACTTTGCCGCTTCTTTTAGATTCTTGCACCTATGCCAAACAGTGGCAAGGATTTCCTTTGACGGCTCAAGAAGGTCTTTAATAAAAATTGAGCGTATCCCCGCGGCGTGCAGTCCTTGAAGCCCCGGAGGCGAGTCTTCAAAGCCGACGCAGGCGGAAGGCGGCTGACCTAATTTTTGCGCGGCAAGTAGAAAAATATCGGGGGCGGGTTTTCCGTTTTTTACTTCATCGCCGCAGGTAAGCGCGGCAAAACGGTCGATTATACCGGCTTTACTTAGCATATTATTTGCTGTGGCGCTTCGGGAAGAAGTCGCGACTCCAAGAGGGATTTTTGCGGCGGAAAGTCGATCAAGCAAAAAGAGAAGTCCCGGCTTTAAAGGGACTCCGTTTTTTTCCACTTCTGTTTGTACAATCTTTCTGAATTCATCGCGAATAGCGTCATAAGGAAAATCATCGCCGAATTCTTCTTGCATAACTAATCGCGCTCTTTCGGCGCTTATCCCTACCATGCGAAGAACAATGTCATAGGTTATGTTATACCCAAACGGCTTACCCGCAACTTCCCAAAAAGGAATTGTCAGATTTTCCGTATCAAACATAAGTCCGTCCATGTCAAAAATAACGGCGGAAGGGCGGAAGGTTCTTTCTTTAAATTTCATTTATTAGTTCTCTAACTTAAAATAACTTTGTATCCAAATACATCTTGAAACAATCCGCCCTTTTCTTCAATACCCATAAGTTCAAGGGAAAGATCGTAAACTTTATCAACATGGACGACTACTGTTTCCGGGCGGCGTTCAATTGTGATTTTTTTAACTTGCTGAGTATGACCGCGATCCAGAGCGTCCGCGACTCTTAAAATCGAAGCCATTTTAAGAACAAGAACGCGCTCCTCTCGCTGGAGTGTCATAAACTCAAGATCAGAATGAGTGGGCGGTTCCCCGCGATGACAATTTATTACGTTGGCGATTATTTCAAGCTCGTCCTGATGAAGCCCGAAAATTTCTGAGTTAGCGACAATATACTGACCATGCTTCTGATGTCCCGACTCTTTTATGTAAGCGCCGACATCGTGCAAAATAGCGGCTGTTTCCAGCATTATCCTATGCCGCCTGTTCATGCCATGCTCTTTTATAAGCGCGTCAAATAATGTCATGCAATGGTTGGCGACAAGTTTGCCGTGCGCTTCGTCAAAATGATATTTACGCCCAAGGTTAACGGCGGAAGCGATAATCTGCGAAAAAAATTCGTCCTGCAAAGAGGAATCAACGCCGGAAACCAAATCGACAAGATAGCCGTCGCGGATTGTAACAAGCGGAACGGCGATACTTGCGGCTCCCGTTTGTTCAAGAAAAAGTTTGAGTACCAAAAGACCCAAAACAAGCCCTTCGGCTTCGGCGTAAGTAATTCCAAATTCTTTCATGCTGTCTTCTATGCTGTAATTGCGGATTTTTTCTAAAAACTTTATAAAATCTTCGCGATCAATAATGCGGCAATTTTCGTTTAATTCTTTTCCCGCCTTGTCCGCGACAATTCGCGCATCTCCGCTGGAAGCCACTAACACCCTCACATGGGCAAGATCCATTTCCATGTTTAAATGCCCCAGAGTATTCTTTATATTCTCATTTAAATAACGTTCATAAAAAGCGCCTGTATTAAATCCCTGTCGGGAACGCTGATCTATAATTATCGTTCCCATTTTTAAACTGTGAGCCGCTACCATCTGTCCGCGCCGAAGGAGCATAATTTCCGTAGAGCCGCCGCCAATCTCTATGATCATTGAATTGGCTTTCCAAAAAAGAGGAAGATCCTGCTTCAACGCGAAACGCACCGCAAGATACATCAATCTGTTTTCCTCGATGCCTTCTACAATGGAAAGTTTAAAACCTGTCTCCTGATATATCCTGTCTATAAAAATATCTCTGTTACGCGCGGCGCGAAGGGCGCTTGTCGCGATAACATGAATGTTGTTATCCGCAATACCCCACCCCGATAAAAGTTCGCGGTAGTTTTGAAGAACCGAAAGACACTCAAGAATTGATTCGCGTGAAAGCGATCGGGAAGTAAAAACATCGCGCCCAAGAGACGCGGGACGCATCGCCCTGTCCAGCACCTGCCAGCTTCCGTTTGATTTTATCTCGGCGATGTTCAATCTTATTCCCGTTGAGCCGATTTCTATTATCGCTGTCAGCGTTGTTCCGTCTGAGGGTTTATAAGTTGAAACTTCTATATCGCTCATATTTTATTACAGCTTATCAATAAGGATTGAACATTTACCAGAGGGAATTGGTAATGTTTTTTCTTTTACACCCAGAATATTAATAGTAAAGTAATAAAGTTTTTCGCTTTCCATGTGTATCTCCCAGCCTCTGCCGCTCTTGTTGGAAAGAATCGTAATCATATTATTTTTTAACGAAAGATTTTCCACGCCCATAATTTCCAAACTTGGAATGACCCAATCCACTGTTTTGCGCGGAAGCGAAATTGAAAGTCCGACAATATTTTCGATGATAAGACAGATTGTTGAAAGCGCGTCGTAGGTTAAATACTGCGGACGCGGGAAAGCGGGTTTGCCCGACCATTTTGCGGGACCTTCCTTTGTGGGTAAATACGCTTCCCACAAATTTCCCTTGTGATGATTCCCGTCGGGACTCATTGAATCGAGCATAAAGTACACATGTCTTATTGCGCACTCGCGCGCCAAGTCCCAGCGTTGATAGCGTTCAAGTCCTTTTATAACCATGAATGTTAAGTAAGGATAAACCGATCCTCTGTATCCTTTTCCTGTTTCGTCAAATTCTTTTTCGGACAACGCAACGGAAGGAAACGGGTGAGCCGTGCCGAAATATTTCGGGTCGGAAAGTTTTTCGATAATGCGCTCGGCTTTTTCTCCATTGGAAATTTCCGCCAAAAGGGGCCAGTACCCGGCGATTGTTTTAATGGGAACTTGTCTTTCGTTTTTGTTGATATCGTAGTAAAAGCCGTCCGCCGCGTTGTACATCAACGTATTGATTCTTGTTTTAAGGGAAAAATACAGCCGCTTGTACTGAAAGCTTGTTTCTTTATCGTTCAAAATATCCGCAAGGGCGGAAATATAGAGCATATTAATCGCCATCATGGTGTTGAAGTCCATGGGGTAATAGGCGTCCCCGCGGGGGAGATTTGTCATTCCGCCGGCTCCAAGCGGCGTTTTATAAAGCCCGTTCGGCTTTTTAAAGGTAGAATCGATCCATGCTGAGTATTTGCATAAAGCCGTCAAAGTATCCTTAACCCGCTTTTTATTGCCCGATTTATGGTAGATATTGTACTCTGCCCAGGCAAAAAGGGGCATTCCAAGCCCTTCCGGGTTGTCTTTTTCGATTACAGGAGCGCCGGAATTGACGTCATAGGCGGAGCGGATAGCCCCATTTGGTTCCTGACGGCTGTAAAAGAGGTCTAAAGTTGAATGAGCCTGGAAAATACTATTGGAGTACACCAGAAAAAACGAGGAAAGGATGGCGTCGGTCTGAGTTACCACCTGAGAATCGGGGTAAGAGAAAATTTTTCCTTCTATTTTGCTCTTTTCGCCGCCGCTAATCCAGCAATCTTGTATCCACGCCCATGTTTTATCGTAAATATCGACAAAATCCTGATCATAAAAGTGGATTTTGGGGAAATCGTGCTTGG
>Ga0268262_10001837_pt1 | contig 25485 bp, 24 predicted proteins | sample TergutNc150P3_FD_190354 | JGI IMG/M metagenome (GOLD analysis project Ga0268262, IMG submission 190354) | Nasutitermes corniger P3 segment gut microbial community from laboratory colony in Florida, USA - Nc150 P3 (SPAdes) (version 2) | ecosystem: Host-associated > Arthropoda: Insects >... | reverse complement strand
GGTAAAATTAATGGAAGAAATATTTTTAGAGCCTGCTCCGCAAGCTTTGCTAATATTATTTCTTCCATGAAAAGCCATATTACACTAAATATACATTTTTTTTCAGGAAAAGTCAAGGGAAAAAATAATTTTTTCAAAATTCCTCTCAGCTAAGCCTATATCGCGAGTTTTGCGCTATTCCAAGTTAGAATAGACTAACTTTGAGTAGCCACTAGCCACTCCCCACTAGCCTAGCAAATAAATTAGAGTTTACTATATTACCCGCAATGAGCGAAATATTTCCCAGACCATTTAATGCGGATTATGAACTTCTTGGCGTACTCGGAAAGGGTGGCATGGGAAGCGTATATAAAGCAAGGCAAATAAAGCTGAACAGGATTGTTGCTTTAAAGGTTTTGCATATAGAGGGCGATAGCGAAGAGGAAAAAGAAGCGAAAAAACGCTTTGAGAGCGAAGCGCAGGCAATGAAAACGCTAAATCATCAGAATTTGGCAACGGTTTATGACTATGGAACGCAAGACGACAAGGTGTTCATCGCTATGACCTTCGTGGAAGGGGAGTCGCTTTCCGATATCATTAAAAGAGAAAAGAGATTGCCTGTGAAAAACGCCATTTACATAGCCTGGCAAATAGCTAGGGGCTTGGAATATGCGCACGAACGCGGGGTTATACATAGAGACATAAAGCCTTCAAACGTAATGATAATGAAGAATAACGAGGCTTGCATAATAGATTTTGGAATTTCAATAACAACAGAATCGCAGAGGCTCACAAACCCAGGCATGACAATGGGAACGCCGGAATATATGTCTCCTGAGCAGTGCCAAAACAGGAATGTAACCCTGCAAAGCGATATTTACAGTTTTGGGATAGTTTTTTACGAAATGCTAGCCGGAGACCCTCCCTTTGTAGGTGGGTCTTCGCTTTCCATTTTAAACAGGCATTTGAACGAGGTGCCAAAATCTTTGAGAAAAAGAAACGATGAGGTTTCTGAAGAACTGGAAGAAATAATTTTCAAATGCCTTGAAAAAAAAACCGATGTACGTTATAAAAAATTTGCGATATTTATAGAAGATTTGAAAAATATTATGAGCGGCACCACCGCGCAGGAAGCCCCCAAATCCCTTATGGGCAGGCTTTCAAAAACAGAGCGAGTGATGTTTTTGATTTTGGTTATTTTGCCGTTTTTGATGGCTATAATGGTGCTTCTTTTGTCTTTTAAAAAACCACCGGAAAATTTGCCTGGAATTAGTCATTATATAAAGCCAAGCTCGCAATTGTGGAAGCAAGTGAAAAACGATGTTCAGCCGGGAGATTCCTCTGTAAAGTTGCTTTTTGATGGAAATCCAAACACCGCTTGGATAGTGCGAAAAGATTTGGCATTAAAGGCAAACGGAGGACGTTTGGTGACCATAGAATTTGAAAAAACGGTTCGTATAGAAGATTTAGACATAGCGATAGGCGACCAAAGCAATCCTGAAAATTTTAATAAATACAGCAAGCCAAAAGAAATTTGGATTCACTGTGCCAATTCAATTGAGACGATTCCGCAAAAAATATTTTTGGAAGATAGACGTGTGCCTCAATCTGCGAAGAAGTTTTGGGTGCCTATGGATGTCAAAGTGCTTACGTTTGAGCTTAAAAGCTTTCAAAAAGATTCCCAAAATGATGATTTGGCAATTTCAGAAATAAGGATTTTTGGAAGGGAACTGGAACTTTAGTTATTTACTATATTCTACAACGTGGGTTTTTTACGCTTTCTTCTTGTTATTGTAGCTGTTGCCGTTGTTGGAGCTTCTGGTTATCTCTTTTTTGAAACGCAGCGCAAATACAATGCCCTGAACGACATAGAGCCTAGGGCAGAGGCTATTTATTCAAGCTGGCTGCAGCAGAACAATTGCAATGAAACCAATGGAAATCTTGAACCTTGCATCGCTTATACGGAACAATTCAAAGAATGGCGTTCACAGATAAAACAGTACAAGGAGCGCAAAGCCCAAAGGCCTGAATTTAAAGGTTATATGTTTTTGAAAGGTTTAGATGCACAGTACATTCCAGATTTGAACTCTGGGGGCTGGGCTTCTCTGGGGGCGGCTTGTACGGTACTTTTGCTTTTTACATTTTTGTTTGTTCGTCTTTTAGGCGGTAAAAAAAAAACTAAAAGTAAAGATAGACCTAGTAAAATAGACCGTTTAAAGAAAGAGCCAACACTTAAGCAAGCTTCGCCGCCTCCAACCAAGCAAACAGCAACTCCCTGGCAAACAAAACCCATAAAAGTGCATGTCGCTTTGCTGCGCAAAGCTGCGGAATGCGCAAAGAGCGAGCCTGCGCAGGCTATAAGTTACTTGGAGCAAGCTATGGAAGGGAGCCTCAGCTCCAAGCTCTCCACTTCGGCACTGCTTTTGAGCGGCAGTTTGCGTTTGAAAAATAAAATAGGCGAAAAACAGGGCAGGGAACAACTTCAAAAAGTCATATCTGCTTCGCCTCAAAGTTCAGAGGCAAAGAAAGCACAAAATGTGTTAAATTCATTCAAGTAGCATTTTAATTATCTATTTTTAAACTATGTATAATATTATTCGTTTATCGGAACAGCTTTCTGAAAAACATATAATCATCCACTCGGCAAGCACAAGTGCAGAGGGTATTTTGCGTGAAATGGTACAAATGTTTTCAGATGAATTTAGTCCAGACATTTGCGAAGATATTTTGAACGAGGTTTTTGCGCGTGAGAAAATTAGAAGCACTGGCATAGGGCACGGCATTGCCATCCCTCATGCAAGAACGGCTTTGGTTAAGCAGTTGTATTGCGCTGCGGCAACTTCAGAAGGCGGCATAGAGTACAAAGCCTTGGATGGTAAGCCTGTGAGTTTGTTTTTCTTGATTATAAGCCCAGATTTTACCGTTGGTCCGCATTTAAATATACTCTCTGCAATAAGCCATTTGGTCAGCAAAAAAGCAAAATTAAGCTCAGAATTGAATGAAGTTGACTCTACGGCAGAATTTATGAAAATACTGAAAGAAACGGAAGAGAAGTATATTATATAACAAATATAATTAGCCAATTAGCATCGGAATGAGTGGATTCGAACCACCGACCACTTGAACCCCATTCAAGTACTCTACCAGGCTGAGCTACATTCCGTGGCTCTCCAAAATTAGAAAAAAAGTTTAATCTATTCTTATGGTTTGCAACCCTGCTCTGCCAATGGCAAAGAGAATTCCAATTTCCGCATTCCAAGCCATATCATTGTCTTTATTGAATATGAATTCATAACCGCCTTTTAAGCGTATGCGGAATTGGCTTTCGCGGAAAAATATAACACCTCCGTTTATGCTGGCTGCTGGTCCAAAAACATCCATGGAAGAATAATTGCCGTCTCTTTTGCTTTTGCCTGGATGCCTAGCTCCTAATTGAGCTTCTGCAAAGGGAGTGATTTGCTTTTGAATAAACTGTTGCTCAAAGCCAATCCAGCCGCCTGCTCCGCCATTTGGAGTGGTGAGGTCAAGCTCAAGGGTTAGAGCCGATAGCTCTGCAAACTGAATGCCCACTAAGAAGGATGGATTTACAAAAGCATTGCTTTGCTTTTTGAATTCGTCTGTGGTCGGTTTAAGAATGCCAATGCCAAAACCCATATTGACCCAAGAGGAATGCACGGGTTCTTCGTTGTTAGGCTTGCCCAGCGACAAAGGCTGCGCAAAAGAAAACGATGCGAGAGCGAGAAGTAGAAGTATGTAATGCATAAGAGAAATATAGAAAAACTGTTAGCCACTTTACTAAATTCTCTATATGTTTCGCATTATTCTTCTATTGGCTTCGCTTTTGTTTGCTGCTGCTCCACAAACCATTAACCGTGATATGAGCAAAAGGATTATATTCGCAAATCCCGATATTCAAACAAGCTATTCGCAGCTGATGCTTGAAAAAAATTCAAAGGCGGATTTACTTTTGCCAGCTCTTAACGGCGATATGGCTTTTGCAGAGCTTCTCGCCTCAAATCCAAATTTATGGAGCATAGAGAATTTGCGCAAAGAAAAGAACCTCAGCACAAAATTGAAAGTGAATATAATTTACATAGATGGCATAAGGGAAGAATCGTATTGCGATTTTTCAAAAACAAAGAGCGCAGAAAATTGGAACGTGGACATAGGGGTGGACTTTGTGTCAGGCAGTTCAAACACAGCAGGAATACACGTTCAGCAGTGCATAGAATTGATTAGGGACAGCATTGGTTATGCGATAAACGATTCACTTGGAAAAACCCTTGTAATTCCGCCTAAAAAAATTCTTCAGGAGATTGAAAGAAGCAAAATTCCAGATATAATTTCCCCAGATTTGCAAATGAAATTGCTAAAGGCTCACAGGAGCGTTGAAGAAAACGGGCAGTGCCCAAGCGACATGGAGGCTTATCTCATTCTTTTGGATGTGTGGCGGCAAGTTAAGGAAATTGAAATGGATATTCCAACCATAAGCGAAGCCTTGTACAAAAAAACAGTGCAAACCTGTGCTTTTAGCAGGGAATGGAACAAAAAATACAGCGAAACTGCCACATTCCGCTGCAACTCAAATGATGTGTGCGAGTATAGCCAAAGCCAGGATGGAAAAACATTTTGGAACTGGAATGCTCCCAATAACCGCCTTGAATATGAGAGAAAAAAGTTTGGTTTTTTTGCTTACGGCAAAAAGAGCATTAGAAGCGGCGGCACAATGCTGGATTTGCGCATAATCCCGCTTTCATCAAGGCTTTTCTTGGAAAGCTACATGAACATCAAAGGCGATCCAGTGAGCTTGGGATTGATAATACTGGGTAAAGAATAACTAGTGCTTCATTTTTCTCTTATCCAATTCTTTTTTAAATCGCAGCCAATAGTCTTTCCCGAAAAATATCAGGTAATTTGCAAATACCAAAATTACGTAAAGCTGCTGGCTGTAAGAATCGAGGAACAATGGAACAACAAGTAAAATTCCAGCAATGAAAAACGCTATCCATTTGAATGCTATTGGCAATATAAAAAACAGATGCAATTCTTTATTTGGGTTGAGCGTTGCAAGCGCAAAAAAGAATGAACACTCCATATAGGCAAAAGTTTCAACGGGGGTATTAATCAAAAACGCCGCAAGAACAGTGCTTAACCAAGCAATCAAAAAATAAACCGTTAAGAACATTGAACCCCAGGTGCTTTCGAGCAAAACCATAACATCATAAAAAAACCAAAGAACAAAAAACACCAGAAAATTGTTCGCAAGCGGAATAGCTATGAATGTGAAAATTCTCCAGATTTCTCCTTCTTGAAAAACTCCAATTGGATATAGAATGAGTTGTTCCTTGAAAATTGGTTTTCCATATACCAAAAAAAAGCCGAGAACCTGTATTATTGTTAAAATAAGCGGTAGCTTGGGTATAGCCAGTCCTTTGAAGTTCTGGTCTATCCAAACAAGCCAATTTGGAAAATTTATTTGCCGCATTTATTCTTCTGGTGAGTTTTCAATTTTTTTTATCAAATCTTCAAAAACTTTGCCACCGCTTTTTATGTTCTCCACCATTATTTTAGCATCGCCGGAAAGTTCGCTGTTCGGGAATTTTTTTAGCAATTCCTCAAAGGCGAGCAACGCGAGGGAATCTTTCTTTTCGTATTCGCTTAGCACAAAACCCTGCATGAAATAAGCCTTGTAAACTTCTGGGTCATTTGCCCAAAGCTCCGTTATTGCTTTGTATTCGTTTATGGAAGCAGAGTACGAACCGAGTTCCTGATAAATATTTGCAAGCTCAAAAGAAGCCGTTTTTTGGGCGGAGTCGTTTTGCGGGAACAAAATCCTCACTTTTTCCCAAAGATTTTTTGACTTTTGCAAATTGCGGTTATCGTATTGAGCTTTTGCCTGTGCCACGAGTTCCGCATAATTGCTTGCAACAAATTCCAAGCCCCAGGATGTGTCTATAATGGAAACGGGAACGGATTTATGCAAATTTGCAATTTCCCTTTCCTGAATGCCAGAAAATTCCCTGTACCTTATGTTTTTATAGAGCGTTCTTTTAATGCTCTCCCAGTTAGCAGCAGGCTCATAATATTGCTTGTTGAGCGCAAATTCTCTTTTATACGATATATCGGGAATGCGGAGCCAAACCGCTATGTCTAGCTTGGAATCTTCATAGCTTCTTGGCAAAAACAATGAATCTTTTTCCGCTTCATAAGCTGCTTTTAGCGAATCTTCTGAAACGCCTAGCGTGTTGGTTAAAAGGGAATCCATTAAAATTCGCGCATAAGCCTGGTCGGTTAATTGCCTAGTCCATGCAATATATTCATAAGATTTATCTAGCCCCTTTTCTTTGGCTGCTTTGGCATAGAGGTTCCTCTCCAGCAGGTTGTTAAGCGCTGTTTCTCTGCGGAAAAATGCGCGGCGTTGAGGTGGAATCTTTGCTTGCAATTCCAAAACTTCTTTTTCTGTTATGAAAGGCTTGCCACCCATTGTAGCTAGAACAACCGAAGAATCCAAGGGAAAATCGCCTTTGCTCTCCAATATGGATTTTGCGAGATTTTTAGCTCTGTCCCAGGGTTTTAGCTGAGGCGGGATTATGGAATCTATGTAAAACACATAATAGAGCTGAGTGTCTGGCGCGCGCAAAATGCTGGTGAATTTTTTTGCTCCCAAATTTGAGATTTCTCCGTCAAGTGCTGGGAACATTCCAATGCCAATAATGGCGTGCCCCTGTTTGGAAAGCGGCAATTCAGTGGCAATTTTTGCAAATTCATCCCTTTTGGAAATTCCTTTTATTTTGCCTGCCAATGCGGCCGAATCTGAGTTGGAAAGGCTTAGCAATTTGTACTCTGTTTTTGTTTGGAATTCGTCTGGATTGGCTTTGTAGTACTCTTCTGCGCCTGGTGGCTCTATTTTCACAAGCTCAACCTTGTATGTTTTTTTGAGCTTGTCTAATTCCGAAGTTGATATTGCACGGCGGCAACTGTCTATAATGGCGGCTTTGTTGGAATCGTTAACCACGGCGGCTAGCGTGGGTGTTTCCAACAGGAATAAATCTTCAGCAAGTTTTTCGCGGAAGCTCGCAAGCGGCATATCAGGAGAAAGCATGGAAGTGTCGGCATAGCGGCTTTTGTTCTTTTTGTAGAAATCCAGCAATGCTTTGTTTGAGTGTCCCATATTTGCCTGCAAATAGAAGAAGGAATATATTTGGGCAAGCCTTCCATTTTCTTCTTCGGCTAGATTTTTTTGAACGGAATTTTGCTCCGCGGCATACAAAAGACGTGCAACCTCTGCTGTTCGCCTTGTTTCTGCGGCTTGCTGCAAATCTTGAGCAATGGATTTTTTGTCGCGATAAGCTTCTGGCCTAATTGAAGCTAAAAATTCAGCATCAGATGCAAACAGCGATGTGTTGCCTATTTTAGCTATTGTTTTGTCTTGAGGCGTGGAGCTACAGCCAAACAAGGCAAAGAGTGAAAGAGCGATGACAAAAATTGTGGAAATACTACGCATAAAAACCTCCTAGTTCTTTAATGATTCTAAAGCCTCTTCCATAGATTGATAAACATTGAGCAGCTTGTTGGCACCAACAATCTCAATAATCTCAAAAACGCTTTCATTCGGATTTGCTATTCTAAAAGAGCCTTCCTTTGATACAAGCATTTTTGAGATTCTCAGTATTGCTCCCAGCCCCGTGCTGTTTATGTAGCGCAATTTTGAGAAATCTGCCACCAAATTCAGCGGACCATTCTTAGAGAGTCCCTGCACATACTTTATTATGTCTTGCGCATTGGAACTATCTAAATCTCCTTCCAGTGTTAATAGGAAACAGTCGGGTTGATTTGCGATGGGCGAAGATGTTATTTGTATGGTATCTTCAAGCATTTTATACCTCAACGATTTTTGTTACTTGGACAATTATTTCTGTTTGGCTAAAATCTAAATTAACCGAGTTGGATAGCATTTTAATCAGAGGTATTCCTCTACCTCTTGTGGAATCTGCATCTATTGATGGATTTTGATATTTGCTAAAAAGTTCGTCCATCTCTGCTTTGTTTAATTTGCCGTGTGAATTTCTGACAATCAAAATAATTTTTTTGCGGCTTATGGAAATGCTGAGGGAAAAATTCTTGCTATCCAAGCCAGAATAATCAACAGCATTGTTTGCCAGTTCATCAATTATGGTTTCTATGTGGAAAATCAGTTTGGGCTTAAAGCCTTTTTTTGCAAGCACTGAGCAAATAAACCTTCTCAAAATTGTAACGCAAGTTCTTTGCAGGGGAAGGTTAAACGAAAATAATTCCCTTGAGCTTAAAAAATGGAAATCAGATGATGCAGCCTCTGGAGTTGAATAAAAATGGAATACTCTGTCTAGCCCCATTATTGACAAGCGGTCTTGCAAAAATTGGGATACGGAACATATAGCCAAATCGCCGCCTCTTTGCTGGAGCAGCTTGCGGCAACCCATAAGGGTACCCACGAATGGAGAGTCTATAAAATTGACATTCTCCAAACTGACCACTATAAACATATTGCCGTTGTCTATGCATTTATCCACTGCGGCTTTGAAAGGAACAATGGCTGGGATATCCAGAGAGCTGGAAACGCTTATGATGGTTATTCCGGGTTCCAAAGAAGAAACGGTTAAACCTTCAAGCAAAAAATCCGCAGTATTGGAGAGAGTCATTTTTTAGGTCTCCAATTTTTGCGGGCTTAAAGATGTTATAAATTCTTTTTTATCGGTTGTGAGTATTTCCACGGAAATAACTCCGCCGGAAACTCTGCAGTTAAAAGAAATCACTGGCAAGGCATGTAAAAATTTTTCCTTTGAAACAATGGAATCGAACCAAGATGCAGATTCTATTCCCGCACGCTCTGAAAACTCTTTGCTGAAGTTATGGCTTCTGAGATAATCCCTGAAAAATTCCTGAACAAAAGGAAGATAGTCCCTATCGGCAGGAAATTCAATAAGAAAATTATTTTCAGAAGAGGGCATTATGAAGGGTAATATAGTAAATGCTAACCTGGTACCTTATCATTTATTCTATATACAAATGCCAAAACTCTCGCTACTGCTTCAAAAAGTTCTTCTGGTATAAAAGAAGAAACAGAAACTTTTGAAAGCAAGTTTGCCAAATGGTCGTCTTTGTGCACTGGAACTTCGTTTTCTGTTGCTTTTTCTATTATGCGCTCAGCAAAGGAGCCTCTGCCAGAAGCTACTACTCTGGGAGCCTCTGGTTTGCCAAGCTCATGCTTTAGAGCAACTGCCAGTTTCACTTGCTACCTAAGCCCGAAAAACACTATTAATCCAACTATAAGGGCAAAGAAAGATATGAGATGCATTCGCCATGCAATTTTGGCATTTACAAGAGGCTTGGAATCGCCAAAGCGACCCCTCCACTTCAACTGAAAATGATGATGTATGGGTGCGCGCAAAAACAGCCTGTGCTTATCTGCATAGTCCCAGCCCCGCAATTTTTTGTTCAGCTTAAAGTGCCCTATTTGCATAGCCACAGACAAGGCTTCCACCAAAATTATCACGCCAACAATGGGCAAAAACAAAGCGGCTTGCACAAGTATGAACATTATGCCAAGCAATGCCCCAAAACCTATTGAGCCAGCATCTCCCATATAAATTTCGGCAGGCGGGCTGTTGTACCAAAGGTAGGCGAGCAAAGCTCCTATGGAAGCCATTGCTATGGGGAACAATTCATCGCAGCCTTTCAAGTACGGGATATGCAAATAATCGCAGAAAATAACGTTTCCGCTCACATAAGCCACCACGCCCACAAAGAACATTCCAGTTATCAGCGGAACGCTCACAAGGCTGTCTATGCCATCTGTGAAATTGGTTCCGTTTGCGCTAGAGGCAACAACAAATGTAATGAACAGAATGAACAGCCAATTTGGCAAATGAGGGTACCAGTCTTTTGGGTTTATTAAAGGCACATATAGTTCGCCTGTCAAATCTGGTATGAATTTATAGCAGAATATGGCTATGACAAAACTGAACAGAAAATAGAGGGATATTCTAAGTGTTGAGCTAATGCCATTGGCTTTTTCCTCGTAATCTTTTTTTGAAATTTTACCAGAATCCACTTGTCTTTTTGTGCGTATTTTTGCAATGTCGTCTATTGCTCCTACTACTGAATAAAGCACCAAGATGGATAACGCAGCGACTGTGTAGCCGTTGAAAATAGCCGTCACGCAAGAAACAACAACAACTATAATCACGAGTAGCAAGCCTCCCATAATGGGTGGGGCATTTTCTTTGAAATCTGACGTTGCGCCTATTCTTTTTAAAAAAGCCATATAATGCGGCATAGTCAAAAATACCAGAAATGCGGCGAGTATGGCAGCAAGCCCTGCCCTGAAAAGACGGCTGTCAAAAATCGGGTTTGAGGTTAAAGCAAAAAGATATTGAATTAGCATTAGGTTTTATTCTCTCCGCGCATCATTATTATTTTGCCCGTGCGAACAAATTCCACAATCTCAAACTTTTTGCATAGAGAAACCATTGAATCTATTTTTTCGGAACTTCCGGTTAATTGAACTATAATAGAAACTTCTGTCATATCCACGGTATGAGCTTTAAAATGGTTGCAGAGCTGGAGCAGTTCCGATCTCTCTTCTGGTTTGCAGCGTATCTTCAAAAGAACGAGTTCTTTTTCAACCACATTTTGCCTTGTGTGGTCTTTTGCTTGTATAACATCAACCAATTTTTCAAGCTGCTGAATTATTTGAGCCAAAATTTCGGGATTGCCGCGAGCCACTATGTTCATGCGGCTAACGGAAGTATCTATTGTTGGCGAAACAACAAGGCTGTCTATATTGTAGCCACGCCTTGAAAACACAAGAGCGATGCGAACCAAGGCTCCGGGCTTGTTGGAAACTAAAATGCTTATGGAGTGCGCTGGGAACATATCAAGTGCCTCCTGTGGGTTTTTCCATAACCTCTTTTGGCGGTTCTATTAAAATATCGTCTATGGATGCCCCAGGCGGAATCATGGGGAACACGTTGTCTTCTTGTTCGCACTCGCAGTGGATTAAAATAGGTCCATCGTTGAATTCCATAGCTTTTTCTATTATTCGTCTGGCATCGGCATTGCGGCTAATGCAATATGCTTCTATGCCGTAGGCTTTTGCGAGTTTCACAAAATCTGGGTTGCCTTCCAGAGAAACGCCCGAATAGCGTTTGTTCCAGAACATATCTTGCCATTGGCGAACCATTCCTAAAAAGCGATTGTCCATAACGAAAATTTTAATGGGCAATTTGTTTATATGCGCGGTTGCAAGTTCGCAAAGAGTCATTTGAAAGCCGCCATCGCCCAAAACCGCGCAAACAGGGAATCCCGTTTTGTTGCCAAGCGCTGCCCCTATGGATGCCGGAAACCCATAGCCCATTGTGCCAGCTCCGCCGGAGCTTAAAAACTGGCCCGGATAGTCGCACTTGAAAAATTGAGCAGTCCAAAGCTGATGCTGGCCCACATCGGTTACAACTATTGCTTTTCCGTTTGTGACCTCGTAAAGAGTTTGAACAATATGCTGAACCCTTAAACCGCCGTGCTTGGGGTAGTTCAAAGGATATTTGTTTTTCCACGACTCAATTGTTTTTAGCCATTCCCCAGAATCCAGCTTTTCTATCATAGGCAATAACTGTTCCAAAACAATTTTCGCATCTCCGTGCAAAAAATGCCGCGGGGTTATTATTTTTCCGTATTCCGCAAGGTCTATGTCTATATGCACAACTTCGCATTGCTTTGCAAACTCGGAGAGCTTTGCGGTTATGCGGTCGTCAAAACGAGCACCTATGCTTATGAGCAAATCACATTCATGAATGGCTTTGTTTGCCGCAACCGTTCCGTGCATACCAGTCATTCCAAGCGAAAGTTCGTGGCTTGCGGGGAATGTTCCCAGCCCAAGCAATGTTGAACTAACAGGAGCACCTAATTTTTCTGCAAGTTCCTTAACCACTCTGCTGGCTCCGCTTATGGCGGCTCCGTGACCCGCTAAAATCAGCGGTTTTTTGGATTTATTGATTGTGATGGCGGCTTGCTCAATGGAACCTTGCTCCGCTCTGCTTGGTATTTTGTACCCTGGTAAATCCACGCTGTCAACAAAATCCGCAGGGCAGGCTCCAGCGCTTATATCTTTTGGCAAATCTATTAAAACAGGCCCTTGCCTGCCGGAATGGGCAATGTGAAAAGCCTCTTTAACCACTCGCGGCAAATCGCTTGGATTTTTTACCAAATATGAGTGCTTAACGGTGGCAAAGCTCATTCCGCTGATATCGCTTTCCTGAAACGCATCTGTCCCAAGCACGGGGCTTATGGTTTGTCCGGTTATCACAACCAGGGGTATGGAATCCATATAGGCGGTGTAAATTCCGGTGAGGGTATTTGTCGCTCCAGGCCCGCTGGTGACCAAAACTACCCCCGTTTTCCCAGTTACCCTGGCATATCCGTCTGCGGCGTGTGTTGCGCCCTGCTCGTGGCGAGTTAGAATCAGTTTTATGTCTGAGTCCAAAATCGCATCAAAAATCGGGATAACGTTCCCGCCAGGGTAGCCAAAAATGGTATCCACCTCTTCTCTTTTAAGGCACTCTATGAGAACTTGAGCGCCATTTAATGGTTTTGCTGTCATATTTGAGTGATAATATAGAAAAAAGGGTGAATTATTTAAATTTTTTGTCCTTTTTTTGTAAAAAGAATGTATATTATTATAAATTGGAGTAGTTCCAAACAGGGGGTTCCGTTATGAAAAAGCTCGCTATTGCTTTATGCCTTGCAATAACATTTGCCGTGCCGGTTTTGGCACAAGACCCTTGTTCGCAAACCACAGCTCTTTCCAACCCATCCAGAACTATCACCAGCAACGGTATGGGCAACCTTAGCGGTTCCGGTGCTACGCAAATCCACTATGAAATGTGGACAGACGGTGGGCAAACTGGCAACAATAAACTTTCGTGGTACGGTTCGGACAAAGGCGGTGGAGCGGCATTCAAGGCTGAGTGGGCGAACCCGAACGATTATTTGGGACGTGTAGGTTATTATTGGGGCAACGGCAGTGCTTATACTGCATACAAAAACATTTATGTGGACTTCAACTACAAAGGCAAAAAGACTGGTAGTGGCGGCAATTACTCCTACATAGGAATTTACGGATGGGCACGAAATTCATCGGCATCGGATAACAACAGAAAACTTATTGAATATTACATCATTGATGATTGGTTTGGCAACGGGCAGCTTGGTACCGCCACAACAGGTGGATCAAAGGTGGGTGAATATACTCTTGACGGCGGAACCTATTATGTTATAACCAACATTAGACAAAACAAACCGTCAATTGATGGAGACAAAACTTTTACACAGTATTTCAGCATACGTCAGGGCATGGGCTCAAACGCTCGCCAATGCGGAACTTATTCTGTTACAGAGCATTTCAAGAAGTGGGAAGGATTGAATCTGATACTTGGCAATATGTATGAGGCGAAATTTTTAGTTGAAGCTGGTGGCGGTACAGGTTCAGTTGACCTCACATACTTAAAATTTTCTCAGGAAGACCAGCCTCGTAGTGGTACAGGTGGCGGAGCTTCCAGCAGTTCCACAGGCGGCAGCGCAACTCCAAGCAGCTCAAGTGCCGCAAAAACTCAAGCAACCACCTGCAAAACTCCTTTAATAACATATCCAACAAGCACCGTTCCATCAGATCCATACACAGCTTGCTTTAAATACACAAACAACAAATGCTATGTTTGCAAAATATCAAGCGAAGGCGAATTTGAAGGTAATGTAAACACCTGTGCTTCGGGCTGGGTGTGGGATGGCACTCAAATTGCATCCAACCTTGAAAACGGTTATTGGTATCAGGAAGTTACCTGCCCAGCAACATCTAGTTCCAGCGCGGCGGTTTCTTCCAGTTCCATAGCGAGCAGTTCCAGCGTGGCAGTTTCTTCCAGTTCCAGACCAAGCAGTTCCAGCGCGGCAGTTTCTTCTAGTTCCATAGCGAGCAGTTCCAGCGCAGTAGCATCTAGCAGTTCCATGTGCCCGCCCGGCGGAAGCGGCAATGGTTGCAGTCCAGCAGTTCCTAGTTCCAGTAGCCGTGCAAGCAGTTCCAGCGCAGGCACAACTCCTATTTTGGCAAACCACGTTCCCGTAACTTATTTCTCTGTTCAAACAATGAGCGAAAAAGCTCTGCGCATAGAAATAAGTTCGCCATCGGTTGTGGAAATCTTTGACCAGAAAGGGAATAAAGTTGCAAGTTTTGATGTTTACAACACTTTGCAAACAGTTAAATTATCCCTGCCAAACGGGGTATATTTCGCAAAAGTTCGTGGAATGAAAAGTATTAGATTTGTGTTGAAATAAAACGGAGGTTCACCTTGAAAAAACTCACAATCGCCTTATGCCTTGCAATCACTTGTGCCGCACCAGTTTTTGGGCAAGTTAACCCATGCGACCAAACAACGCAGTTAAATGCCAGTGCAAGCGGTGCCAAAACATATACCAGCAATTCCAATGGAAATCAAAACCTTGGTGGTAGCGCAGACTTAAATTATGGCTACGAAATGTGGACTGAGGGCGGAAATAGCAATAAACTTATATGGTACGGTCCAGATCAGGGCGGTGGTTACGCTTTTAGAGCCGAATGGAACAATCCTAATGATTTTTTAGGGCGTTTAGGTTATTTTTGGGGAAAAACTGGAAAAAAGTGGGACCAGTTTAAAAATATTTGCGCAGATTTCAATTACACGAGATCAGCTAACGGTACGGGCGGCGATTATTCCTACATAGGAATTTACGGATGGACTTGGAATGGAATGATGGAATGGTATATCATAGATGATTGGTTCACAGCCGGAAAGCTTGGTCCTAATACCCTTTGCGGTGGTAGTTGTCAATCCCTTGGAACGGTTGAAGCAGATGGCGGAGTTTACGATATTTACACAAATACCAGGCCTTCAGGTTCTGGTAGCATAGACGATTCAAAACCTGCCTTTCCTCAAATATTTAGCATACGCCAAGGTATGGACACAAAGCGCCGCCAATGCGGAACATACTCAATAAAAAAACATTTTGATGCATGGTCAAAAATAAGCTCCATTAAAGACAAAATCGGAAACAACACCTACGAAGCAAAATTCCTTGTAGAAGTTGGCAGAGGCACAGGTTGGTTTGACCTTTCATATCTTAAAATGTATCAGACAGATGGCGAGTGCGGCATTGTTGTTCCGGCTGGCAGTTACACCATTGAATTAACGGCCTCCCCGTCTAATGGTGGCTCTATAGCCAAAACTCCCAATAATCCATATTATTCTTCCGGTTCAAGCGTATCTCTCAAAGCAACTCCGGCATCGGGCTGGAAATTTGACAGTTGGAGCGGTGATGCTTCAGGTACAACAAACCCTGTATCAGTCACTATGAACGCAAACAAAGCAGTTACAGCAAAATTTGTTCCCATTATTGATCCCAACGCAAATATTATCAAAAATGGCACTTTCACAAATACAAGCGATTGGGAATTTAACCAAGGCAGTGGCTATGGCAATTCCAAAGGTACCTTCAGCGTGGCAAGCAATAAAGCCACGATAAATATAGAGACAGTAGGTACTAACGTATGGGAACCGCAGTTAGTTCAAAATGGCGTCACTCTTGTTGAGGGAATGAACTACCGTTTAACTTTTGACGCTTCTGCTGGTGCAGCACGAAAAATAGGCGTTATTATACAAATGGCTGGTGACCCTTGGACTACTTATTTTGAAAAAACAGATGTAAGCTTGACTACCCAAACACAGACATTTACGTATGAATTTAAAATGGAAGCGGCAAGCGATGAAAATGGTCGCATTGGGTTTAACTTTGGGCAAGCAAATGGAACTGGAACAGTTACTTTCAGCAATATCAAACTTAATTACATAGCTGATGATACACCTGGAACTTCCAGCAGTTCTGGCACAGTTTCATCTAGTTCCAGTGCAACTTCGTCCAGTTCTAGAACGACTTCGTCTAGTTCCAGAGCGGCTTCCAGTTCCAGCGCAGGCTCAACACCAATAACCAGCAACAGCCCGCTAGCCGCTAACCCCACACCACAAACATACTACTCATTAAAAGGCGAGCCTCTTGGCAGTGCAAAGCCGCAAAAAGTAGGCGTTTATATAGTTAAGCAAGGACATTCAGTTAAGAAAATCGTGGTGAGGCAATGATGAAACATCTATTTTTGTTTCTTATGTTAGTTTCTTCCGCTTTTGCGGCTCAAATGCAAACAACCCAAGATAAAGCCGAGAACAATAGGCTTATCATCAATGGCAACAAGGTGTTTATCTCCGGGATGAACATAGCTTGGAACAATTTTGGCAATGATGTTGGGGATCAAGCTGTCAATATCAATGCTTTTGTGAACTACTTCAAGCAGATTAAGGGAGCGGGTGGCAACGCCGTTAGATGGTGGTTGCACACCGATATACGGAATGAGCCTAAAATGAACAGCGATGGATCGGTAAATAGGATAGGCACAAAGACCATTGACAATATACGGCAGGTGCTTGATAGTGCGTACAATCACGGGATTGTGGTGTCGTTGTGTCTTTTTTCTTTTGATTTGTTGCAGTTGGATGGCAAGGATGCAAGTAAGGTTGCCATAAATAAAAAATTTCTCACTGTGCCAGCAAATTTAGATACCTATATCAACATAGTGCTTAAACCAATGTTGGAGGCTGTCGGCAATCATCCAGCCATCATGTGCTGGGAGGTGTTTAACGAACCAGAAGGGATGAGTTCGGATGCGGGCGGTTGGTCTGACGGTGACAAGGTTCCAATGAGCGATATTTTGAGGTTTACCGCCAGAATAGCCGCCGTGGTGCACGATAAAACATTGAAGATGGCATCTTCTGGCATACACGAATTTGGCAAAATGAAAACATGGTATTCCGAATCTAAGCTCAAAGCCGCGGCGGGCAACGACCCACTTGTTTCTAAAGCGTATCTAGACTTTTACATGGCTCACTATTATCCGCAGTACATAGGAACCTCCGGTTCCCCATTCCACAACACTGCGAGTTCTTGGGGCATGGATAAACCCGTCCTAATCGGGGAGTTTCCGGCTAAGAGTTGGGACACAGGGTACAATCCAGATGGCAAAGGTCCGGTATCGGGCACAGAATTGAAAATCGTTGCGGCATACGAACGCGCCTACGACAACGGTTACTGCGGAGCATTGAGCTGGTCAATGAACCAGGCCCCTGCTGACAAATTCGGCGATTTCACTACAACCAAACCCGCATTGGAAAATCTGTATTCAAAGCATAAAAGCGACATTGATGGAGTACCTGTATCTGGCGGCGGTCAGAGCAGTTCAAGCACAGTTGCATCGTCTAGCAGCGTGGCACCCTCATCTAGCAGCGTTTTAAGCAGCAGTTCCCGTGGCAGCAGCTCCAGTGCGGCAACATCGTCTAGTAGCGGCGTTTCCAGCAGCAGCTCCCGTGGCAGCAGCAGTTCCAGCAGTTCCAGCAGTTCCAGCAGCAACACAATTTCCAGTAGCTCCAGCAATGGCTCAACACCTGTAACAAACCACTCCCCACTAGCCACTAGCCACTCCCCAACCTACTACTCCCTAAAAGGTGAGCCTCTCGGCAACGCAAAGCCGCAAAAAGCAGGCGTTTATATAGCTAAACAAGGAAATTCTGTTGAAAAAATCGTGGTGAGGAAGTGATGAAACATCTATTTTCGTTCTTTATGTTAGTTTCTTCAATCTCCGTTTTTGCTGTGCAATATCAGGCTAAAGATGCAACGCTTGGTGGCGATGCAGCCATCAGCGGAGATTATGTGCAAATGAAAGGCGGCGACCTAACTTTCAACTCTGTCAGCGTTTCACAAGCTGAAATGTATGATATTCGCATTAACTATAAGCAAGATTATGACGAAATAAAAAAACAAAAGTTAGTTGTAAATGGAGAAGAGGTTGGTGAAGTAGCATTTCCAAGAATAGCCACATGGACAGATATCGTTGCTGTGGCACGTTTGAAATCAGGAAGCAATAGGATTGCCATACTCAATAGCTGGGGTTGGGTGGACATTAAATATATAGATGTGGTTCCTCACGAAAGTGCCTCGTTTAATTTGGATCCTTTGGTAAATCCAAATGCAAATGCAGCCGCAAAAAAGATGTATGCTTTTTTGCAGGAAAATTTCCAAAAGAAAGTGATAAGCGGAGTTATGACGGGCGAGGTTTTGAATGGCAATACTGCTGCAACAATTAACACTCAAAAGGAAGTTGCGCATATTCGTCAAAGTTCTGGCAATAAAACTCCTGCGCTTGTTGGCTTTGATTTTATGCACGGCACAGGAAAAGAATATGAAGCAGCTAACGGAGGCTGGTTCAAACAATACACAGATGCAACAATATCACTTGCAAAAGAGCTTTATCAAAGAGGCGGAATACCGGCATTTTGCTGGCATTGGAGAGACCCGCTTAAAAAGGATGTAGGATTTTACAGCCCCAGCAGCAATGGTGGCGATAAAACGACTTTTGATTTAACAAATGCCTGCACAAATTCCAGTTGCACAGCTTGGAACACAAGTTCTGCCGAATATAAAGGCATGGTGGCAGATTTAGATAAAATAGCAGGTTATTTAAAAGAACTCCAAGATGCAGGCGTTGCCGTTTTGTGGCGTCCTGTTCACGAAGCCTCTGGAGGTTGGTTTTGGTGGGGTGGCAAAGGAGCAGCACCTTTAAAACTTTTGTATAAGCTCATTTTTGATAAATTCACAAATGAGCACAACTTGAACAACCTTATATGGGTTTGGACTTCTGAAGGCGCAGATTATTCTTGGTATCCCGGAAACGAATACGCAGATATAATAGGGCGTGATTATTACTATCCTCAGAATGATGTAGTTAATCATGCGTCTTTAATAGGTGAATTTGAGAAGCTGAAAAATTTATTTGGAACAAAAAAGATAATTGCTCTTTCAGAAAACGGCTCAGTGCCTTATCCTGCAAATATGAAAGCAGACGGGGCTGGTTGGTCTTATTTTATGCCGTGGTATGGTAATTTTGTAACGCAATCTACCCCTGCCGCCGCTTGGAATACGATAATGAACGACAGTTATACTATAACCCTTGAAAGTATGCCGGGCTGGGATAATGTAATTCCGCCACCAACGCTCTCATCTAGTAGCAAAACAACTTCTAGCAGTTCTGGCGGCAACACGACTTCCAGCAGTTCCGGTGGCAACAAATCCAGCAGCAGCTCTAGCAACGGCTCAACGCCAGTAGCCAGCCATTCCCCACTCCCCGCTAGCCCCCCAACAACATACTACTCCCTAAAAGGCGAACCTCTTGGGAGTGCAAAGCCGCAAAAAGCAGGCGTTTATATAGCTAAGCAAGGACCTTCAATCAAAAAAATAGCAGTTAGGTAATTTCTATATTCCACCTATGCGCCTTAACATCATCTCGAAAATCCTGTTCATCCTCCTCGTTGGGGGGGTCGGGGTTCAGACTGCATTTTCGCAAGATACAATTAACAACTCCAAAGACTCACTCTCCGTTGCGGCAAAAACCGATTCCATAGCAGCCGCATATAAAATGGAAGCCTTGAAACAAGCCTTAGGCGGGGATTACCGCCCAATAGCGCCAATAGCAGACAACTACCAACCTCCTGATTTGAGCAAAGTAGCCATCCGCATGACCATTGGGCTTTTGGTTATACTCATACTTTTATATGTGCTATATATTCTTTCAAAAAAAATCCGCAAAGTTGAAAGCCCAACGGCAAATGACAATCAATCTGCAATTCAGCTTTTGGATTCCAAATTTTTGGGCGCAGGCAAAAATATATTCTTGATAAAAGCCGGAGCAGAAAGAATTTTAGTAGTTGGGGCAGCATCCGAAAATATGCGCACCCTATCAGAAATACAAGGCGAAGAAGCCAGATACATTTTAGAGATGTACCAAGCAAAACCCGTAAATTCCGCCCAATTCTCCGCAACAGTGGATCATTTGCTGAGAAGATTCAAAAGGGAGGGAGGGAATTGATGAAAGGCAAAATATTTATATTTGCATTTTTAATAATGTCTGCACAAGCCATTTTTGCCCAAGAAATGCCTCTGCCCCGCGTGACTTTTGGCGTGGACAAGGCGCAAAGCGTGGAAGATGTTTCGGTAACTTTGGAGCTTGTGGCTCTTTTAACCATACTCTCCCTTGCGCCATCCATTGTGATAATGCTAACCAGTTTCACCAGAATAGCAATAGTTTTGAATTTTGTGAAGCAGGCTCTTGGAACCCAGAGTGCCCCCCCTAATCAGATGGTTATGGGATTAAGTTTATTCCTAACTTTTTTTGTTATGGCTCCAACATTCAACAGGGTAAACGAAGAAGCCATCCAGCCATATTTAGCCCACGAAATAGACTACAAAGAGGGGTTAGACAAAGCCATTAAGCCAATTCGCGAATTTATGCTGAGGCAAACATCCGAACAAGATTTAGCCCTGTTTATAAGAGCGGCAAGGCTGCCAAATCCCAAATCCATAGAAGATTTGGGAATGTGGACAATAATTCCGGCATTCATAATATCTGAGCTTAAAACAGCCTTTATAATAGGATTCCTGATATATGTTCCCTTTTTGATAATAGATATGTCCATTGCCTCAATTTTGATGTCTATGGGCATGATGATGCTTCCGCCTATGATGGTATCAATGCCTTTTAAGCTTATTTTATTTGTTATGGTGGATGGCTGGAATTTAATAATACAGCAACTTTTGCTGTCTTTTCATTAGCGAGGAAAAAAATGGTAACAGATCTTTTTGTTGTTGATATTGGGCGCAAAGCTATGCTTTTAATGCTTTATATGTGCGGTCCTATGCTTATAGTTGCCCTAATAGTGGGGCTTGTTATAGCTATTTTCCAAGCGGCTACGCACATTAATGAAATGACTATGACATTTATACCAAAAATTTTGTCAGTTCTCCTTGTGCTTATGTTTTTTTTGCCAACTATGCTGGCTCTGTTCAAGGATTTTTTCATAAATTTAATGGCGGTTATTCCAACACTTTATCATTAATTTTTTACCGCTTTTTTAAAAATAATATATATTTAATAATGCCGACTCGGTCAATAAAGGCCGTTCTAACATTCTTGTTTTGTCCGATGCTCTTTTTTTGGATTTATGCTTAGGCTTGCTCCTTTGAAAAATCCCAGCGAAGGCTAGGTTATCTTTTCATAAAAGTAGAAACGAGACCTCTTGATTCGAGTTCGGCATCTTTTATTGTCTGGTTCAGACTATTGCGTGTGCTTTGCTTCCTCGTGTTCGCGCTTTTTCACCTCGTTTTTGCATTCCACGCATTTTGTGGTGGTGGGAACAGCTTCCAGGCGAACCATAGGTATAATTTTTTTGCAAACCGAGCATATACCGTAAGTTCCATTATTTATGCGATCTAGGGCATCTTCTAATTGCACCAAATATTTGCTATCTCTCTCTGCTAGATTGAGGTTCATGGTTAAATTGGCATAATCTGAGGCTGCTTCTGCGGGGTGGTTTGCGTAAGAAGACAATTCTGAGCCGGTTTCCCTTTGATTTTCCATAATTGAAGATTTTTCGCGATAGCGAAGCTCTTCTAAAAGGGCATTATATTTTTCTGTGATAAGCTCCTTAAAACGCTCTAAATCTGTTTTGCTCAAAGCCTCCATCGTATCCTCCAAAAATAAAAAAAATATGCTTTGCAAGCTAAAAGTATATATTTTTTTGGAGAAAAGTAAAAAAAAGCATAAAAAATTGCATTTCCAGTATTTTTTTTCCCGTTTTTTACGTCTAATATGTTATGGAAGAGAAAAAATTATTGCCGCGAGAGAGAATTTTTGCCGGAGAACTGGCGAAATTGAGCATAGAAGAGCTGCTTTGCGTTATTTTGGGCAGGGGAACCTCTGGGAAGAGCGTTTTTGAGCTTGCAAAGGAAATAGCGGGGCTTTTGGAGAAAAAGTCCAGAATGCCCTCAATGGAAGAGCTTTTGAGGGTTAAAGGGCTGGGGCTTGCAAAATCTGCCCAAATACTGGCTTGTTTGGAGCTTTCTGGCCGTTTTATGCTTGGAACCCAAGATGAAGCCATAGAAAGCCCAGCGGAGCTTATGCCCCTGCTTTCGTTTTTGAAGCATTCAAATCAGGAAAATATGGTTTTGGTTACCTTGAACGGTGCCAACAAGGTGATAAAAATCCACAGCATAACCGTTGGAACGGCAAATTCAGCCCCTGTACACCCTAGGGAGGCTTTTGCCCCGGCAATAGAGGATAGGGCAGTGGCAGTGGTTTTTGCCCATAATCATCCCTCTGGCAATTATGAGCCGAGCATGGAAGACCTCATTTTAACCCAAAAATTGTGCAAAGCAGGTAACATATTGCAAATCCCTGTGTTAGACCATTTGGTTATAAGTTCTTCTGGGTTTACGAGCATAAAAAGCAAGTGGAAAGAATATTTTGAATGAGCCTCACCTAGAGGCTTCCCCCTGAGGCTCTAAAAATTTTCTATATATTGTGTATTGTTTAAATTTAGACCCAATATCTAGTAGGAGAAAAGATGTTACCATTGAATTTAACCCCCAATGCTGTTAAGGTGCTGGAAAGCCGTTACTTGCATAAAGATGAAAAAGGCAATTGCACCGAAACGCCAGAAGACTTGTTTTTAAGAGTCGCAAAAGCCGTAGCCTCCGCCGAAAGCCTTTATAGCAATGACCCTGCAATAGTAGAGCAATACACCGAAAAGTTTTACGATTTAATGGCGAGCGGGCGCTTTTTGCCAAACAGCCCCACCCTTATGAGCGCAGGTCGCGGCGGAGAAGGAATGCTCTCCGCCTGCTTTGTTTTGCCCATAGAAGATTCCATAGACGGCATTTTCAGCACCGTCAAAGCCACCGCGATGATTCAAAAGGCGGGAGGCGGCACAGGGTTTTCTTTTGACAGGCTTAGACCCACAGGTGATTACATAAAATCCAGCGGCGGAACAACCAGCGGTCCAATCAGCTTTTGGAGAGTGCTTTCCGAAGCCACGAATGCCATTCAGCAGGGAGCGTTCCGGCGCGGCGCAAATATGGGCATGATGAGCATAACCCATCCAGACATAATAACATTCATTTTCGCAAAGCAAGATTTGAAAGCCTTTACGAACTTCAACATATCCGTGAAAATGCCGGACTCGTGGATGCAGGCATACAAAGAAAACCCAAACGGAGCGCACGAGGTTTATAATCCACGCAACAAAAACGGATATGTGATTCCAAAGCAGTTGATTCCGGGCAAATACGATGTTTCAAAATTATTTAAACTGGAAGATTACAATGCCCTTCCAGAAATAGAACGCCCCGAAGTTTGGACAAAGCGCGAAGTTTTCAGGGTTATAGTGGATTGCGCTTGGCGCACGGGCGAACCAGGGCTTATCTTTATAGATGCCATAAACAGGGCAAACCCAACTCCAAACATTGGTGAAATTGAGGCAACCAATCCATGCGGTGAACAGCCGCTTTTGCCTTATGAGGCTTGCAATCTTGGGTCCATAAACGTATCTGCCTTTATATATAAAGACGATGAGGGCAAGGTTGAACTTATGCGCGAGGCTCTTGTTGAAACAGTTCATTTGGCAACACGTTTTTTAGACAACATAATAGACGTGAACAAATACCCCATACAAGAAATTGACACCATGTGCAAAGGCAATCGCAAAATAGGGCTTGGCATAATGGGTTTTGCAGATACTCTCTACAAACAGGAAGTTCCATACAACAGCGAGCAGGGAATTTCCCTTGGCGAGCGAATTATGCAGGTGATTAACGATGAATCTCACAACGCATCTGAAATTCTTGCGAGCGAGCGCGGAAAATTCCCGAATTGGTCTGGTTCTGTGTGGGACACGGTTCAAAAACGCCCAATGCGAAATTCGGCAACCACAACCGTTGCGCCAACCGGAACGGTTTCAATTATAGCGAACTGCTCCGGCGGCATTGAGCCTATGTTCAGCCTTGCATTTTTCCGCAATGTTTTGGATGGGCAGCGGCTTGTTGAAATAAATCCCGTGTTTGAAGAAGTTGCAAAGAATAGAAGTTTTTACAGCCAGGAATTGCTGGAAAAAATCGCAGAAAACGGAACTTTGGCGCATATTGATGATATTCCCGAAGATGTTCGCAAAGTATTCGTTTGCTCACACGACATTGCGCCAGAATGGCACGTTAAAATGCAAGCCGCATTCCAAAAAAATTGCGATAGCTCAATTTCAAAAACAATAAATTTACCCCACGATGCCACCCCAGAAGATGTTGAAAATATTTATATACTTGCTTGGACCTTAAAGTGCAAAGGCGTTACGGTTTATAGAGATGGCTGCCGCGAAAATCAGCCAATGGCGCTTTCAAAAACAGAATCCAACCAAACAGAAAAAGTTGTGGAAAAACGCCGCGACCCAAGCGAATATAAAATTCGCAAACCGATTAAAACCCCAACTATGCTGCCTGCCGTGCGAATGAGGCAAACAACGCCTTTTGGGCACATGCACATAGCGGTTACGGTGGACCCCATCACCGGAAGGGAAATGGAAATTTTTGCCCAGCTCGGCAAAGCGGGGGATGTTGCCTCCTCAGATTTAGAGGCGATAAGCCGCATGGTTAGCTTGTATTTGCGCATTGGCGGTTCATTGGAAGATATAATTGAACAACTGGAAGGCATTGGAAGCCACATGGCAATCCCATCCAAAGATGGCAAGGTTATAAGCCTTGCAGATGCTCTTGGGAAAAGCCTGCGCCGCTATAACCTAGCAAAACGCACTTATGGGCTAACAAATATTTTAACGGGCAAAATAAACTTTGATGAATTGCCAACATTAAAAGATTTGGAGCAGCAAGAGAGTTATTCCATTACGCTGCAGACGGGAACTCAGTCTAAACCTCTGGTTGAGGCGGCTTCAACAGATTCCAATCTTTACAAGGCAAAATGCCCTGAATGCAACAGGGTTCTGTCTTTTATGGAGGGATGCGTGAAATGCACTAGCTGCGGGTATAGCAAATGCTAGCGCCTTTGGGTTAGCTTCATAAAGTCTTCGTGAATTTCTGAGTCAATATGGTCTATGCGAATTCCAAAGCCTGGTGCGTGAAAGTGCCTTTCGCCCCATCCCAGCTTTCGAACCACGGTTCCCTGCAAAAAATGGTCTTCGCTCAATTCCATTATTTGAATTTTAACACTGTCCATAACGTTCAAGTCACTGGATTTATCTACAATGAACAAGCCGCTTTCCGATACATTTACGCTGGTGCATAAAAATTCCTGGGGTTTGCCTTCGTGTTCCCAAGATAAACGCAAATTCAAATTGAGCAACAGCCTCTTGTGTTTTCTCAGTCTTCTGGCATCAAAGCAAGCACAGTAATTTTCCAAAAAATCCTGCAACGGAAGCTGGCTTCTTTTGCTTAGGTTCGTTAATTCCATATCCTTGCTTTCTGGATTATAGCGAATTCTGGCTGCTGGATATATATCTTCAATATGAG
>Ga0268262_10001836_pt1 | contig 25487 bp, 23 predicted proteins | sample TergutNc150P3_FD_190354 | JGI IMG/M metagenome (GOLD analysis project Ga0268262, IMG submission 190354) | Nasutitermes corniger P3 segment gut microbial community from laboratory colony in Florida, USA - Nc150 P3 (SPAdes) (version 2) | ecosystem: Host-associated > Arthropoda: Insects >... | reverse complement strand
GGCGCAGTAGGCTTCGAACCCACGACCTGCGGTTTTGGAGACCGCCGCTCTACCAGCTGAGCTATACGCCTATTTATTTTATCTTTGTCTCCTTGTGGAGCGTGTGTTTGCGGTCGTGAGGACAATACTTTTTGAATTCAAGTTTTTCTTGAATATTGCGCCTATTTTTTCCGGTTGTGTAATTGCGTCTTTTACATTCACTGCATTGAAGCGCTATCAATTCTACCGCTGTCTTTTTGCTCGCCATAATAAAACCTCTCTATATTTTGGGAAAACCACGTTTCCTGTTTTTATTTATACACCAGCCCTCAATCAGAATCGAACTGATGACCTCATCCTTACCATGGATGTGCTCTGCCAACTGAGCTATAAGGGCAAAAGCCGCCCCCCTAAACAAGCGTAATAAAGAGACAACCCACGCATTATATGCGGTTCTGCAAGGATATAAAAAATGAGGACTTTAGTCAAGTATATAGAGTAAAATTTATTAATTTTCTAATAAAAACACTGATTTATCGTTTTGTAGTTTATTAAGATATTGATATTAACAAACTACAAATATCGAATATTTATAAACAAACTGTCAGCTTTTTTTAGGTATTTTTTGCTTACGAACCGACACAAATTCTTTATTGTAAGTATGATTGATTACAATCTCCTGTAAAACCTCGCCAATATCCTTATTTTTTTTTATACAATCCCTTAAATAGGATTTATCCTCCTTTGTAAGAGGCATATTCTCCAATCTCATGGAAAACTCGATCTTTTTAATAATTTTTTCCACATTTTTTGCCATAAAAACCTCTAAAAAACATAATATCTATGTATTAAGTTTAGTATATTTTGGTTTTTGAGGCAAAAAGGTATAATAAAGCGATAAATACGGTCAAATCCGTGTTAAGGAAAGAAAAAATGGCAAAAGATGCTAAATACTGGAATGACAAAGGCGATGCGTTCTCCGAAACCCAAAACTTTGAAGAAGCAATAAAATGTTATGCTGAGTCTGAAAAAATAAATTCGAATGAAAGTAATACTTTTAAGAGCAACACTTTTAAGAATTGGGCAACTGCGCTTTCCAGATTAGCCGGAATTAATAAAGATGAAGCATTATTTCAGGAAGCTTTTAAAAAATACGATAGAGCGGCGCAATTAGAAACGGACGATATAGGTATTTTTTTATTATGGGGATATGCGCTTATCACTTTTATCGAAATAAAAAAAGATGAATCAATATACTATGAATCTATTGACAAATTTAAGAAAGCGGAACAATTAGAACCTAACAATGCTCTTATTTTTACTTTATGGGGAAACGCGCTTACCGTTTTAGCAGAAATAAAAAAAGAAGAAACAATATACCGTGAAGCTTTTGAGAAATATGAGAAAGCGTCACAATTAGATCCTGATGATAACTTCTCATATCTTCTATGGGGAGAGACGCTTGTTAATTTTGCTGAATTTAAACAAGATACAAACGCAATTAAAATATTATTTGATGAATTTTATCAAAAATCAGATAAATTAAAAAAACTAAAAAAAGATATATTGGGAATTTATATTATTTTTAATAATAAAAACATGAGAGAAATAATAGATGATAAAAAAATCTTTTTTCCGTTATTGGAATTGAATTTGAAAAATAGTGACAGTGTTTTCTTTAACGAAACAACTAAAGGGATAACAGATGAAAGAGAACTGGAAAAATATAAAATTGCGTATATTTTATCTGTTTTTATTATCAGTCAATTGTATATAAATAATGAAAATGAATTATTGGTAGCGCATTATTTAAAAGAAAATATTTCACAGGAAATGTTGTTCAATAATAATGCGTTTAGATTAAATGCCATTAATTATTCCAATGACCCAACCGAGGGAAAAATTTTACTTGATTACCTTTTTGGAGAAGGAAAATATCCCGCAAAAGAATTAAACACAGGGTACGGGACATTTACAGGCTGTTTTACTTTTAACCACGATAGTTTGAATCAATTCCGCCTCTACGGCAAAGAAGACTACAAGGAAGGGACGGGATTGTCGCTTGTTTTTAAAAATACTTTTTTTAGTAAAGAGGCGAAAATGGCTATGAAACAAGACAGCGTTTCTACAGAAGATAAACAGCAAGCGCTGTTTCGTTGTATATATATTGATCCGGTTACACGGCGAATAGAAACACTGGGACAAAAAGAAGAGTATCTATTTTACCGGGAGAAAAATGATAGAGAATCAAATAATGATATAAAAAAAAGAATAAAAGAATATCACAACTATATTACCGATACTATTAAAAGCGTAAAACATGAGATGGAACAATTACAAAATTTAGTCAAAGACTTAAAACCCGAAATTACAGGACAACTGCTTATTAATTTACGGTATCTTACCAAGCACATTGCCTTTAAGGAAGAACAGGAATGTAGAATTATCAAAATACACCCCTTAAATGACAAGGAAACAGTAAAGATAAATCCGGCTCCTGCTGATGAGAAAAATATTCAGATAGACAATATAAAACAACTGTATATTGATTATCAAAATATTACCGGTCACGTAGAGAAAATCTATTTTGGACCCAATGCCGAGAAAATGGAATTGTTTCAAGATTTATTAAAGTATAAAGGTCACAATATTCCCTGTGAAAGATCAAAGAATCCATTGTCGTAATGTGTATGATTGCTTCGAGATTGGCTAAAGAAATTTGATGTTAAATACGAAACTTAACACGCATGGTGACTCTTATCACCATGCGCGCTAACCTATTTTGTCGTTACGGATATAGAAGTCGAGGGACCTTCCAGCCCTGCGGAGTTGATCGCCCTAACAAAAATGGAATACTTTGTTTGAGGAGTACACCCATTAATAGTTAGTGAAGTTCCAGTCAGTGCAAATGCAGTAGCCCCGCCGACCCAATACTGTTCCGCGCCATCGACCGCGTCCCATACTATAGTAATACTTGTTGTAGTAGTCGCTGTTGCTCTCAGGTTCATCGGAGCAGCCGGTGGAGTAGTCACAGCCGGCGTTTGCAATGAATAATCACTCTCACCGGCGGCATTAACCGCTGTAACCCAATAGTAGTATGTCGTATTGGCTGTTCCTGCATGATCATAGTACCTGCTTGTCGTTGTACCAGCCAAAGTTTTAGTACCTGTAGAGCTTGTCGCATAGTATACTCTATAGCTTGCAGCACCGGGTACAGAGTCCCAGCTTAATGATACTTCAATGTAATAATCACGCACGGATGACTTCACATTGCTCGGAATATTTGGCTTTGGTATCATGGAGGCGGACGCTGACTGAGGGCTTTCAACATTATCCGCATTCAACGCTAATATAACATACCAATATGTTACCGCTGACAATCCTGTATCCGTATACGAAGTTGTCGTAACAGTATCAAGCAAGAATCCTTGTGAGTTGGTGCCCGTCCCCCGATAGATCTTATAACTTGTCGCTCCAACCACAGCATCCCATGTTACTTGAATACTTGCTGTCGAAAGAGCCGTTGCCGTTACATTATTTGGTTTGGATAGAGGTGCTAGAAGCGTTCTTACGCTCAAAGCATCCGTATATGACCCTTCTCCTGTGCTGTTAACAGCTGTAACAAAGTAATAGCGTGTTGTATTAGCCGCCAAACTGGTATGATTATAAGATGTTCCGCTGCTAACTGTACCGGCAAGTGTCTTGCTTCCTTCAGCACTTGCCGCATAATAAACTTTATAACTCGTTGCTCCGGTTACCGCGTCCCATGCTATACTTGTACTGTTATACGTAGAAGCCGTACTCCGAAGATTTCCCGGTATACCCGACAGGGTTAACATGGAAACTGTCTGCGAACGGGTGCTTTCGGTTCCGTCATCCTGCGCTGTAATGTTATAGTAATACGTTGTGCCGTTCGACAGTCCGTTATGCGTATATGAAGTTCCGGTAACCGCGCCGCTCGCCAGACTTGTAATAGCCGAACTGCTGGTTCCGTAATATACCTTATAACTCGTTGCCGCTGACACTGAGTTCCATGATACAACGATATTGCCTGGCGATTGATAAACTGCGGTAACGCCGGTAGGCGCGGGAATTGTGCCGTTTCCTTTTACGTTAAATGTAAAAGGCGCTCCTTCGCCGTTATTGGCAATAGTTATAGTACCGGTAACCGTTCCCCCAACCGTCGGTGTGTATTGTATGGAAAAAGCCGTTGTCGCCGCCGGATTAAGTGACGTGCTTGCAGGCTGGCTGGAAATGGTAAAAGCGGAATTAGACGAACTTACTATAGGGCTTCCGGTTAAGTTAAGCGCTATATTTCCGTTGTTCTTTATGGTGAAGTTTAAACTCTTGCCGGTTCCTTTTTCGATTGTTCCAAAATCAACAGGCGTTAGGGAATTATTAGTAATGGTAGTAGTGCCTTGAGTCAATGCAAGAACCGGATACCCTTGAATTCCGGTAACCTTCAGATTAACAACAGCCGGATTACGCAAACTGTCATTTGACGGTATGTTTATAATGGCGTTATTTTGTCCCACTTTGACAGGCTCGCATTTTATATTAAATGTTGATGAGCCTCCCACTTGAATGTTGACATTAGGGTTAGTAGTCTTGGTAAACGCCGAGGAATCCGTACCGGTTATGGTTATATTCGCAGTGTCAATTGTAAGCGGTATCTCGCCGGTATTTTTTATGGTTACGGTGATAGTTTTTGACAATGTAAAAAGTTCATCGCCAACGTCAATAGTTCCGTTTTGGAGAATCTCAGTATCTCCGTAATAAATTTTTATCTGCGGTTTCTTCACATAGCCGGTTCCTATTACTGCAAATATAAAAGGTGTGTTATCGCTGTTATATGCAATGGTTATAATACCGTTAACTGCTCCTTCGGTAGTTGGTGTGTACTGTATAGAAAATGATGTACTTGATTCGGGAGTAAGTGATGTGTTTGTCGGCTGGCTAATAACGGTAAAGGCGGAATTTGAGGAACTTACTACAGGAGTTCCGGTCAAAACAAGATTAATATTTCCGGTATTCTTTATGGTAAAATTCAAATTTGCGCTATTTCCCAATTCCACTCTTCCAAAATCAACCGGCGTAAGGGTATTATTGGTAATGGTATTAGCGCCCTGTTTCAATTCTATAACCGGTGTGCCTTTTTCACCTATTATTTTTAAATAGATAGTAATCGGATTACGAGAACCGTCATTTGTCGGAATCGTTAATACAGCGTTGTTTTCACCTTGTTTTATTGGTTTACATTCAATAGAAAGTGACGTTTGTCCGCCTGCCGAAACACTGCCGCCGGGATTTGTTGTTTTATTAAACACTGTTGCGTCAGCGCCGGTTATGGTAATACTTGCAGTTTCTACTGTAAGAGGTTCCAATCCTATATTCCTAATTATTACGCTTATAGATTTTGAATTTGTTATATATTCCTGCCCGGCATTAACCGTACCATATTGGGAAATCTCTTCTCCTTCGTAAAAAACAGCAGCAATCGGTTTACGAGGCGTTCCGACAGCAGTAATGGTAAATGTAAAAGGGCTGTTTTTATCATTTGAAGTTATCGTAACCGTTGCAGTATAAGTTTGAACAGCTTTTGGAATAAAATTGATTTTGAATGTTAAAAAATCATTAGGAACTATTTCTTTATTTGACGGTTGGATTACCGAAAAAACACCTGTCGAATCGTTGTCTATTTTTATCGGTTCATTAACATTAAAAAGCAATTTACCCGTTCCGGTGTTTTTTATCGTGAATTCGTTTTCTTTGAGGGTATTCATGACAGTTCCCCCCAAGTTTACGGTATCATTTTTTGCAACAGACAATCCTCCGCGTTCAATAGCAACTTGTGATAAAAAAGTTATTTCAGCTAAAGTCCCCCGATTGTTAGCGATTCCCTGTTCATTAACCATTGTAGTGTCAAGAAAGGTAAACGTTAAATCCTGATCTGTAATTGACAATGCCTCTGTCCGGCAAATAATCCCTATATCTTTGCGGGTAAAAGTAATGTACCCGGTTTTATTTATGTCATTTGCCGTAAGTTTTTTTACGGACTGAGTAGTACGCGGCAGATCATTGGAACCTGATGCTGTAAAAGATATACCGGCGAATTTAACGTCAGTTAAATCAAAAGATGACTCGTTTTTAATAGTCAGACTGGGCAGGGTTGTTGTTGTCGATGTCTGTTCCTGTTCATTGGTGTCCGTTGGCTGTTCACACCCTGTTAAAACAAGCGCTAAAATTACCGCTAAAGCAAAGAATTTTTTCATGTCGATTTCTCCTTAATTTTTCAAGGGATTAAGAATTGTAACTATTGGAGGAGCAATAACATTTGTATTATTGACCTCAAAACTATATAACTTACCGCGTTCCATGACGAACTCGGGAAAATTTACATAAGAACTGCTAAAGGCTTTTAATTGGCTGATACTCAATGTATCCGCAAATGAGGATAGGGTGATTTCATAATAGCCGAGATTTTGCCCCGGATTAAGATAAGCGCTTTTGTCATCCAGTTTATACAATACTTCATCAGCCTTATGTATTTGAACTTGAGTAGATCTCAAATTCTGAATAGCGATATATCCATTGACAAATTTTAACTCTCCTGTTGACGGCTGCGGTATTGTTTTGTTATAAGTTTTGCCTTCTTCTACTACAAAACTTATATTTGATAAATTTCGCTGCGCATCCACATATATTTTAGAAGTTCCTGTCTCGGTAATATCCGCCAGAAGCACTTTATAACGAGGATAAAACGTATCGCCTATTACCTGATCAGAACTAGCATATAACGTTACTTTTTGTGTGCTTCCCGGATTAACTGTACAAACCAATGTAGTAGGATCAAAATAATCGGGATTTAAATTTTTGTACATATCAATGCGAAAAGATGATTCATTGAAAAAGTTAACTGTTGCCGGAGGATTGTTATTGGGAGTTTGTTTTTTCTCTTCTTTTTTTGTTTCATCATTATCCGGTGCAGAACATGAAACAAAAGTAAATAAACAAAGAGATAAAAAAGCCGCACACATTCTCTGTGTCATCATTACCACCTTCTTGAAATATCCGGGCTATTCTGCAAATAAACAGCCCGGAAAATTGACATTATTTCATGTTAAACTTTGCTTCAAGATCCATTGGTTTATCCGATTCTTGAACCTGTCCCAAATTAATAGTTGCAGCAGTCGAACCAGTTACACGAATAGTGTAGATGTAGTCTGTCTTATATTCCCTTTCAGTGATTGGAAGCATAAGTTGATCTGTTCCAATTGAGTATCCGGTAATCGTCTGTTTTTCCGGATATGTACCATCAGGATTACGAGTAACTTTTATTGAGTAAAGATTGGTATATGTCTGCTGTATACCGTCACGTCCTGTAGAAGTTTTCATTACTTCAGTTCCTCTGGCAAACTTGACGGGGACGCCTGCATTATTCTCTATTCTAAAGTAAATGCCACCTGAGGATATCGAAAAATTTTGCTTTGACGCAAGTTCATTAAAATTCCATGTTTGCGGCGTTTCACCCAATGAAAAAGGCTGCATAAATGGTTTTCCAACTAGCAATTCATGACCACCGTCTGGGTATCTTGGCACTATTTCGTATATTTCTTTATCACTCGGATTGTACCTTTTGAACACGGGAAATAAATTGTAATCCTCATTGGCCGTTAAGCGTAAAGTAGTATTCAGCATTTGAGACGCTACATAACCAAGTACCTCGCCGGTAGGTCCATCTTTATGAATTTCAATATTCCACGGAGTCGGGTTTTGTAAAATTATTCTACCAGCCCCGCCTGCTTTAGAACTTATTGAAAAAACATTATTATTTGTTGCTTCGTTGTTGTAAAAAGCATAAATTTCGGCAAAAACTGTGGCAGCGGCAGGGTTGTTTTTGTTTTTGTTGTATTCGGCTTCCGTAATCAGGATAAGCGCAAAATCACCAGTTGTGCTAAATAGAGAACTATTTACAGAATTTGTCTTTGCCAGACCATGATTAGTGGCATTGGGAGGAATACCGCTAATCAGATAACTGGGATTCAAAGATCCCTTAAAAGCGACAAGCCTCTCTCTGGATTTGTTCTCCACATAGATTGACGGCGGTGAAAAATTGTTAAATGACACCGTTGATCCTGTATCCGCTTCCTTCCCCTTGTCCGGGTCATCGCCCGGCTCATCATCCTTACACCCCGCAAGGCTAAATAACACCAACCCCACGATCAGCGCAAGCGCTGAAAATTTCAACATTCTCTTCATTTTTTGCTCCTTCGTAACGAATTTCTGCAGGAATACTCCCGCAGTTTTGATATGGAAACGCTGTTATTTTCAGCGTTAATCCCTAATGTTTTTCTGGCGGAATTTTCCGCAAAAAACGCCAAATTAACCCAGGTGAGTAATTGCGTTCGGTTTTCCGGCGTAAGTTGACGGGAAATCCTGATTGCCTCGGCTTCGTTGTTTTGCATATAATTCCTTTTCTCGCTGTTAAACGCTCTAGTTTGTTAAACGCTTTAATTTATTGATATTAATATATCAATTTTTTAATATTTTGTCAATAATTATTAAGAAATAAATATTTTTATTGTTGTTTTTCTATATATTTAGTATTCTTTATTCTAAAGATGACAATACTCGATCGAATTCGGCTTGTCCGTAAAGAAATAGGTTTAAAACAGAGCGAATTTGCCGGTAGAATCGGCTTGACTCAAACATCTATGTCCATGATTGAAGCGGGTAAGGCTCCCCTCACCGAAAAGAACATCAAACTTATATGCGCTACTTTTACCATTGACGAGGATTGGCTGCGTACCGGAAAAGGCGAAATGTTTGGCGTTGAGTCGCCATATGAAAAGGAACTTTTAGAGACTTTCAGCAAATTAACCCCAGATACTCAAGGATTTATTTTAGATATGGCGAAAAATCTGCTGAAAAGGCAGAGGAAATAAAGGAATTTATAGGGTAATTAATCAAAACAAATTTTTAATATTAGTTTCGTCATTAATCCTTTGTAAACATTATTCTTTTGTGATATAATAACCCTGTAATGTGTCTGATTACCGGATTTTAAAACGGCAAATATACAAGTTTTTTGTCTAATTATTTGAAAAACAGAGGAGTTTATATGAAAAACAAAGTTAATTTATTCGGTCTTATCTCGCTCGCAGTGATAATCAGTTTATTCACGATAGGATGCTCTAAAGATGAACCTGAGGATGAAGACCCTGTCGGCTCCGTGATCATACCAACTACTCCATTAGATCCTAATGCCTCCGGCGTAAAAACATATACCAGTAATACCAGTGGGAATGTAGCTCTTTCCGGTTCTTCTTATGGTTACGAAATGTATACTTTAGGCGGGAATAATAACAAACTTATATGGTACGGACCAAATCAAGGCGGCGGCGCGGCGTTCAGGGCGGAATGGAACAACCCAAATGACTTTTTGGGACGCATTGGTTATTTCTGGGGCAATGGCGGACCATTTACTAATTACAAAAATATGTACGCGGACTTTGCCTATACAAGATCCGGCTTAAACACCGCGGGGAATTATTCTTATATTGGAATTTACGGCTGGGGAAAAAACCCGAGTGCCTCAATTGCGAATGAGAAGTTGATAGAATACTACATTGTGGAAGATTGGTTTGGTAATCAATGGCAAAGTGATACCTCTCCTATGGGACTCGGTACAACAGGCGGGAGCGTAGTTGGGAATTACAAACTAGATGGCGCAACTTATAGCGTTATAAAAGGAGTAAGAACAGGACCTTCACCAGAAGGAACAAAAACATTCACTCAATACTATAGCATACGCCAAACACTCCGCAAAAAAGGGACAATTTCCATTACAGAGCATTTTAAGAAATGGGAAGGACTGGGTATGCCGCTCGGAAATATGTACGAGGCAAAATTCCTTGTAGAGGCGGGCGGCGGAACAGGTTGGCTGGATTTAACCTACCTAAAATTATCGCAGGAAAATAGTCCCAGGTAATCTACCCGGAAATATTTTAAACTAATTCAATTATCTCTTGAAATCTGCCCGGTAGTAAATTAATATTTAAATAAAGGAAGAATAATATGTCGATTCATATTGCTGCGAAAGATGGAGAGATTGCCGAAGCAATTTTACTGCCCGGCGACCCGTTAAGGGCGAAATTTGTGGCGGAGAATTTTCTGGAAAATCCGGTACAATACACGAGCGTAAGAAATATTTTAGGGTTTACCGGAACTTACAAGGGGAAAAAAGTCTCTGTTCAGGGAACCGGTATGGGAATCCCTTCTATTTCGATTTATGTAAACGAGTTATTTAAAGATTACGGAGTAAAACGCGCAATCCGTATCGGAACCGCGGGGTCGATTAATAAAGATGTAAAAATACGAGACCTTGTGCTTGCCATGTCCGCCAGTACCGATTCAAACGCGAACAATATCCGTTTCGGCGGAAGAAGTTACGCTCCCACCGCGACATTTTCACTGCTTAAAACAGCGTGGGACATTGCCGTCGCCAAAGGCTGGCAGCCAAAAGCAGGTCCAGTAGTATCAATAGACATGTTCTACTCGGAAGACAAAGATCAATGGAAACTCTGGGCAAAATTCGGCTGCCTTGCGCTGGAAATGGAAAGCGCGGAACTCTACACTCTTGCCGCTAAATACAATCGCGAAGCTCTTTGTATTCTAACCGTCTCCGACAGCCTTGTTACAAGCGAAGACACCACCGCCGAAGAGCGGCAAACAACCTTTACCAGCATGATAGAAGTAGCGCTCGAAACGGCTATTAGTTGACCTTTGCTTAAAAACGCGATAAAGTAATATCATAAGCCCGGATGGTGGAATTGGTAGACACACTAGTTTCAGGTACTAGCGCCGTTAAAAGCATGGAAGTTCGAGTCTTCTTCCGGGCAATATGCGTCTTAACCTTGAAAAGAAAATTCTTTTTCTCATTTTAGCGGTTTGTATTGCGTTCTCGGTTGTTTTTACAATAAATCAAACTGCCGCTATCCTTGACCATCACCATACAGACCGCGACTGCCCCCAATGCCGTCAAATTGAAGCGGCAAAATATTTTATCAAAACAATCAAGCTGGCAATAATCGGCGTATTTTTTACAGCCTCGCTTGTCTTCTCCGGTCAGACTCAAAAAAAATATACCGAATCCGCCGCTTACATTCTTTCTCCGGTTACGCTTAAAGTTCGTTTCAATTCCTGAAAATGTTTCTTAACAATTAAATCAAACAAATTTTTAGGAGTATGTAATGAAAAAATTTTTAATATTAATTACGTTTGCCGCGCTCCTCTTCGGGCTTGGCGGCTGTAAGCAAAGAAACGCCGTTACGCGAAGCGCGGACGGCAAGCTCAATGTAACAACAACTAATTTTCCGCCGTTCGATTTTGTCAGGCACATAGCGAAGGACAAAGTAAACTTGTCCATGTTACTGCCGCCCGGAGCGGAAAGCCATTCCTTTGAACCCTCACCCAGAAATATAATCACCGTTCAGAACAGCGGTATTTTTATCTATGTGGGCGGCGAAAGCGACGTTTGGGCGGACAGGATTCTTGAATCCATGGATACGTCAAAAATGAAAATTATCCGCATGATGGATGTTGTTGACGCGGTTGAAGAAGAAATCGTTGAAGGTATGGAAGAAGACGATGATGAAGGAGAGGAAATAGCTTATGACGAACACGTCTGGACTTCTCCCCGCAACGCAATATTAATTGCAGCGGCGATAACCGACGCGTTATGCGAAGTTGATTCCGCCAACGCGGACTTTTACCGGCAAAACGCAGCGGATTACACCAAAGAATTGGCGCGGCTTGACACAGCGTTTAGTGACATAGTAGCCGGAGCAAAACGAAAAACAATCATTTTTGCAGACCGCTTTCCATTCCGGTATTTTGCCGACGCTTACAGATTAAAATATTTTGCCGCGCTCCCCGGCTGTTCCACAGAAACAGAACCGAGCGCGGCTACCGTCAAATTTTTAATAGATAAAATAAGGACAGAAAAAATCCCCGTCGTATTTCACATCGAACTTTCCAATGAGAAAATGGCGGATACTATCAGCGGCGAAACAGGCGCTAAAAAACTTTTACTTCACGCCTGCCATAATCTTTCTAAAAAGGATTTTGACGCGGGGCTTGGTTATCTTGACTTTATGCGCGGTAACGTAGAAAATCTAAGAGAGGCGTTACAATAAATGTTGATAGACTGTCAAAACCTTTCTTTTGGGTATGACGGACATATTGTAGTCTCCGGTCTGAACTTTTCCGTGCAGACCGGGGATTTTCTCCTGATTGCCGGAGAAAACGGCTCCGGTAAATCTACGCTTGTTAAAGGTCTTCTGCGGCTGCTCCATCCAATGGAAGGGAAACTCAAATTCTGTTCTGATTTTAAACAGTCTCAAACAGGTTTTCTTTCACAGCAGACAGCCGCAAAGCAGGATTTTCCCGCCGGTGTTATGGAAATTGTGCTGTCGGGAAACTTGGGGAAAAAAGGTTTTTTGCCGTTTTATTTTCCTTCGGAAAAACACGCCGCGGAAGAAAAACTGCGTCTGCTCGATATTGAAAATTTAAAAGATAGATGTTTTAGGGAACTTTCCGGCGGACAGCAGCGGCGCGTATTGCTTGCGCGTTCCCTGTGCGCCGCGGAAAAACTTCTGGTATTAGACGAACCCTTCGCCGGACTCGATCCGCTGATTAGCGCGCAATTGTACCGTCTGCTTGAAAAAATCAACCGAGAGATGGGCATAACGATTATTATGGTTTCCCACGAAATAGAAGCCGCCAACTGCGCTAAAAATGTGTTACACTTACAAAAGCGGCAGCTCTTTTTTGGCAGTATGGAAGATTACAAAAAGAACGAAACAGGCAGAAAGTTTTTAGGAGAGATCTGATGTTAAAGACTTTAATAGATATGTTTAGTTACACGTTTCTTGTAAGGGCTTTTATTGTCGGCGCTCTTGTCTCAATCTGCGCCGCTCTCCTGGGCGTAAGCCTTGTTTTAAAGCGTTACTCGATGATTGGGGACGGACTTTCCCATGTCGGCTTCGGCTCTCTTGCGCTTGCCACCGCGTTACATACCGCGCCTTTAACCGTTGCAATTCCGGTGGTAATAGCCGCCGCTTTTTTACTTCTGCGTTTAAGCGAAAACAGCAAAATCAAAGGGGACGCGGCTATCGCTCTTATTTCCACAGGCTCTCTTGCCATTGGCGTAGTGATAATTTCTCAGACAACGGGAATGAACACCGATGTGTGTAATTATCTTTTCGGCAGTATTCTTGCAATGGAAAAAACGGACGTATATTTAAGCATTGCCCTTTCCGTTGTTGTATTAGTTCTTTTTATTCTGTTTTACAATAAGTTATTCGTCATAACTTTTGATGAAACATTCGCTAAAGCCTCAGGGATTAAAACAGAACTTTACAATATGCTCATCGCTTTTTTAACCGCTCTTACCATTGTGCTCGGAATGCGTATGATGGGAGCGCTGCTTATATCAAGTTTGATAATTTTTCCGGCGTTAAGCTCAATGCGTATTTTTAAAAAGTTTAAAAGCGTTACTATTTGCGCCGCGATTATTTCTATACTGTGTTTTTTTGTCGGCGTTGTTATTTCGTATTTATACGCCACACCGACCGGCGCAAGCGTTGTAATAATCAATATAATTGTATTTATACTGTTCTGGCTTACGGAAAATTTGCGTAACTCAAGAACAATAAATAAATTAAGAGGAGAAAATCATGGGTAGAAAAAACTTTTTTATCGCCGTGGTCATAATAATTGCAATCACCTTATTTTTGGGTAACTGTTCCGGTACAAAAAAATCAGAAGTATCCAGTGATAATATTTTGGAAATAAAAGAAAAAATGTTTATTTCTCAGGTCAACGACATCTACCTTAACGCCGAAGATTATCTTGGGAAAACAATTAAACTGCAAGGGCTTTTCAAGGAAGAACAGCCTTACGAAGGAGACCCCTACTGTTTTGTTCTCCGCTACGGTCCCGGCTGCTGCGGCTATGACGGCAATGTAGGGTTTGAAATAAAATGGGACGAAAACCGCGCCCAGCCGTATCCCAAAGTTGACTCATGGATTGAAACAACAGGCGTACTGAAACAATACGAAGAAGACGGATACGATCAGTATTTGTATCTTGATTTAATTTCGCTTAACGTATTGAACAAACGCGGCGCGGAAACGGTTTATCAGTGAGTATCGTCGGCTTTCTCTACTTATTTAAACTCTTTATACAAGTTCCATATAAATTTATAAAAAAATAAGAGCAAGACGCAATTTGAAAAAGGTAAACCCCTTCATGATTACCTTCTTTTCATCTTGTTCCTTGCTCTTATATTATGGGTATAAGAATATCAAATATAAACCATAAAGAATTAACAATATTGAACATTATCAAAAATTAACGAAAAAAATCAATAATATGAAGAGTCAAGAATATTTATCTTACCAATGAAATTTAAGCCTTGAAAACAACAACTTAGGTCTAAAGACAGGTCAAAAAAAGAGCTTGAGCGAACGCGGCAAAAGGCATAAAATATAAAATATGAAAATTACTATTAACGCTGACGAGAAATATACAGAGACCGAGATTAAGGTCAACTGTAACCGCGTAAGTGATGATATTGATAAATTGCTTGCCGCCATACGATTGTTAGACATGAAACTAACAGGGCGTAAAGACGGACGGCAATTTATCCTTGAAGCCTCAGATGTAATATATATTGACAGTATTGATAAACATACATTTCTTTACACTTCAAATGGTATATATGAAAGTTCCCTAAAATTATATGAGCTTGAAGCAAAACTCGCTGATCGCGATTTTATACGGGCAAGTAAAAACAGCCTTTTTAACATAAACCATATACATTCAATTGAGCCTGATTTTGATCGCAGGCTTATCTTATCAATGACAGGCGACATTAAATTAATAGTATCGCGTCAATATGCCGCGGCAGTAAAGGAAAAATTGGAGGCTTATTATGATTGAAAAAAAATACAGAGTTGCGCTTGCAATAGAATTTGCTCAAAGGTTTACGGTTGTTTTTTCATTAGCGATAATCGCCATTACTATTGCGGGAATATTAATCGGACTTAATGGACAGGATATGCGTGACGTGTCAACTTTGTTTATAATTAACGACGGACTACGCTATAACACTATTCTGCAAGTAGTGGGTTTTTCTTTGATAATAGCTTTTTTTTCTTTATTATTGTTTTCGGAACACATACAAATAAAAATACGATTTTTATTTCGGGGCTTTTTATTATTGCTTGCGACTCTGGTTACCACTTCAATTTTTGCGATAATCTTTAGTTGGTTTCCGCAGGATAATATTCAGGGGTGGATTAATTTCGTACTATGTACAGTTTTTTGTTTCTCTGTCAGCTTCGCTTTGACACTGTTAAAAATAAAACTGGAAGGTAAAAGGTATACCAAATTACTGGAAGATTACAAAGAACGGCATAAAAATTAGTTTCCTAAAAGCTCATCGGTTTTTTTCATTTTATCCACTCTTTTATTTAGTAGTTCAACCATTATTATATTTAGTATTAATATACCGCTGATAAATAACGGAAAAATATTAAAACCGAAAAATGACGTTATCTGTCCGAATAACGGAGGCATAAATGTAGTTCCAATATACGCACTTGCCATTTGTATTCCCATTATTGCCTGCGATTTTTCACTGCCGAAATTTTTTGGAGTTTCATGTAAAAGGCTGGGGTATATGGGAGCGCATCCAAGTCCGATTATAAAAAAGCCCGGCAATAATAATAACTTGCCAAATGGTAACATTAACGTAATAATTCCGCAGGCAATAAGCCCTTGACCCAAACGAACCATTTGACGATTATTTAATTTCATGGTCAAAAAACCGGAAATAAAACGACTTGATGTTATACCGATATAATAAAAAGAAATCCATTGGGCGGCTATTTCCGGGGATACATTTTTTTCCATAACCAGAAAACTGCTCCCCCATAATCCGGCTGTAGTTTCAAGACTGCAATAGCAAAAAAACGCAATTAGAATTTGTTTTACTCCGGTAATATGAAAAAGTTCTTTAAATTTAATTTCTTTGGAAGATTCATTTTTCTGAACATTGGTTTGAGTTTTACTTTTTCCCCATAATGATATAGTGATAAATAATATCACTACAAGACAGCATTGAAGCAATCCTATTGAGCGATACCCCAAATTCCATGAATTTTTATTTATCAAAAAATACGACATGATAATAGGACCCATTGAAGCGCCAACGCCCCAAAAACAGTGAAGCCAGCTCATGTGTTTTGCTTTATAGTGCAGCGCGACATAGTTATTCAAAGCCGCGTCAACGGAACCCGCGCCTAATCCCAGAGGAATAGCCCAAAGGCATAATAGCGCAAAAGCGCCGGAAAAAGAAAATCCCAATAGAGCGACGGCGGTCATTAAAACGCTAAATGCGGTAACAATGCCTGTTCCAAACCGTCTGATAATTCTTTCGCTGAAAATACTTGAAATAACCGTTCCGCCCGCGATAATCATTGAAACATATCCGGCGCAATGCAGCGGAACATTTAAGCCTCCGTACATTGATGGCCAAGCCGAGCCAAGCAATGAATCCGGCAAACCCAAACTAATAAACGAAATATAAATAATTATCAGTAGTATTGTTGAGAGCATTTTTTCTCCAAAAATTAATTTACTAATATGTTAACACAATATTTCATATAATCAAAGATTATCCCTATTTAAAATATTCATTAGCCCACCACATTGGTAAAAAATCTTTTAGTTTTTTTATTTCCATTGTTTCCAAATTTACTAAAATTTCAATTTCTCCGCTGTCTTTATCAAGCTGCATAAGATATTCTCTACACGCACCGCAAGGCATACCAACTTTACCGCCAATACAAGCGACTAATTTTTTTATTTTACTTTCACCGTTTGTAATCATATTTGCAATAGCGTTTCGTTCAGCGCACATACCTAAAGAACTTGCCGTATCTATACATACACCGGTATAAACATTACCATTTTCAGTTAATATTGCTGAAGATACTTCTCCGGCTTGAATTAATGGAGATATTTGCCTGGGTTTACATTTACTCCTCGCAATTTCGTACAATTCCTTAAATCCTATTTCTTTCATATTATTCCTCCTGCGATATATTATATATTTTATTGTTATTTATCATTTAAGCTTTACCGCAATAACGCTAAATAATATTTCGCCTAACTTAAATACAAGCGCAGCGCCACTTGTATTATTACTTACATCTTCTTAACTTTTCCAATACCGGTTATTTTTATTTTGTTTATTGACGGATTCCCTTTGTACAAAATATCACCGATCCCGGAATGTTTTCCGGTTAAACTTTTTGTTACCCATGTATTTATATTACCAATTCCTGAATGATTAACAATCACATTTTCCGCCTCATAATTTTGAGCGTCTATATTTCCTTTGCCTGAATTAATTATTTCAAAATTAGAAGTTTTTCCATTGACAATTTTAATATCTCCAGTTCCTTTTAAATCAATGTTTTTAAGTTCCGGCATATAAACATCTACAGATAATTTTATTGGATTAAAACCATTTTTGTGTTTTTCCCCTATATGCAATATATTATTACTGACATCTATTACCACAATATCATGAATTTTACTTGCGGCATTTACTATTACTTTATAATCTTCAGCATAATAGATATTTACATCACCCACACCATCAAGCATTACACCATAAAAATCTTTTGCTGCTATTTCCCGACTCTCTTGCATATCAGTTAAAGAACAACAAACGCCTAAAAAGCCAATAATAGCAACCATTGAAAATTTTAAAATTTCTCTAAACCTCATCGAAAATTCTCCTTTTTACAAAATTTTAATAATAATTTACATAAGATTGGTTTTACATAGCCGAAATGACGACTATACTAATTTACTCAATCTTAATGTTTTTTGTTATCACTTTACAAAGATAAAAATATCACATTCAAACAATATAAAATTAACATTTTTAATCATTCTCAGAATTTATCGGGAAATATTCAATTTTTTCTTTTAAAAACCTATAAATATTTCGACGCTTCTTTTATACTTAATTTGTGAAGTTGATTTTTATATTTATTAATAAAATCTTTAACCCATTTTTTATTTGTTTTTGAATATTCTCTTAAACTCCAACCTATAGCTTTATTTATAAAGAATTCATCTGTTCCAAAATTGTTTATTATAATTTGTTCAAATAATTTTTGATTGGTTTTTTCTTTGTATTGCAATTGAAAATCTATTGATACCCTTCTTACCCAAATATTTTCATCTGTTGACCATTTAAGCATTTCCTTTTCTAAGTTTTTGTAATTTAGAATAATTTCCCCGACTATTGCATCTATTGAATCGGCAGTTTCCCACCATGATTTTGTAACAATAAGTTTTTTAAGATTTGGTAAATCATCATCTGTTAATAATTTTATTAAATTGTCTAAATATTCTATAGCGACATATTGAGCTTCACGATAATCTTTTTTCCAACATATATTTATAAATTTCCAATTAAGTTCATATTTTTTACCTTCCTTTATGTAAGGTTTTATTATTTCTTTCAATTTTGGTTTTGGTATGCCTAAAAATACAAATTTATTTTTCATATAAGCGGCCATTTTTATTGCCTGTTCCGAATTTTTATTTTTTTCTAATTCAATAAATAAATTATCATACCACATATTATTCATTTTTCAAAGACCGGAGTATACCATTCCATTTGACAATATTTTCCGTCATAAAGCCTTTCGTCTACCTTTACAAAGTTGCTTTTATCATGTATTAAAACATATTTTGCATTTTTATCTTGAGCAAAATTACTAACAGCGTTATACATCATAGACACGACATCTCCGTTAATTTCATAATAATGATGCTGCCCTATATAACGGAATCTGGCGCACATTGAAGTTTCAAAAGTTTCACCGCAAAGATCGGGCGGTATGTTTTTTAAATTCTCAACCTGTACCGAGGGTACATAATCAAATTGACCTTCTTCCATATTAAGGTTACAGGATAAGCTGATACACGCATGGGGATTTAAAGATTCCTTTATTTGCTTGCGTTCATTTTCCCAGAATTGTTTTGTCAGTAACGGTTCTGTTCGCAAATCTTTAAATGATAAATGATGGCGTTTACCTATAACATGAAACCGCGGAACCATTACAAAATCGGGTCCGAATAAAATACCGTCGTCCAACCTTCTTTCATCAAAAAGATGAAGCGGCGGTTTGATTTGTATAACATGTCTTGTTTTACGCAAATTGCCCGGGGTTATTCCGAATTCACGTTTGAAAGCTCTTATATATGATTGTTCATATTCAAAACCGTATTCAATCGCAATATAAACAATGCTGGTATCTGTTTCCAGTATATCGTTTATGGTTGACGCTAAAATACGTGAACGTATATATGATGCGATTGATTGATTGAAGGCAAAACTGAATAGTCTGCGTAAATGACCTTCCGAAAAATCGTATTTTTTTGAAAGAATAGATGCATTTATATTGTTTTTGATGTCATTTTCAATATCAAACAGTATATTTTCGAGTAAATCATATGGTTTAAGCATTTTTAACACCTACCCACGTTAATCTTTATCCTAGAAATATTATATATAACTATGTATATTATGTATAGTATCAAATTTACTACTTTAAAAAATTAATTATGTTTGATCCGGTATGACCAATAAAAAATATTATACTTGTAAATATTGCAAAATAATTTTTTAACCACAGCGCTATAAAAAAATAATAAATAGGCACAACAGCCGATAAACCTATTACTATCAACCAAGCGTTTGTAAAACCAAAAAAGTAAAATATCCAGCAAACATAATAAGTTATAAGACATAAAACGGAAACAAGAAATAGTTTGCTATTGAATTTTGGCTTTATAACCGATTTATTGATAATAATTATTAATAAGCCTACTGTTAGAATACCGCCAAGTTTTTCTAATATTCCAAAATATATATTTTTAGGTATATTATTTGCCAGCGGATTGTTTACAAGGGGTAATAAAAACCAAGGTAAATAAGGTAATTCTTGTAATGCGAAAGCAATTAAGCCGTATATGGAAAATCCAATTTTATATTGTTTTAGATGATTAATCATCAAAATTGCAACCCTATTATTATTCCAGCTGTATTTAAAGCCGGATTTTTTTCATAGGGTTTTCCGTTTGATGAGTGAAACCATTTTAAAATTGTATATGCTTTATAATTATTTATTGGGTATTCCATTCCCAAACCTATATTTGTTCCAATATTAACATTGGTTCCGTTTTCCGGAAATTCTCTTGAATAAACAACTAAACTCATTCCGCAGCCTTCAAAAAATATTCTGGAATTTATCTTTGGAATAGGTATAACATATAATCTTATGCTCCAATTTAATTCAAACCCAAATGTCATTCTTCCGTTTTTTGGTCTTTTATTTCCAAAATTGTCTTTTTGAATTTTATTTACCATATCATAAGCTAATAATCCGTTTAATCCTATTCCAAAATCAAATAAATTATATTCTGGATTAATGTATATTAATTTTAATACCGCATCATATCCACATTGTAATAATTGAATATTATCGTCAAAATATGATGAATAATAACCTAAATGAATTCTATTGTTAAAATTTCTTTGGAAATAATTACCTTCAGATGCTTCCTGAGAAAAAGTATTTATTGTCAAAAAGCCAAACAACAGAATAAATATTGAAATCTTTTTTATCATAAAATATCCTTATAATTTTATACTATATTCTGAATATTATGTCAACGTTATATTTAAAATATTTTTATATATTTTATATCACATTTCACATAACTCTCATTATGCGAAGTTAAACGTATCTAATTATTTAAAATAATCTATATATTCCTTTTCAAGATCAATGTTATCTTCCTTTAATAAATCTTTCGCCAAATAATATCCGCTTGCCATTACTCCGGCAATTCCAAAACCGGGAAAAGTCCATTGCCCCACTAAGTATAGCCCGGGAATTTCTGTTTTTTGCTTTAAAAACTTCCCAAAATTTTTTTGATTATATGAAAATCCCATAAAAGAACCTTTTGTGTTATTCGTATATCTTTCAATAGTCAATGGCGTCCCAAGTTCGGCATAAGTTATACTATTTTTAAATTCGTCGCCTAATTTCTCACAAATACGATTTAACAATATATTCTGCACTTCATTTTTAAGTTTATAATATTCTTCTTTTCTTTCTTTTGTATCAAAAGTGTTCCATGAATTATTATATTCATAAGGTATCGGCGCTAATGCTGTTACGGCATAAAATTTATCATCGGGTTTCTTTTTTGCTACCTGAATAACAATAGGCGTATTATGCGGATTAAATGATTTTTCAGGTATTTTAACGCAATCATCTGAACCAATATATATATAATTGTTTCCTCCAAGAGAATTAATATCTTTGACCGATAAAAATAATATACAAACGCTCTGAAAAATATCTTTCTTTTTATATATTATGTCCGTTTTTAATTTTGTTTTATTCTCCGATGAGATTATTGAATTAGTATACATCGGAGAAGCATTTGATATAATTTTATCCGCATAATATAAATAGCCGTTTTTTGTTTTTATTCCTTTTGTTTTATTATTTTCAATTATAATTTCATTTACCGGTGTATTATCAAGAATATCACAGCCATTATCCAAAGCTATTTGTTTCATAGTGTCCGCAATTTTTTGCATACCGCCTATAGGATAATATGTTTTATCTATTGCCCACCAACGATAAACATATCCAAAAAATAATATATCGGACATTGCTTTTGAATAAAATATTTCCGCTATTTCTTTATTTGACGTTAATTTCCAAATTATCTTTTTAAAATCTTTTAAACCATATTTTAAAAAAAGAGGTTTTTTTATCATATTATGAATACCAAATTTTATTAATTCCATAATACTCATATCATACGGCGGAACCGGAGCTGTATTGTCGTTTAATGCCTGTTTCATAATTCCATTGCAAACGGAGAATAATTTCTCTATATCTTTTTTATCGTCAGGGAACTGAGAAATAAAATCATCTTTTATACTTGTAGATTTAAATATATATTTTTTATTATTAATATAACAGCAAATATTTTCTTCTCTGATTTCGCTTTCTATTTTCCCGCCTAAAAAATTTATAAATTGCGGTATTGTTTCATTTGGTTCTAATTCATGCAATCCTTCAATTCCGCAATCAAATTGGGTTTCATTTTTTTTAAAAGAAGTGCATAAACCTCCTACCTTATTGTGTTTTTCCAGTATCAATACTTTTTTATTATACTTAGAGAGGAAACAAGCCGCGCTTAAACCGCCAATTCCCGCACCAATAATAATGTAATCGTATTTCTTCATTATTTTTTTTATCAAATTATTTAAATCATTACAAGCGGTATTATTATTCATATTTATTATAGGTTAATTCGATATATTTATAGGAATTTACCGCCTTTTTAACTGTCTACCACCATGCCTGTTAATTTTTACAAAATCACTGTAAGAATAATTACTTTTTAGTAACTCTTTTCTTTGAGTATTATAAATTTGGTATACAGGCGGCAGTACAATCGGAGCGCAATTTTTTTCTGACACATCTCCCGAATTATATTAATTTGCTTGCATTATCATAGAAACGCATTATAACCGAACGCATTATCACTCAAACAATATTTTATCTGTATGCGGCAAAAACAACGCGCCTGTGTATCTATCCATGTAGTTAGCCTCACTGCTTAAATCCAAGTATGTTATTTTCCCGGCAAGTTCGCGTATTTTTTTTCTACTTTCTTCGCTAACCATAGTAAGGTACGCGCCCAAAACCGAAGTGTTGCCAAGAAAGGCAAATTTTTCGTTTGGAAGGCGCGGCAGTAAGCCGATTGTTCTTGCGTCTTCAAGATCGAGGAACCTTCCAAAGCCGCCGGCTACAAAAAACTTTTCCACGTCGTTAAACGACATTCCTGCGTTGTCAAGCATTGTCTGGCAGGCGGAAAAAATAGCGCCCTTTGCGCGGATAAAATTGTTTATATCGTTTTCATTGAGCGAGATTCCGTCGCATAGAAAATACTCGCCTTTTTTTTGCGAAAACTTTCCGGCGGAGTCAATAATTCCCTTCCTGAAAAGTTCCGCAATAGCGGAAATTACCCCCGATCCGCAAATACCTATTGGATCCGCGCCGCCGATTGTGAAAATTTGCGGTTTGCCGTTTTCGTCAATTACTACTCTTTCTATTGCGCCTGAACACGCGCGCACTCCGTGTTTTATTCCTCCGCCCTCAAAAGCGGGACCTGCTGAACAGGCGCAGGCGAAAATAAAATCGTTATTTCCAAGAACAATTTCTCCGTTAGTGCCGATGTCAATAAATAAAATAACACCCGAATATTTTTGCGGCGCGGCAAGAGCGGTACAAAGTAATCCCGCTGTGATGTCGCCCCCCACATAGCTTCCCACAGCGGGAGCGAAAATGACGGGAGCGTTTTCACACACGCTTATTCCCACCTGCCCCGCCGTATAACATTGCGGCAGGAAAACAGCGGGAGTGTATGGGGAAAGACGTATATATTCAGGAATGACGCCTAACAATAAATGGGTCATTGTGGTATTTCCTGCCGCGGATACGCAAACAACTTGATTAGTTACAATTCCAGCGTCTTTACAGGCGGCAATTAACAATTCATTAATTGTTTTTAGTATCCGCGTTTTTAATTCGGGAAGGAATTTTTTCGCGTAATTAATTCGGCTTATCACATCTAAGCCGCACTCAATTTGATCATTATACGCGTTATGAACCGCGATAACTTTTCTGTCTTCCATATCAACAAGCCATAACGCTACTGTTGTGGTTCCTATATCGACGGCAATTCCATAAGCTTTTTGCGGTTTTTTTAAAACATCAATTATCTTGACAATATCATTTTCCACAAAATAAAAAACCTGTACTTCGCCTTCGGGAAAAAAACTGCTATCCACGGATGCGCCGGCTTGCTGACTCGGCGAAGAATCAATGTTCCGTAACTTCTCAGGTAAAACAGCTAACACATTAAGCGGTATTTCTACGGCTTTACATTCTGTTTTCTTTGTAAACGCCTTTGAAAATCTGTCGATGTCAGACAACCCGTCCAACGGCGCGGGTTTCGCTATTTGAAGATTTACTTTTTTTAAAAACGCTTCTTTGTTTTCCGGCAAATAATCGGATGGATCGTTAAAGTTTTCAAATTGACCTTCTTTGCCGGAAGATTCTCCGTAAGCCGACTTTGGAATCTCCACTGTAATTGATTCGCTTGGAACGGCTGTTTGGCAAATAAGCGCGTCTTTTACGCTTTCTCCACCATCTTCCGGCGCGGTTATTTTTACGCGGCATTTTTGGCACGTTCCTTTGCCGCCGCACGGAGTCTCAACAAAAATTCCGGCGGAACGCGCGGCGGAAAGGAGCGGAGAGTCTTTTTCCGCTTCTACCGATATGTTATCCGGTAAAAAAGTTATTTTAGGCATTATTTTTTTATCAGGACATTTTTAATAAAGCCTTCCAAATCCCCGGCTTCACCCGGACCTACAAGAACTTTATAACCGGGCATATTTTCTTCAAGCTCGCCTGATATTTGCGCAACATAACCGGGGATAACAATTTGTTTTGTTTCCGTCTGTTTCTCGATGTCTATTTCCTTAATAAACTTGGCGATTGAAGCGCCTGAAAATTTTCCGGCCGCCCACGCTGTCAGTACGCTAAAGCCCTCGCACTCGGGGATAACAAGCCACGCGGAAATGCCGCTGTTCTCAATCTCTCCTGAAACCAAAAAGTAGGTTAATGAGAAATTTGTCGTTACAAAAATCGGCGATTTTTTATCAGGCTCACCTATAGCGTAAAGTTTCGGCTCTACCTGAATCGGTTTCTGCGGGTCTGTGTAAATATTTTGGCGTAATGTAAACAACGGCATAAGCTGCGCCGGGTCAAAACTCGGCAGAGCTACTATTCCTCCGAATTTATCAATCTCCGTAACGGCGGCTACAATATCGTCCGCCGGGTTTCCCGTGTTGATAAATTTCAATGTCGCGTAACCTAAAGCCTTAACGTTCTTTTTAAGCGCGGCTTTTCTGGCGATTGAATTTGTCTGAAAACTTTCGGCAAGAGAATGAGTTTGAAACTCGATAATTAAATCGTTAAAACCGCTCTCCTTTATTTTCGCCGTCAACTCAAAAATGCCGTCCACATCCGCCGCTGTAACCGCAATCACCTGATTATCCCTTTTCGCGATTTTAACCGCTTCTTCCGCCGTATCCGCCGTTATGCCGCAAAGAACGCTCTTAGAATTTGCCACCGCCGCGGAAGCTTTATCAAGCGAGGCGATATCTTTCGCGCGAAGCAGCAGCGGCAATTTTGTTTTCTCGTAAACTTTTTTGCAGTAATCGGCAAAAGAGCCGCCCTGCTGGGTAACGGCAATCG
>Ga0268262_10001835_pt1 | contig 25490 bp, 21 predicted proteins | sample TergutNc150P3_FD_190354 | JGI IMG/M metagenome (GOLD analysis project Ga0268262, IMG submission 190354) | Nasutitermes corniger P3 segment gut microbial community from laboratory colony in Florida, USA - Nc150 P3 (SPAdes) (version 2) | ecosystem: Host-associated > Arthropoda: Insects >... | reverse complement strand
TAAATTTAAATCAAAAGCGAATATTTGTCGGAAATCCTTTCGCGGGATATTACGCCGGGATAAAAGAATTTGCTGATAAGCCGACAGAAATATGGTTTGGAAATTATTTGTTGGGAATAATAAATAAGGATACTGGACTCATAGAGCCTAATTTCACTATAATGCAGCTAACAGAAAACGCCTGAAATGTGTTTCCGATGTTATTCTACATAACTGTTTCCGATGTCATTGGGTTGTACCGGTGGAATAATACATGAAATATATACATTATATGACACAAATTATTTTGAAATTAATGTGTTCTTTTAATATTATATAAGAAACAAAAAAAGAAAGAAGGTTTTAAGAGAGGCTTTTTTTATTACCTTTATTCTTATCGGGCTTGCGGCGAACCTTTGGTTCGAAGGCAACAACAACCCGATACAGTCTAGCATTTTTCAGTCTTACGGTTTTTTCTTATTTAGTGCTTTATTAACAGCCGGTTAAGCAATAAAAATAAGCAAACTATCGTAAGGTATTCAGGCAATGACACTTTTAATATTGCGATTAACATTTATAGTGCTAGTACAATGGACGAAATTCTTGATGACCCAAGTGGCATGATGTTAGCCTTCGGTAATTTTACGTCAGTTAAATTCTCTAAGTTATTTTATATTTATTATAATTTTAAAATCATATCCTGTGTTAATATTTTAAATCCTTTTTTTTCATATAATTTTATCGCGTTCTCATTAAACTTGTATACATATAATACAATATCATCATAATTGCCATTCTTCGCATATTCTATAATATAGTTTAACAATTTTTCCCCATATCCGTTATTTCTATATTTTTCATCTATTACAATATTATCCAATACAATATATTTTCTTTTTTTGTGAAATGGAAAATGTCCTTTTGTTTCTTCATAAGCATATAAAAAACCGATTATTTCTTTTTCTTTTTCCAAAACAACAAATATATTTAAATTGTCATTTATTAATGAATTAATATATTCTTTAGTCCGGCAACCTTCATTAGTTTTTTCATAAATATAAGGTTCATTATTATAATGATAATTATCACTTTGCCAAAATAATTCATTTATTTTGGTAAAATCTTCCATATTTGCCTTTCTAATATTTAAATCCATTTTATTCTCCGGTGTTTATACATAAATATTTATACATTAGAATTTCCCACTTCTGAATTTCTTCTGTATTTATATATTCCGATTCATTTTCTTTATCAAAAATCGTAAAACCGTTTCTTTTATAAAATTCTATTGACCAAGGGGCGTTTTTTAATGCATGTAAGGTTATTATTTTATAGTTGTTTTTCCACAATGATTCAAAACAATAATTTAATATTTTTGTTCCGTTGCCCTTTCTTTGTTCATTAAACAGGAAATATAATCCCGAAATAAATATATTATTTTGATTAATTCTATATGCTATCCATCCAATTTTTTTTGAAATGTCCGTTCTTTCGACAATATAAACATTATTTGAATTAAAAATATCGCAAAGATTGTTTCTGTCAGAATCCCTTCTGACATCTGAAGGAAATATTTTAATTGAATCATTAAATATACAAGTCATATCGTCAATATCTTCCTCTGTTGCCTTATATATTTTGATAGAATAATTTTCCATTTTTTATTATAACACCTTTAAACCTTCGCGTCCCCGCGTACCATTTCAGGCGTAAAGCCTGAGCAGACTATTCTGTTCTTCATGCAGGATATACACTTTACCGCGTCGTCGCCTGTGCAGATTTTATCGTCGTACAGGGCGTATAGTTTTCTAAAAGCGGTCGGCGTCAGGTTGGGCATAAACACATTTGCGCCCGCTTCAAGAGCGAGTTCTCTGCCGTTAGACGTAATGGTACCCATTGCGGTAGTAGCGGGCATTAACGCTTTGGGTAGAATAAGCCGTGTAATGGCAATCATTTTCAGGCAGAGATTGAGATTTCCCGCAGGCTGTTCGGCGAATGGAGTGTCTTTGTGCGGAATGAAAGGACCGATGCCGACCATTTCCGGCTGTAATTCCGTTAAAAAGTGAATGTCCTCAAGCAGACACTCAGGCGTTTGATGGGGAGTTCCTACCATGAACCCCGCTCCCACCTGATAGCCGATTTTTTTCAGGTTCCAAAGACATTGTTTGCGGTTTTCAAGACTCATGTTTTTTGGGTGGAGTTTCGCGTAATGGTCGTTAGTTGCGGTTTCATGGCGCAAAAGAAAACGGTTCGCCCCAGCACGGAAAAAAGACTCATAGTCGCTCATGGTGCGTTCGCCGATAGAGAGCGTAATTGCGTGTTCGGGAAATTCCTTCCGTATGGCGGACACAATTTCCGTCATGCGCTCGGTTGTATACCACGGGTCTTCGCCGCCTTGCAGAACAAAGGTTTTGATGCCCAGTTTGTCTCCTGCTCTGCAACATTCAAGTATTTCTTCCAAAGAAAACCTGTAACGTTCAAGTTTGGAGTTTGAACAGCTAAGACCGCAGTAATAGCAATCGTTCTTGCAGTAATTGGTAAATTCGATTAATCCGCGGATATATACGCTTTTGCCGTAGTGAGTCTCGCGTACTTTTAACGCCTGAGCAAAAAGAGCTTCAATTTCATCTTTGTTTTCTGACGCTATAATACGCAGTATATCGCTATCATTCATATTAATATTTTAACCACGAACCACACGAACCAACACGAACGGCGACAAGATATGTGGTAAAAGTTCGTGAGCGTTCGTGTGGTTCGTGGTAGAATTTCTTGGGAAATATTCCTCATAATTCATTCTCAATATCAAGCATGGCAATACATCGCTCTAAAATTCCATTCATGTGGGCTATCACAGTACCGTAATTTGTAAACGGAATATTTTGCTCCTCGGTGTGTCTTCTGCGATAGTGCATTTCGCGCTCGTTCAGCATGCACGCTCCGCAGTGAATAACAACCTTGTAAGCCGACAAATCCTGCGGGTAATCGCCGCCGGAACAAAAACTGAATTCCGGCTCTTTTTTGGAATGGTTTTTAATCCAGCGCGGTAATTTCACAGTGCCGATGTCATCGCATTGGCGGTGGTGGGTACAGCCTTCGCATATCAAAATTTTATCGCCGTCTTGCAAAGTGTCAAGCGCGGCGGCCCCCTTTACGGCAGTCTTTAAATAGCCCTTGTAGCGGGCGAATAAAATTGAGAATGAAGTCAGCGGAATCTCTTTAGGCACAATGGCTGAAACCTGCGCGAAAGCCTGGCTGTCCGAGATTACAAGCGAGGGCTTTTTGCCGATGTCGGCAAGCGTCTGCTGTAATTCGGTTTCCCTTACTGTGATTGCGTTTGCGCCCGCTTCCAAAATGTCGCGTATCATTTGCTGCTGCGGAAGAATCAACCTGCCCTTGGGAGCGGCTTTGTCAATGGGAATTACAAGGACTATAAAATCATTTGGTTTGATAATGTCCGCAACCAGTCTTTGCTCCGGCTCCTTTTCAAGCGCAAGAGCGGCGATTTTGTCTTTAAGCAAATTGATGTTAAAACCCGTCTTTGCGCTCACAGGCAGAATTTCGCTGGAGGACGCCATTTTCAAAGAATCGGTATTGCAAAGCTCGCATTTATTTAGAGCGATAATGTAGGGTATTTTCTTTTCATCAAAAATCGCCATCAGTTCCGCTTCAATGGAAGACAGGGCATTGTCGGGCGCCAGTTCCCCGTCAAGAACCAGAACCGCCGTGTCGGTCTTATTCAGAACCTGTTTTGCCCTGCTTACCCTCATTTCCCCAAGTTCGCCATCGTCGTCAAAACCCGGGGTGTCGATTATTACCACAGGTCCAAGCGGCAGTATTTCCATAGCCTTAAAAACCGGGTCGGTAGTCGTCCCTTTTTTATCGCTTACAATGGCTAAATTTTGCCCTGTAACGGCGTTTACAAGGCTCGATTTTCCGGCGTTTCTGCGTCCAAAAAAGGCGATATGGACGCGGTTAGAGGACGGGGTTTCGTTCATGCTCATAGGGCATTATCTCAAATTATTCTATAAATATAAAGGTATAATTTTTGCCGATAATATAATAATGATAAATTTGTTCTTTTTCCTAAAGTTCAAGTCCCAACTAAGGCGAACCAGACCGGATCTTGTCCATCAGATTGACGAGTCCCTTGTGCGCTCCATAGGCGATGCCGGCGGGAAAATAACGGGAGATCGATTTGTAATATCAGCCGTTTTTAACGAAGACAAGATCGGTTTCTGGCTCGATATGTATATTTTAATCGATAGTTTGATAACAAATATTGAGAAATCAAACGAGTTATTCGGGTTTTCGTTAGTTATTTGCGGAAAACAGCCCGATTCACCTGAATTGCTGTGCCGTTTCCTAGCCGGAATAAACGGCGTTTTTGTGGACGATAAAGCCGCAAAAAGATTGATACCATACGCAATATTTGAAAAACCTTCCGATTGGCTGAAAGGCATAAAAAAGCGAAAATACGGCTGCGGAAGTTATTTTAAGATTAATAAATTAAAAGTTTTTAAAAAGCCCGCCGCATATGATGTGGAATTGCAAACCGCTGTAATTGACGTTTTTGAAAAAGCAAAAGGAAAAAACACTCTTTTAATTTGTCCGTTTTATTTCCAGATGCGCGGCGGACTGTATGACTTTAACAGTAATATAAATAAAAGTTTTCCGCCGTTAACAATTTGTTTTGAAAGTATCGGGATTGGCTCTCTTGTCGATATATGGTCGTCGAGTATCCGCTCGATAATTGACTCGCAGGCAACGGAAGAAATTGAAATTCTTTGGGAAACTCTTGTCCGCGAGCGTATTCGCGACGAAGTATCGGAATATTTAGCGCGTTGTGTTAAAAGATATTTATCTCTTATTATTAATCTTTATATTGAAACAGCTAACAAGAAAAAAAGAACGCCTGTTTTAATGCTGGAAAACGTCCATTTTGCCGAAGATACGGTTTTATCGTTATTAACAGACACATTAGCCGGACTTAATTATCAAAATAAAAATAAATTGTTAATTTTGGGAACAGGCGAAGACAGTATTTCAAAAGATAAATTAAAACGATGGGAAGAAATTTTTTATAACGTTAAGAACATTGAGGGAATTAACGTCGACAGAATATATTTTCCAAAACTTTCGATGGATCTGTGGGAGATTATTTACGCAATGTCTCTGTTCAACCGTTATTATTCCCCTGAGCTTTTTCAGCGTCTTTTTGAGGAAGAAGGTAAGAACCCCGTAATGATTTCCAAGGCTTTTTCCATACTTCATAACATGGGCGTAATAGACAATCCTCACGAACCTCGCCTTATGAACAGGCATTTTGAGGATCATGCCGGAAAAATTTTAAACGATAAAACAAGAAGAATAAAAGAAATTGTCTGCGTCCGGCTTTTAGACTGGTGCGTTAAAAGAAATTTAAATCCTTGTTTCCGTTTATTAACGATTATATCGGAGCTTGACGGGAAAAAATATATTGACGACCTGTTACTGTTAAAATCATTTTCTTCTGACATTGTAAATAAGACGATTTCCGCGATAGAAACGGCGATGAACAACGGTGAATTTAAAGAATTGGTCGCCGAAAAGGCCGAAGCCATACGGCATATTTATAAAACGTCAAAGGCGTTAATAACAGGCTATGAAAAAGATATAGAAGCGATTTTTACAGAAGATAATTTAGATAAAATAATTGAGTTATGTGAATCATTCCCCGTGCTTAAAGCGCAGATACTTGTTAATGAAAGCGGCTATTATTTGGGACGGCACGACGAAAAAAACGCCGCGGAAAAAGCAAAAGAGGCTATTTTGCTTGGGCAGAGTAAAAATTCTTTCTGTCTTCCTCAAGGTTATCGTCTGTTTTCGCTTGTATGTTTATCTAAACAGCAGATAAATGAGACAATTGAGTATTTAAACTTCGCTCTTTCCAACGCGGAAAAAAGCGGCAACTACCACGAGCTTGCCGTATCCGCCTACTATGCAGCCGCCGCTCAATTTTTACACGGCGACGTCTACCATTCCGCAGACCTTGCTGCAAAGTCAATTAAACAGTCGCTTGTAGCCGGTCGTCCCGATTGGGCGGATCGTTCCCGTTTTTTGGAAGGGCGCATAGAGTTCGATCTTGGACACTACAGCAAAGCCCACGACATTTTTGAACATCTTCTTAAAGAACCTTACGGCGGAATGACATGCGAAAAAGAAAATTTAATGGCGGCATGGATTTATCGTTCTAAGATATATTTAGAAATACCAAACGTAAAAAAACCCGAACCTGCAAACAACGACGCCGATTTATTTGAGATAGAAGCCGCGTTTTTATCCGGCGATTATCAAAAAGCCGTTGATCTTGCGTCCTTGCATAAAAATCCGTTTACGGAAGAAAATTTTCTTTACTCGGAACAAGCCGATTGGCGCAGCGGTTTCGCTCAATGCGAACATTTATATTTTACACACGGTGAAATTCAAAACAGAATGATTTCTATTTTTCATTCTCTCGCGTTAAGCAAACTGTCAAAAGAGGGCTGTGAAGAGGCGCTTCATGAAATTCAAAAAATACTCCGCGATGAAAAATTATGCGAAATGGATCCATGGGACGCGTTTTATTTTTACGCAAAATACCGAATCCTTGAAAAAGCGGAAGCCAGTCTTGTAGACATGAGCACCGCCGTCAGCATGGCATTTAAGCGTTTACAGCGCAGAGCCGGAAGAATAGACGACATTGAAACCCGCCGTCAGTACCTGAACGGTTCCCGCTGGAACCGCGAATTAAGCAAAGCCGCGAAAGAATTCAAGCTTATTTAGCCATAGGGCAGTATTGACATTTTCCTTTGCTTTTTATAATCTTTAACGAAAGTATCATACTTTGGTAAGTATTCTGGCGGCATAGCTCAGTTGGTAGAGCAAACGGCTCATATCCGTTCGGTCATAGGTCCGAGTCCTATTGCCGCTAAAACACAAAACCACGGAGGGTAGGATAGTGGCTATTCCGCCTGGTTTGGGACCAGGATGTCGGGGGTTCAAATCCCCCCTCTCCGATAAGAATTTTTCCAGTAACTGAAAAATAATTTAAAATTGAAAAATCTTTTGAGTACTCAAAGAACGGGGGATTTGAACCGGAGCGTTCCCGCAAAAAATTCCAAGGCGAAGCCTTGCTATAAAAAAATCGGCGCAGGACGCGCCGGGGAACGCGCAGGCGGGGGTGGAGTGAGCCGACAGGAAGTCGGCGAACGGAACCCCAAATCCCCCCTCTCCGAAAGACTGAATCTCTGATGACTTATAAAATTTACAAAAGAAAAAATATATGATATAATTCAATATGGAAAAAAATTATGCAAATAAAATAAGAATAGAGTTTTTGCAGGTTTTTGCGGTGGAATTGCAGAATACTTTAATCATATGAAATACAATTTTTTTGACCCCCTATACCTATTCGCCATCCTCACACTCTCCCTCCTCTCAACCTGCAAACAACCCCCACACTACGACTTTATATGCCAAAACACAATGTCCATATCCATATTAAGCAACGGAAAATATCACTATTTCAGCATACCCGTTCAGTATGTCGGCGATTATCAAATTGAGTCTTTTGAGTTTTTAAACGGTTATGTCTTAATAGGCGATTATAAAATATTGCTGGAAAGGGAAAATATCAAAATAAATATCTTGCTGAATAAATCAGCCAATGAAAACGGAAAAGCAAGAGGAGACTTTGAGGCTGTATATTTGGAAGATAAAGGGAAAATAAAAATCTCAAAATTGGACGAACCAATAATAAAAGATGAGACAGATAAAACATTTAACTTGTATAATATGGATATAGAAAGAATATTAACTAAAAATGAAATAAAAAATATCATCAATGAATATGAAAACTTAAAAAATATTGATTATAAATACAGAACAGGAAACACCAATTCAAAAATATATATTGAATACAAAATTAAAACAGATATAGACGGCGAATTTGAAACAGGAATGTTTGATTACTTTGAATTTAAGATTAATTCTTAGTATATGATTTTAAAAGTTTCCCATGACCCCACAAGAAACTTTTATCAAGTACCAATATATTAATCAAATGTTTTAATCATATTTTTCTTTCCCATTAAATATGATTTAGTAATAAACGTTTCAATAACAGTCTTTACTTCATCGGTATTTTTACTGAAAATCTTTCCCGATAAAGTAATCAATTCTTCTACAATTTCAGCGGCTTCAATTCTTTCTTTTAGTTTTTCCAAATCCATATTTATTCCCCCAAATAAAATTATTCAAGTTCATATAAACCCTTACCTATATATTACAAAAATAAATAGCATTCATCAAGTACAAAAATGGCTTTTTTAATAAATATATTGACAAAAAATGATAAAAATAATAATATTTTAGTAATAATGTAGATAAATCATGGGAGTTTAATATGAAATTTTCAGTAAAATACCAGTCAAGAGGCGGCAATACTCAGGCTGTCGCCGAGGTAATTGCCAATACATTGGGCGTTAAAGCTGAACCGGTTGATACTCCCTTAACTGAAAATGTTGATATATTGTTTATAGGCGGGGCTTTATATGCGTGGCGAATTGACAAAAAAATGAAAAAATTCATTAATAATATAGAATTAGAAAAAGTTGGTAAAATAGCGGTTTTCGGAACCAGCGGAGGACAAGAGAACGTAATTAAAAAAATAGCCAAATATGCGGGAAAAAAAGGATTAAAAGCGGATGAACGCAGTTTATATATCCCCATGGGCTTTAATGGGAATGCTTTGTTTGGTCGTAAAGGCGGTAATTTAAATAATGATCAAATAAATAAAATCAAAGAATTTGCAACCGGATTTTTAAGTTAAAAATAAAATTTATCGCCATTTTTTTACACTGTTTAAATACTCAATAACTCTTAACCCGTCAATCGCTCTTGAAACAGGCGTATGATTCGGGTCTTTAACGCAAGCGACCGCATCTTTTAACATATTGGCAAAATAACCCGTCCGCCCTGAAAAAACTTCGCCTGTGTTTTTAAGAGAGCGAAATTTTTCGGCGTAGGGGCTTGGAACGCTTTCCAAAACTTCAAATACGCCGTTGCCGATGCGTAACCTGCCTTTTTCACATGAGAACTCAATCTCAAAAACCAAGTGATCGCGTCCTGCGCCTATTTCCATTAACAACGGGATATATGTTTTTTTCCCTTTTTTCAGAGAGCCTTCAAGCCACGCGGTTCCGCTTTTGGAAGTCAGTTTCGCTCCCCAACTTAGGCGGTGTTTCAAGACGGAGTCTGTGAGGAACATTATCGCGTCCGCAAGGTGGGTTCCGTCGTGCCACAGCGCGTTTACAAGGCGGTTTGTTTTTCCCATGTAAAGAACAGCGCGGACGCTTAAAAGCGCCCCCAATTTTCCCTCTTTAAGAATTTCTTTTGCGCGGATATAGTCCTGCGAGTAACGCCGCTCATGGTTTGTAATGATGACGGGATTTCCTTTTTTTGCAAGACGCGCAATTTTCCGCGCCTTCCCAATATTGTCCGCAAGCGGTTTTTCGCAGATAACTACGGGAACTTTCATTTCCGCGGCAAGGCGGCAGTAATGGTAGTGGCTGTCGGGGTGCGTGGCTATTACAAGAATCTGCGGCTTGTGTATACTGATCATTTCCGCCGCGTCCGCGAAGACGGGAACCTGCCATTTTTCGGCGAAAGACGTGCGTCTTTCCTCATCTGTGTCGCAGCCCGCGGCGAGGACGCAATCGCCGTTAGCGGCAATCGCCCCCGCGTGGGTGCATGGCTTTTCGCGTAACGTGTCTTCCTCAAGCAGAGATGCTATTCGTCCAAGTCCTGCAATGACGGCTTTTATTTTTTCCATAAGTTTAATTCTCAGTCTTAATTTTTTTATCGTGTCTTGTGTTAAGGACGGAATACATTACAGGAGTTACAAAAATCGTCATAAACGTACTTACCAAAAGACCGCCGACGAAAGTTTTTCCAATAGGCTGAATGGTATCCGCGCCCGCTCCGGGGAAGAACGCAATCGGCGCCATTCCAAGGATTGTTGTAAGGCTCGTCATTAAAATCGGGCGCAAACGCCTTCTTCCCGCTTCCAGACACGCTTCGCGTACTTTCATGCCGCGCGCGCGCAGAGTGTTTGTGTAATCGACTAAAACAATTCCGTTATTTACAACTACTCCTACAAGGGCGATGATACCTACAATAGAAAACATTGTCATTGCCTGTCCGCCTATCTTGTATATCCATATTACTCCGATAAATAACAACGGTATAGAAAAGAAAATAATTAACGGATCGACAAAAGATTCAAACTGGCTTGCCATAACCCCGAAAACCAAAAAGACTGCGACGGCAACTATCAATATATAACGCGAAGTATAGGATTGAATATCGCTCGCCTCTCCGAGGAAACGCACCGTTACTCCTTCCCGCTGAATAAGATGCTGATTTACAGTTTCTATAAGTATTTTTTGCATATCGGTAGCGGCGATTCCCGGCGCTAGTCCGCCAGTTAGGCGAATAACGCGCTCTTGCTTTTCGCGCCGTATGGAAGAAGGCGCTCTTCCTTCGTTAATTCTCGCCACATTGGAAAGCGATACGCGCGTTCCGTTTTTGCTGATTACGGAAATCGCGTCCAGATTGGGCAAGCCTTGCCTGTCCTCACTCCTTAAACGCACCTGTACGTCTATTAGCCGCCGTCCGTTACTCATGGATGTTGCCGTATCCCCGTCCATTGCCGTGCGGATTTCAGACGCGATAGAAGCCAGAGACAATCCGAAACTTGACGCGCGGTCGCGGTCAATTACTATCTGTAACTGAGGAGCGCCTTCGTCGACATTTATTACAGGATTCTCTATTTCCGGCAGATAATTCATTATTATGTGTTGAATATCCTCCGCCGTCGCCATTAAAGCCGCGTAATTTTTTGAGCTTATTGCAATTTCAATCGGCGATGTGTTTCCCATTCCGCGCCCCGCGTTAAAACTTATACGCGTTCCGGGAATTGAGTTAAAGTAGGGAGTAAGTTTTTTAATAATTGTATCGGGAGTGTCTATTTGTTTTGCCGGAGGGGGAAGGGTAAGCTGTATCGATCCCTGGTTGGTTCCGCTTCTTGTCGCCGTAAGGACAATGTTATTATAACCTTTCACCTCACGTTTGACAACTTCCTCAATGTCAAATAACATTTTTTCCGTAACGTCGATAGCGGTTCCCCTCGGCATTGATACTCTAAGTATTACATTGTCGTCGGTTCGCATACGGACATACATATTCATTCCAATGCCGCTGAATTGAAGCAGAGAAAAGCCAAGAATAAGCACGACAAGGGCGATAATTATAAGCCTGTGGGAAAGGCAGTAATCAAGCGCAATACGGTAATTTTTTTCCAGAAAGAGCAGAATAGATTCGATTTTATCGTCTATTATCTTTAATATTTTATTTTTTATAGGCTTTTGTATCCTTGTGTTAAGAGGCAGAATAGCGCCTGAAAGGCTTGGTACAAGCGTAACCGCGACAATAATGGAAACCGTTAAACTTATTACTACCGTAAAAATAAGTTCGCTGAACATAAGCCCCATTTCTTTAAGATCGTTTTTATAAATGATAAGCGGAACAAATACGCAAAGAGTAGTGGCAGTAGACGCGGTAATGGCGCGTAACATTTCACGGCTTCCAAGAATTGCCGCAACCGAAGATTTAGCTCCGCGCTCGCGGTAATTATGGATATTTTCAATAATTACGATAGAAGCGTCAAGCGTCATGCCCATACCCATTATAAGCCCCGTCATGGTCATAAGATTCAATGTAAAGCCGAAAATTGACATGGACATAAGCGTAATAAGTATGGAAATGGGAATTGAAAGCCCAATGATTACGGTAGCCTTTATGTTACGCAAAAATAAAAGAAGTATAAACATGGCAAGAACGCCGCCTTGAATGGCGTTTGAATAAACTTGACTCATTGTCGCGCGAATCATCGATGTGTTATCTGACAAAACTTGCAGTGTGATGCCCGGCGGAAGCGTAGAGTTAATTTCCGCAAGCGCGGCTTGTACCCTGTCCGATACTTTTACCTGATTGCTTCCGCTCTCGCTTGTTACCTGAATGTACACACCGCTCTGTCCGTTAACATTAACCCTCGACGCGTTGTCATTGTACCCCATAAAAACATCGGCGACATCCTCAACGCGGATAATCTGATAACGGACTGCCTGTCCCGTTCCGGAAATAGGCACGGATTTTACCGCTAATCGTTTTATCTGTTCTACGCTGACAAGCTCTTCCTGCGTCATAATTTGATACTCGCGTGTTCCGCGCCTTAAGTTGCCGCCTGAGGCAAGGACATTCTGCCCTTTTAATGAATTGGAAATATCGTTTAACGTTAAATTAAAAGCGTAAAGCCTGTTAAGCGAAACCTCAACCTTGACAATCTGAGTAGTGCCGCCTGTTACTTCCGCCGCCGCGACGCCTTCAATTCGTTCTATGCTGGACTGGATTTCATCTTCCGCGAAAATACGCAGTTGATCCGGCGGATAGTTTCCCCTTACGACAAGACGCATAATCGGCATAGCGCTCATATCGAAGCGGCGGACAGTGGGAGTTTGAACGCCGTCCGGCAGAGAGTTGACAAGTCTGTTAAGAAGTATCTGCGCGTCGTTAGCCGCTTTATCCATGTTTGTTCCGTACGCGAATTCCAAGTTAATGGAACTTGATTCAAATTGAGAGTTGCTTGTCATATTTACAAGTCCTCTGGACGAAGAAAGAGAGCGTTCAAGCCGTTCCGTAACATTGCGCTCAACGTCCTCCGGTCCCGCGCCGGGGAAACGGGTAAATACCGATAAAACGGGTCTTTCTATCGAAGGGTAGAGATCAAGCGCAAGATTTACAAGCATTGTAAAAGCTATACCGATACAAAGGGCAAACAGTATTACAACTGTTACCGGACGTTTTACGGAATATTCGCTTATAGTCATATAAACCCCGTTAGTCCACAACCCTTACAGGATCGCCGTCGGAAAGAAAATTCTGTCCGGCGCTTACAACTTTCTCACCCAAATTCAAACCGCTTAATATTTCAAAAAAATCTTCGTTTTCAAGCCCCAATGTTACTTCCCTCCGCCGCGCAGTACTGTTTTCATCCACGACAAAAACAATCCATGAACCATAAGTGTTTATTACGGAAGTTCTTTGAATGACAGGGACATTGACCTTGCGATTTGTTATAAGACTGATAGTGGCGAACATTCCCGCTTTTATTCGCGGGTCTGGATTTACAAACCGCATGCGTATTCTTAATGTTCTGCTTGCGGGGTCAAGCACGGGGTTTATTTCGATAACTTCGGCGTCAAATGATTCGCCGACGATTGCCTCAAGCTTCAACTGCGCGCGCATTCCCTGTCTGACGGACGCGACAAAACGCTCCGGTACAAAAGTTTCAACTAACAGCGATGAAAGGTCTCCCACTATGTAGACTGCCGACTGCGTAGTTAGCGTATCGCCTATACTGAAGGGAGCCTGTATAACGGTTCCCGACACTGTGGAGACGACAGGGCTTCGCGAATAAACTTCTCCGGGTCTTGAAGGGTCTACCATTGCGACAATTTGTCCGCTCGATACCCTGTCCCCTATGCCGAGCCTTGTCTCTACAAGTTTTCCGCCGATGGTGGGAAAAATCGTTACCTGATTACGCGCCAATATTTCGCCGTTTATGATTACGCTCTTTTCGATAGTGCCGGTGGAAACAGGCGTAACGCGAACTGTCGTAGCGTTACGCGCAGAACCGCCGCCGGGTCCGCCTTGGCGACCGGCGTTTGCGCCCGGATTACCCGCTCCGCCCTGACCGCCTGAGTTGCCCGCTCTGCCGGAGCCGTCGGCGTTATCGGCTATGCTTGAACCGCTTTGACCGTTATTGCCGCCGGGTCTGCCTGTGTTACCGGAATTTTCCGCTCCGCTTGCGTTACCGGGTCTGTTTGCATTACCGCCGCCTGAACCATCGGCATTGCCCGCTCTGCCGGAACCGCCTGAGTTACCGCCGCCGGAATTATTTGCAACGGGGGGACCGCCTGCTTGCATCTGTCCCGGGGTTTTTGCTTTTCCCGGAAAAAACAAATTAAGTGCGATAAGGACGGCAAATAACGTAATCAGCGAAATAATCGCGACAGTAATAATTTTAGTTTTCTTCACTTGGCACTCCAAAAGTTTGAATAAGATTTTTCCAGTCGATATTCAAGGCGGACGAAAGATCAAGAATCATATTAAAATATGAAAGTTCCGCCTGCAGTAAACGCTGTCTTGCGTTTGCCATATTGTTGCGCGCGTCCTGCAAGGTTAACAATTCAACAGTTCCGTTATTAAACCCCTGTTCCGTTAACTGATAACTTCTCTGCGCCGCTGTGAAACTAAGGCGGGCAATCAATATGCTGTCCCATGAATTGCGAAGTTGCGCGCAAAGAGAGCGTATTTGAGTTTTTGCGGAATTTTCCGCCGATGAAAGATCAAGTTTTGCTTTTTCTATTGAGTCGGATGCTTTTGAGACATTTTGAAATTTTGTTGTACCCGGAATCCACGGATCAATCGGTATGCTGACGCGGGCGGTAGCGCTTATTGTGTCGGTAAAAGGCTCAAATTTGGAACTGTTCCATTCCACCGATAAATTTAAAGAAGGGGCTTTAGTTTGCAGTAATGTTTGCTTTTGCGTCAGAGTAAGTCTCTCAATCTCTTGATTCGCCCTTATGATGTCAGGTCGCTTTGGAAGATAATCATTTATAAGCGATTCAGCGTCGGCGTCGATCTTGACTATTTTAACTTCACCTGACAATGTTATGTCTTCGTCAGACAATCCAAGCAGGGCAAGAAAGTCCGACATATTGTTTCTGTGAGCGGTTTTTGCCGTGTTAAGATTGTACCGCGCGTTTTCCAGAGCAAGACTGCTTTGCGTAAGGGAAAGTTCCCCAACAAGCCCGTTTCTGAATGAAACTTCGCTTCTTGTATATTGCCTTTGCGCAAGATTAAAAATTTCTTCAAGGAGCAAAAGATTATTTTTCTCCGCGGTGAGCGAATAAAATAGTTTGGTAATTTGTATTGAAAGCTGATTTTTAGCGTCTTCGTATTTTAAAATATTTCCCTGATGCGCCAATTTAATGTTTTTCATTGTATACGGAATACCGGCATTTAAACCGAGGGTGACGCCGAAGCCGACGCTGTAATTATAAGCGTCATTGTTGATAGGAATATCGCTGAAAAATTTGTTTCTGTACCCGGCGCTCGCGCTTGCGTTAATCGACGGAAAAATTTCCGACCAAAGATTTTTTTCCGAGTAACCGCTTGCCGCAAGATCAATCTCGCTCTTTTTCAGGGAAAGATTGTACTCCAGCGCCCGGTTAACAGCGTCGTCAAGACCTAATTCGACAGCTTGAGCGGAAACGCAAAAGAGGAAAAAAGTAAAAGAAAGACTTATAATGGGCAGAACAGATGATTTCAGCGAAAAACCTCCTCTTTATATAAGTATAGTATATAAAGAAAAGGATAAAAAGACGTTAAAAGTTACATTTCAGGCAGGTGTTTCCAGTAACGTTTAGGCATTAATTGCCGCTGTAAATCGGGATTATTGCGGTCTTCATTGTTAATTATTTTGTGGTAGTGTTTCCATAGCTCTTCCCATTCATCGCGCTTTGCGGCGGGTAAGCCTTCGGGTGATTCTTCCAAAATATTGATTTTTGCCTGTCCTCGCGATTTACGGCTCAAAGCCAGCCATCTTTTTTCATCAATAATTGTCCAGGGTGTGTCCCCAAAGCGGGCGGTAAAAAACTCTCCAAGGCAGGGAAGGATAAAATGATCAGGTTCGCACCTTGCGATAAATTCCCCGTCTTCATTCACGGAAAACCGAAGAAGCCCTCTCATCCTATGAACTTCGATCATAACTCTGCTTGCCGTGGTTAACACCGTTAACGCATCGGCGTTTGTGCGGTTATTCGCCGCTTTTTCCGCCGCCCGGCGTTTATCATCTAAACTGTTAAAATCCTGCGCGGCTGCTAAAATTCCCCTGCCGTAGGCTGTTATTTCTTTTTCTATCGGAAGCTCGCTGATCCACGCGAGAATAATGTTATCAAATGCGTTAGATGATATTTCAAAGATGCTTCGCGCCGCCCCTTCAAGCGAAGAAACATTAAACTTTCTGGAAAAATAAAATGTAAGAAAATTGATGTCCGATTTTTCAATTTGCTGACGTTTTTCTTTCTCTGTAAGATCGAGTAATATTTCTTCATCAATGACAAATGAGGGATTGTCAATGCTTAAAAACAATTTATCAAGATTTATTTTCATATTAAAACTCAAAAAGCGGCAGTTGAAGTCCCGCGCCGTCCGCGTCCGAAAGCAAACGGCGGATACGGACAGGGTCGTCGGGACGGTCGATATACGCGCCGCCTGCCGATAAAAAATATCGCGCGCGTTTCAGCGTCGCTCCCATTCTGTAAAGGTTTTCTATTGTCAAATTGCGCGAGCGCCGGCTCTCTATTATCCGCCGCGCTGTTTTTGCTCCTATGCCGGGAATTCGCAGTAAGGTTTCGTAATCCGCTCTGTTAACTTCGATGGGGAAAAAATCCAAATTTTTTAACGCCCACGCTGTTTTAGGATCGATGTGCGCGTCAAGGAACGGTTGATCCTCCGTTAATATTTCCCCCGCTTCAAAATGGTAAAAGCGCAAAAGCCAATCCGCCTGATATAATCGGTGTTCCCTGACTAACGGCGGACCGGAAGTCTCCGGCAGACGAGGGTCTAAAATATTTCCTTTGTCCGCGATACTGCCCGGATGAATAAACGCCGAGTAGTACACACGCTTTAAAGAAAATTTATTGTAAAGCGAACTTGTCAAATTGATGATCTGCCTGTCGTCCTCGTTTGTAGCTCCGACAATAAGCTGTGTGCTTTGACCTGCCGGAGCGAATTGAACCGCCGCTGTTTTTCCCTGCGGAAGAAATCTGCTTTTATTTTTTGTTTCTTCCATTTCGCGGCTTAAACATGAAAAATCATTCATCGCCCCGATAATCGCTTTTTTGGATTTTTCCGGCGCAAGGCATTGAAGGCTCTTTTCCGTGGGAAGCTCGATATTGACGCTTAACCTGTCCGCCCACTTTCCCGCCTCGCGGATCATTTTATCGCCCGTGCCCGGAATTACTTTTAAGTGGATATAACCGCCAAACCCCATTTCCGTCCTGAGCGTTTTTGCGGTCTCTGTTAATTTTTCCATTACGATATCCGGGTCGGCGAAAATCCCCGACGACAAAAAAAGCCCTTCGATATAGTTTCGTTTATAAAATTCGCAAGTTAAATCGGCTAGTTCCCTAACGGTAAAACTCGCTCTTTTTATGTCGGCGGACGCGCGGTTGACGCAGTAAGCGCAGTCATATTTGCACACGTTGGAATACAGCACTTTTAACAAACTGACACATCGCCCGTCCTGCGTCCAACTGTGGCATACACCCATAGGCAGGCTGGTGCCGAACTTTTTCCCGCCCTTGCCCTTAAATCCTTCGCTTCCCGAAGTAGCGCAGGATGCGTCGTACTTTGCCGCGCCCGAGAGAACGGATATTTTTTCGTGCAGATCCTGCCCCATGTAAGGACTATACATGTGTTTAGGGGAGTTGTCAAGGGGAAATTATATATATTACCTTTATTCCCTGACTACAGGATTTTTTTTGCCATTTTTATTTCTTCTTCTAATTTTATTAGTGATTAGTGGATAGCGGATAGAAACTCTATCCGCTGTCCGCTGTTATTTGTTCTTTAGTTCTTCGTCCACACCGAAGTATCGCCCACGGGCGCGGTAGTGGTGTATGTTCCCGGCGTTCCGTATACTGAGTCTGTTGCGTAAAACTTTGCACGCAAGTCGCCTAAAAATACACCATTTGCAATATTATTTGTATTAATTGTGCCTTCAAACTTTATGTTGGTAAGGTTGGTGCATCCTAGAAAAATCCCTGTCGCAAGGCTGACAACGCTTTCTGGTATGGTTATACTTGTAAGTTTTGAGCAACTGTAAAAAGCCATTGATTCAATGGTACTAACTCTGTCCCCTATGGTTACGCTGGCAAGGTTACTGCAATTAGTAAAAGTTGATTGCCCAATGGTGGTAACACTGTCTGGAATGGTAATGCTTGCAAGGTTATTGCAACCGTAAAAAGCTAAACGACCGATAATTTTAACACTGTTTGGGATTGTTATACCTGTAAGAGAGGAGCAACCGTCAAAAGTTCCAGTAGCTGTAGAATAGGGAAAGGTAGTTATAGAACTTTCGGAAAGGTCAATGGAGACGAATTTATTAGTGTTTGTTTTAAGCACATTACCAAGACTTCCAGATGTTCCAGAATCACCAACTAGATCACTTACGTTCAGCTTAACTGTATACGCAGTGTCTGCGGTATTTGTTGGCTTTGCCGCCAACCATGTCGCAAAGTCGGCAATGCTGTTTCCAGTGTAATCGTACTTACTTGTAGTGTTACCGCCTCCTCCTCCGCCACCGTTGTCGCTGTCGTCATCTTTACACGCCGTCATAGAAAATCCGATTATCGCTATAATGGCGATAATCCCTAACACTTTGATTGTGTTTTTCATCTTAAATCTCCTTCTTTGTGATGTATTAAAAAAGCTGGTGTTTCTCCATACGGAAAAATCCGGCAGTTTTGCAAAATTGGGTTGATTGTCTGTGGGGTAATTCTTCGCTGTTAGTTGGTTGACATGATTAATTAAAAGACGTGTATAATTGCCTGTTGCCTGTTGCCTGTTGCCTGTTGCCTGTTGCCTGTTGCCTGTTGCCTTGATCAGTCGCCAAAAATGCCGTAGGCATTTTTGGCGTTGGAGAAATTATGTTAAAATGGGCGTTTCTTTGGCTCATATTTAACAATATATCGCAATAGTGAGTGTTTGTCAGGCTCATAGTGAGGAAATATCACATTTTTTCATAAATTACAAGTATTTTATATAGTCTTTTTAAACGTCTTTAGGTCTGGTATCCTGCACCCTTACCCTATCTTTTCTAAATCCTGTGCATCCGCTAAATCTTTCGTCCTTCCTGTAGAGCGTTTGTTTTTTATTAAATCGGAAATTGAAAGAACTTGAACAGGTATACCCTCAATATCAATTTTTTTTGAATTTGAAAAGGCTTCTTCGAATTTCAATCCGTCAACCGATGTCAGAATGTCAATTCGGCAAGGGGCAACGCCAATTTGAAAAACCATTTCTTCTTTTTGCAAATCTTCCGCTTTTAAGTCTCCAAGCGGAGCGCCGAAATCATCAAGAGCGTTTAATACAAGGTTTGCGTTTTCAGGATCGGGCTTAACCCACAGATCGATATCCATAGTGGAACGGGGATACCCGTGTACCGCCATTGCATAAGCGCCGACAAGAAGGAATTTAACCTTTCTGTCTGATAACTTTAACAATATGTCTTTGTAATCGTTGTTCAACATTGTATTTGTTACTCAAAGAAACAGCTTCGCAGGTTAACTGCCACACAAGTGAAACCCTATCGCTCGCGGAGCCCGGAACATAACCTGAATTAGCTTGATCTGATTGCCGTATAAACGAAATAGTTTTATTCATCAAAATAAGTATATCATAAAATTATCTAAACGGCAATATAAAACCATTACACGTCTTTCGGTCTTGTATCCTGCACCCTTACCGCTTTTCCCTCGGAGATCGGCAGACTGCCGCTTTCGTGCAGTTCCACTCTTGGGCTGATTGAGATTGACGCTTGCAGAGTTTCCTTAATTTTTTCTTTAAGCGCGTTTAATGGGCGCGTGTCGTCCATGAAAGTGTCGGCGCTTACTTCGGTTTTTACAGTCAGTCTGTCCAGAACGCCGTCTTTTTCCACGACGATAAGGTAATTGTTGCCCACTTCCTTCATGCCCATGATCACTTCCTCAATCTGGCTGGGGAAGACGTTTACTCCGTTTATGATAAGCATATCGTCGCTGCGCCCCGTTATGCGATGAAGCCTGCGGTGGGTTCTTCCGCATTTGCACGGCTCAGTATAAAAAGAGGTAAGGTCTCTTGTGCGGTAACGCAAAATAGGCGTGGCTTCACGGCAGAGAATCGTAAGAACAAGCTCACCCGTTTCGCCCTCTTTGACAGGTTCAAGAGTGTCGGGATTGACAATCTCCGCGATGTATCCGTCTTCCCAGATGTGGAGTCCGTCCTTGCATTGGCACTCAAAGGCGACTCCCGGTCCGTTCATTTCCGAAAGTCCGTAAGAATTATATACGTCAATTTTTAATAATGCTTCAATGCGCCGCCGTGTGTCCTCGGAGTAAGGCTCCGCTCCGGCGAACGCGCGTTTTAAGGAAAGGCTTTCCCGGGAAACGTTCGCTTCCTTCATTTTTGTTTCAAGGTGCAGAAGGAAACTTGGCGTGGCGTGTAACACAGTAGTTCCGTAATCCTGCATCATTCTGAACTGTCTGGCTGTGTTTCCGGCTCCGGCAGGAATGACAAGCATTCCCACTTCTTCGCCGCCCTGATGCATACCCAGTCCGCCTGTGAAAAGACCGTAAGTGATCATGTTTTGGAACACGTCGCTTTTTGTACAGCCTGTTCCGTAGATACAGCGCGCCATATAATTCGCCCACTGTTTAATGTCGTCCTTGTTAAAATAAATTGTCGTCGGAATACCCGTAGTGCCGCTTGAAGCGTGAAGACGCACAACTTCCTCATTTGGAATACTTAAAAATCCGTAAGGGAATCCGTCCCGTAGATCATTTTTTGAAGTAAAAGGAATTTTATTAAGATCGGCAAGAGACTTTATATCATCAGCGCTTTTTATCCCGACTTTCGCAAAACGCTCTTTGTAAAAAGTTGTCCGCAGGGCATAACCAATCTCTGTTTTTAATTTTGTCAGCTGCAACTCCTCAAGCTGCTCACGGGGCATTTTTTCTATTTCAGGCTGCCAGTATTGAAAATTCATAATTTATCCTATTTTTATACCACGAACCACACGAACCAAAGCGAACAGCGACAATATATGTACAAAAAGTTCGTGGTGTTCGTGTGGTTCGTGGTAAAATTCTTTATCCTATTCGCGTGGTTCGTGGTTAACATATTAAGAAGCCCCAACTGTTTTACAAGCAGTCTGTCCAAGTTTAAAAGCTTTAGTATTTGCCTGCGCTACTTTTTCATCTTTCTTGGAAAACACCTCGGTAATTGTTTTTTCAAGACTTTCGGTTTGTAACGGAAGGAAGCACGAAGCCGCTCCCACCATAACCGTATTTACGGTTTTTGCCAGCCCCGCTTCTTTCGCCAGAGCAGCCGCCTGAATAATCCGCCATTTTGGCAGTTTTTTTACAGTGGAATGAACGTTGTTAATATCGGGATAATTCGCGATGTTTTTAAAAGGCTCCGCCGCGGTAATAAGAATGCCGTCCGGTTTAAGATATGACACATAACGTAAGCTTTCAAGCGGTTCCATGGAAATTATTAAATCCGCGCCGCCCTTTGGCACAAGATCGCCTGAAATTTTCTTTTTGGAGATACGCAGGGAAGAAAGAACTGCCCCGCCTCTTTGCGCCATACCGTGTACTTCGCTCTGACGCACCTCAAAACCTTCATTCATCGCCGCCTGGGCAATAATTGAGGCGATAGAAAGAACGCCCTGCCCGCCGACACCGGCTAAAATTACATCGTATTTCATAGATATATTATTGCGTAAAATCGAAAAAAATACCAGTGCGGGAAAACGTCATTTTACTCGATTTCTTTTCCGTAATGCGGGCATTTTTTGTTGCCTTTGTATCTTTCTTCCATAAAATCCCGAACAAATTATACCCTTAACCGAATATTCCATTAATAAAAAATCTATGTTATTATAATAACAGGAGTTTGCATTATGGTAAGAACTATTATTAAACCCAATGCGCCAAAGATAAACCTTTCAATACCTGTTGAGTATATCGGAGAAGAGGTTGAAATCCTTGTTTTTCCCGTAAAAAAAGCTGATAGCATGGAAAAATCAACCAATGACATTGATACCTCTGCCAAAGCAATTCCTGTTTTTGGTTGCATGAAAGGACAAATAAAAATGTCCGCCGATTTTGACGAGCCTCTGGAAGATTTCAAGGAATATATGTAAATGGATTATCTACTGGATACTCACACAGTTCTGTGGTTTTTTAATGGAGATAAAACGTCATTATCAGAGACAGCAAAAGACATAATACAAGATCAACAGAATACCAAATTTGTTAGCATGGCTTCTGTTTGGGAGATCGGTATAAAAATCAGTATTGGCAAATTGGTATTTCCTCAAAATACTAATGGTTTCGTAAACCAAATACAAAAAAATGGTTTTGGACTGCTTCCAATTAATGTGAATCATATTGCCGCAATAGAACAACTGCCGCAAATACACCGTGATCCTTTTGATCGCCTGTTGGCGGCAACCTCAATTGTTGAGCAAATGGGAATAATAAGCTGTGATACTAATATAAAATCATACCCTGTGAATTGTATTTGGTGAAACAATATTTATTTAACGCTTATTTCGAAGATTTTTTAATTTTTTTAGCGTCAAATAAAAGATCGAACACATCGGCGGCTGTCTCGGCAAACTCTACTTTTATGCACGAGCGAATATCCTTATCAAGCTCGTTCCAGTCTTCCGTGTTGTCTTTGGGAAGCAGTACCGTTTCCATGCCGTTTCTGATAGCGGCAAGCACCTTTTCTTTTAATCCGCCGATGGGAAGAATCCTGCCTGTGAGGGTAAGCTCGCCTGTCATGGCGATACATGGATGGGGCGGAACTTTGCAGAGGGTAGAGAGCAGAGAAGAGGCGAGAGTAACGCCTGCGGAAGGTCCGTCTTTGGGGATTGCGCCTTCGGGAACGTGTATGTGGAAGTCGGATTTTAGCAAATCTTTGGCGATAAAATTGTATTTGTTTCCCGTACTGCGCAAATAGGAAAGAGCGATACGCGCGCTTTCTTTCATTACGTCGCCGAGATTCCCGGTTATAAGAAGTTCCCCGCTTCCGGCGTAACGGATTGTTTCGACAGGAAGGATTGTTCCGCCGGTTTCCGTCCACGCAAGCCCGTAGGTTACGCCGACGCGCGCTTCCCTGTAAACAACATCCCGCTTGTATTTTTTCTTTCCGAGCAATTTTTCCAAATTTGCCGGCGTTATAATCTTATTGAATTCCGATACAGCTTTGTCTTTTCCGTAACCTTTGTTTACCGCGTCCCTCGCTATGCGCCTGATACACCGCGCCGTTTCGCGTTCAAGATTACGCACACCGGATTCCATTGTCCAAAAACGGATAATGTTTTTTATTGTGTCGTCCCTGAATGTTATTTTTGCGGAGGATAATCCGTTTTCGCGTAACTCCTTGGGCACTAAAAATTGTTTTGCTATGCTTAATTTTTCATTTTCGCCGTAACCGGGAACTTCGATTATTTCCATGCGGTCGAGCAGGGGATACGGAATGGAGTGCAGTGAGTTTGCCGTTGTCAAAAACATTACTTTGGAAAGATCGTATTGAACTTCAAGATAGTGATCTACAAAGGTTGAGTTCTGTTCGGGATCAAGCACTTCAAGCAAGGCGGACGCGGGGTCTCCTCTAAAGTCGCTTGAAAGTTTATCAATTTCGTCTAACAAAAACACGGGGTTGGTTGTGCCCGCCTTGCACATGGACTGAATAATTTTACCGGGTAGAGCGCCCACATAGGTTTTACGGTGACCGCGGATTTCCGCTTCATCGCGCACGCCGCCTAATGAAATACGCACAAAATTCCTGCCAAGGGCGCGCGCGACAGATTTTCCAAGACTTGTTTTTCCCGTACCGGGCGGTCCCACAAAACATAGGATTGGTCCTTTTACGGAACTGGGAACAGGTATTTTTGTGTCATTTTTGGTATCTTCATTTTTTAGAATATCGTTTTTAATCGCTTCATTTTTAATCGTCTCGTCTTTAAGAATGGTATCTTTTAACGCATCGTCTTTTAAGGCGTTATCTTTAAGAGCTTCAGTTCTATTAACTTCATCGGCAAGCAACTGCCGCACGGCTATAAATTCTATTATCCGGTCTTTAGCTTTCTTCATACCAAAATGATCTTCATCAAGGATTTTTTCCGCTTCGGCAAGATCAACAGAATCTGTTGTAAAATTGCTCCACGGCAAGTCCGCTATCCATTCAAGGTAACCGCGTAAAACCGCAGCCTCAGGCGAAAGAGGCTGGAGTTTTCTGAGTCTTTTTATCTCTTTTTCTGTTTTTTCCTTAACTTCCTTAGGCGGATTTTTTTCCATAATTCTTTTTTCAAGAATGGCAAACTCATCTTCTATTTTATCCTTGCCAAGCTCTTTGTTAATTTCGCGTAACTGCTCGTTAAGGATATATTCGCGGTGGCGTTTATCCATCCGCTTTCTGACTTTGCCTGAAATATTTTTTTGAATCCCGTAAATCTCATTTTCTTTTTCAAGCATTTCAAGGATCGAAAGAAACCTCTCCCTTGTATCGCAGTATCCCAATAACTCTATTTTTTTCTCTGATTTTATATATATGGCATTACACACAAGGTTTGCCAATCGTTCCGGATCTTCCGCTTTTTCCACGGCGGTAAGAGTGTCGGGACCTATTCTGCCTGAATATTCGGAGTATTGAGAGAATGATTTTTGCACGCTCCGCATTAAACCTAAATCTTCGGGACTTAAAGGGTCGCTTAATCCGATTGTTCTAATCGGCTCCACTCTTACCATTGAATAATTTTGATGTGTGTTTATGGAGAGGATTGTCCCCCGATATTCGCATTGAAACACAACGCGGAAAGTGTTATCGGGAAGTTTTAAGTGGGATATAATTCTTACCACAGTGCCGATGGCATAGGGTTCGTCGGAGGAAAGGCGAAGTTCGTTCTTTTTTAAGCACGCGGCAAAAAGGCGGTTATCTCTTTTTAACGCCTCGTCTAAGGCGGCAATACCGGGTTTGTATGTGATAAAAATGGGAACCACTGTCTGCGGAAAAAGCACAAGGTCTCTTAACGGCAGCAGGGGAAGGTCTTCGTCGGATAGTTCCTCGGTTCCCGAATAATCGTAAAATAAAGCGGCGTTTTTATCCTTAAAACGGGAAAAGAACCCAAACGGCGATCCCCTCTTTTTCTCTCCTGCAATTTTTTTCACGGCGTTATGCGCTCTTTTGTTTCTGCTCCAGATATATTATCTGCGGCGGTTCTGATTTTTCCACTGTATCCTGGGAAATTATTATTTTCTTATCGCCCGGTATCGAAGGAATATCGAACATAATGTCAGTCATAAGTTTTTCAACAATCGCCCTTAAACCGCGCGCGCCTGTTTTTTGTTTAATCGCCTTGTCCGCTATCGCGTCGATTGCCTTCTCCGTAAACTCAAGTTTTACGTTGTCATAAGCCAGCGACGCCTGATACTGGCGCACAATAGCGTTGCGCGGCTCCGTGATGATGCGTTTTAAATCTTCGAGTCTTAATTCTTCAAGACCGACGGTAATGGGAAGCCTTCCGATAAATT